>Ga0307958_1001291_pt1 | contig 11607 bp, 9 predicted proteins | sample OrgLakmetagen492_FD_201826 | JGI IMG/M metagenome (GOLD analysis project Ga0307958, IMG submission 201826) | Saline water microbial communities from Organic Lake, Antarctica - #492 | ecosystem: Environmental > Aquatic > Non-marine Saline and Alkaline > Saline | place: Antarctica: Organic Lake... | reverse complement strand
CACGGTTAACGGAATCACCATCGCCAACAGCAGGAGGCTACACAGGGCCAGTAGCGTGAACGTCTGTGTCACGCTCAGATTGTCATAGGCACTGAACGCGAGTAGCCAGAAAACCGCAAGGTAGGAAACCACCACCAGCAATGACGACAGCAACTGAATTGGGAAGGACCGGGGGCTCAATAACCCCCGATAAATATCCCGGCTTAGAGTCGTCAGGTAATCCCTGAGCCGCCGCCAGAGCCCGCCGCCAGTCACCAGAACCAGCACAGCACCCAGCGCCAGCAGGGCAATCCAGATCCCGCCACGCCACTGGCTGGCCAGCGCCCGGACATCAGGATGCGTGGCGGCAAGCCAGACACCGGCACAGAGCGCTACGGTAAACATCACCAGCTGCCCGGACAGGCGTTCGATCATAACCGCATGCAGCGATGACCGCCGCTCGCCAGAACCACTGCCATGGCGCCAGGCCCGGTTGACGTCACCCACCACGCCGCCGGGCAGACACTGATTCAGAAAGGTCGCGAGATAATATTCCCGAACAGCTGTTTTCATTGCCAGCCCGAGCCCCAGGCAGCGCGCGGTATAGCGCCAGCGCCAGGCTGACAGCACCACCTGCGCAACCGACACCAGCAACGCCAGACCCACCGCCAGAAGAGAGAACCGGGACAGCTCCGCAATCAACCTGTCGGTATCCAGCATCCAGGCCAGCGCCATCAACAAAACGATGGTCAGCCCCCATCGCGCGGCCAGCGGCAATTTGATGGTGAAGCGGCGACCTTCAGTCATGAGCGGGCCAGGCAAACAGGTCATGGTGATCCACCTGAACCGTCAATTGCCCCTGCTCTGCCAGTTTCAGTCGTGAAGACCGCCATTGTTCAATCCGTGATTGCTCAGCCGGGCACTGCTCCAGCGCGGCTTCGCACCAGCCGGTAATCAATGCCGCCTGCAGCGGCCGATCGTCACCGCCCAGAATCCAGGGGCTGGGTGCCACGGCCACATCAAAGCCCCGTGCTTCAAGCCGATCTTTCAGATAATCCGTTGCCTCTGGCCCCAGCGCTGCACCGCTGCCTTTGTCGCCGTGCTGGTGATCGTTGACCAGTGACCGGATCAAATCGTCGTCCGGGTGATGAGGGCCCAGCTGAAAGTAGCCGGCGTAACTCAGGACGATATACACGCCAGCCTGCCGCGCCTCTGCGGTATCAGCCAGGGCATCCAGCCAGGAGGCAGACATCAGGTCAATCAGTGCCGAGGCGGTGATCAGTCGGGTCTTAGCGGGAATCAGCCCGTCCAGGTTGCCAACATCCAGTGTGCACTCACAGTTTTCTACCCCGGCAACGCTTGGCGCCAGCCGCGACCGGGCTTCCGCCAGCAAGGATGGGTTCTGATCCAGCAATGTCCAGTGCTGAGGCGCAGTGAGCGCTGCGCTGAGGTAAACGCCATTCGACCCGGCTCCGGCGCCCAGATCCACAATCCGGAGCATCGCAGGTCTGGTGGCAGTGCCGCCGCCTGGATTGTTGCCCACTGTGTGCTTTAGCCAGTTCTGAACCCGGCCGACCAACGTCTCATTACGCGCCTTGTGATCTGCCGGTTCCCGCAGCACCAGCCATTGCTGATCGAACTGGCTGTGATCCCTTGTTTCAAGGGTCTGTTTAAGGGCTTGCTCAAATTCCTGGGCGGCGTCCGACCATTGGCGCACGGCCTCGCCGCTTTGCCGGGCGGCAGTGGTCATCTCCTGCAATAGCGGTCTGTCTGTCAGGCAGGATTCGAGGCATTCACCCAGGCCCTTCACCGACCCGGCCGGATATTGGCGGATACCGGGCCGGTTGCCGGTGCTGGCCAGCGCACCGCCGTCGGTGGTGATCACTGGCAGCCCGGCGGCTAACGCCTCGTCAATGACCATGCCATAGCCTTCGTAGAGTGACGGCAGCACAAACAGGTCCGCATGGCTGTAGTGCCTGGCCAGGGCTTCATCACCCAGCTCCCCTGCCAGGGTTATGCGCCCGGCCAGGGACAGGTTCTGTATCTGATCAACGAGCTGTTGGCTGTATTCCGGATTTCGTTCAATGGAGCCCACCAGGGTGCAGTGCCATGACAGATGCTGCAGTTCACAAAGCGCCTGAACCAGTTGATGCTGGGCTTTTCGGGGTGACAGGCTGGCCACGCATAAAAGCTGTAGCTCCCCGTTTTCGGGAACCTGCCGTGTCGTTTTACCACTGGCTGAAACCGTGTCTGCTCCGGGCTCAATGACAAACACCGCATCCGGTGACACCTGAAAGTCCTTCAGCCGTGCGGCGGTGTGTCGGCTGGTGGTCATAACGCTGCTGACCGCCGCCAGAGCCCGCATTTCGGACGCAAACAGAAAGGCTTTGTCTTCATCACCGATGCCGGTCTCATCGGCAAGCGGATGATGCACCAGAGCCACCAGGCGCAGGCGCGCGGCATGCTTTTCCACCACACCCGGCAACACACCCATGGCCAGGCCGTCCAGCACGACACAGGCGCCGTCCTCGCAGCTTGAGAGCGCTGAGTCCATGGCGGACTCGGCGATAGAATCAGGCATCGGAAACCGACCCTCAAGCCCCTGAACGCGAGCGCCAAAACCCTTCTGGTTAAGCGACTTTACCAGCTGGCCGACATAGCGATAACCGCCCGTTCTCTGTTCCGGGTCGCCGGGAACCAGAAACAGCACAGGCGCGCTGCCATTGCCCGCCATGATCAGAGTTCGCCGTGATAGCTGGCCCAGGCCACATGGGATTCACCCAGCGTTATCTTCATGCCACAAAGCCCTTTGCCAGTTTCCCCGAGCCGCCCTTCCCGGATGGCTTTTGCCAGACGATCAAACACCGTAGCCGCCATGAATTCGGTGGTGGTATTGCGCCCGGCGAGCGCAGGCAGCTCGTCCAGGTTCTGCATGTTGAATTCGGCCAGTACCGAGGACAACACGTCAGACGCCAGCCCGATATCCACAATCAGGTCGTCTTCATCCAGTGCGTTGCGTTCAAAGGCGACATCGACCACGTAGGTTGCGCCGTGGAGCTTTTGCGCGGGGCCAAACACCTCACCCTTGAAACTGTGAGCAATCATCATGTGGTCTCTGACCGTCAGTGAAAACATACCGGTGTCCTTGTTCAAAAATGAGTTAACGAATCAATAGATAATACGATGGCACAGCGTATCAGCAGCAGAGGGGAATCGCGGTTCGTCAGCCTGTCCGGACAGATTCGCCATCACCTGAGGCAGTTCCTGAAACTGGCTTTCACCGCTAATCAGGCAGTCCAACTGCGAGTCGCACAGCAGTCGCAGGGCCAACTGCATCCGGCTGGAATAATCCCATCGCGGTTTCTGCTGCGGGTTAAGCTGCCCTACCTGACTGGAACGGATGGTCAGTCGCCGGGAGTGAAATGCCCTCCCCAGGGGTGCAGGCACCGACTGTTCACCGTACCAGCTCATTTCAATGACCCTGGCTTCCGGCCCGCAAAGGCTCAGTGCCGTTTCCAGACCGCCCGGGTGTCCACTGGCATGAACCACCAGATCATGGTCGTCCGATGTCATCTCGGTGGCAAAGTTCAGCCCCAGAGCATCGGCGGTGGCGCGGCGCCCGGGGTTCACATCAATAGCCGTTACCCGCGTTCCCGGAATCTGGTTGGCCAGCCAGGCCACAAGGCAGCCGACAACCCCAAGCCCGACCACCGCAATTCTGTCGCCAATCTTTGGGGCAGCATCCCACAATCCGTTCACGGCCGTTTCCATATTCGCGGCAAGCACGGCCCTTTCATCGGGCAGCCCATCTGGCAACAGATTCACCGCCGAAGCCGGCACCCGGAATTGATCCTGATGGGGAAACAAGGAAAACACGCTGCGGCCCTGAAGATCTTGCGGCCCTTCCATCACTCGCCCGACATTGGCGTAACCATATTTGACCGGGTAGGGAAATTCCCCCTCCTGAAAGGGTGCCCGCATGGACTGAAACTCGGACTCCGGAACCTGATTGGAAAACACCAGTGATTCTGTGCCGCGGCTGATGCCAGAATACAGTGTCCGAATCACCACCCTGTCGTCGCTTGAATCAGAGGCGCCTGAATCAGAGCCGCCTGGTTCGGTGGTAAGAGCCACGTTCAGTTCAGCCGGGCCGATCTTGCCCTGGCCTGGCCCGGTAACCCAGAATGCATTTGCCATAGTAAGTTTCCTTGCCCTCAAACCGCTGATGCGAGCCGCAATCCGCTGACTGCCGTATACTCAACCATATGCCATAGGATGCGTCCAGCTTCCATCCGTCGGCATCTATTTGCCGGCATCTCTCTGCAGGCATCTCTCTGCAGGCGAAAATGTTCCAGAAATACGTCAGGGGTTCACGATGGATTCCCGTACATCGACATTCCACATACCACTCCCGGTTGATCTTTTTCTGGCAGCCTCGTTATTGCTGCTGGCATCCGTTGTCCTTGGCAGTCTGTTTCAGCCGATGCCGGGCTTCTATGCACTGGTATCTGTGCTGGGTGTTTTTACCGGCGCTTGCGTTTATCGCTTCTGGCCCCGGCGCATCGATTTCGGCTGGGCCAATCGTGTCACGCTGGTCAGAGGTGTGTTGGTGATTGCGCTGGTGAGTCTGGCGCCTTTTCTGGGGAGTTCATCGGCCGGGAACTCCCTCTGGTTGTATGTGTCACTGTGTTTGATTGCCCTGATTCTGGACGGCGCAGACGGCAAAGTCGCGCGGGCTACCGGCACAGAAACCGGCTTTGGTGCCCGCTTTGATATGGAGCTGGACGCACTGTTTATTCTCGGGCTCTGCCTTGCGGCGTTTGCACTTGAGCGAGCCGGAATCTGGGTGTTGGCATTGGGCCTGATGCGGTACGGGTTTTTGGTAGCGGGGCAGGTCTGGCCCTTTATCAACGGCCCGCTGCCGGACAGTTTTCGCCGTAAGACCGTGTGTGTATGGCAACTGGTGACTCTGATGGTGGCTCTGTTGCCCGTTACGCCGGATGCCCTGGCTTTCTGGTCGCTGCTTTTAGCGCTGGCGCTGTTGTGCTATTCCTTTGCTACGGACATTCGCTGGCTTTACCAAAACGTTGCCAAACAAGGAGTACGTCATGACCCGAATTAACAGAACTGCTGCAAAACCCTTCGCCGGAGTCCTCGGCATTGCGTTCGCGATTGGCGCTGCGCATGCCCCTCACGCCATTGCCGAGCCTCAGACCTACGTGATCGACAGTGAGCATTTTTCAATGATGTTCGAAGTTCAGCACATCGGATATGCGCCGGTGATGGGCATGTTTCGTGAAGTTGAGGGACAATTTGAATATGACGAAGCTGCCAAAGACCTGAGCTCCGGCTCGCTGACCTTCAAAAGCCAGAGTGTGTTCACCAATCACGAAAAGCGGGACGGCCACCTGCGCAGCGACGACTTCCTGAACACAGGTAAGTTTCCGGAAGTTACCTTCACAATCACCAATTTTGAGACAACAGGTGATAACGCCGGGGTAGTGACCGGAAATCTGACCATGCTGGGACAGACGCGGGCCGTAGACGTCGATATCAGGTTCAACAAGGCGGCCGAATACCCGATAGGCCATGAGAAATATACCCTCGGGATGACGGCAGAGACGTCTTTCAAGCGGAGCGACTGGGGCATGACCTATGGCGTGGGAAACGATCTGGTGGGTGACGAAGTGAACTTGCGCTTCGGTTTTGAGGCCATCAGAAAGTCAGACGGCTGGTTTGATTAAGCGGCCCAAAGCCCGATTTGAATGAAATGTGATCGAAATCACAGGCCGGCTACAGAATGTTACATTTTCGGTTCAGTTACTGGCATTCCTGATTTGGCACTCTAATATTGTAGGACAATAACAATGGCGCTCGCGCCGAAAAAGCCAACAATAAGGAGTTCGGAATGCCTGTCCGCCTGCTATTGGCTATCGCATTCATTGTGCTCTGTACCGTCGGGCTGGGGTTTTTCCTTGCTGCGGAAAATACCGGGCAATTCGCCTGGCTGACCGACTTGCAGCCTGAACCAGCTCCGACCAGCCAACCGGACCAATCACCAGCAATGACGGCGGGTTCGCCCCTGGCGCCGCCTCCCCCCACTGAACCATCCGATGACGCCCTGGGCTTCATGCTGGCCAGCGTGGCGCAGGAGTATGCACAGAATATCCGCTATCCAGCCTATTCACTGCCATTGTCTGAAGCGCAGGCTAACGGCTACCAGGGCAATCGCTTCGACCCCATAGCTCTGCCCCTTCCCGGCGACGGCAGTTTTACGGTCACCCTGGAAAAATTCCGGTTTATGGAGGACGAACAGATACTGGTTGCTGCCTCGGTCACCGGGCGGCAAATAGTGTCGCAGCGAATGACTGCCTCGCTGGAAAGCACTACAACCCGGGACACGCTGGAATCTGCCGAACTGACCAGCAGCGCCGACGGCTTTTTCCAGGGTGTGCTGACAGCGGAGGGCGACCCCGGAGAATATCGCCTGATTGTAGAAGCCCGCGTTGACGGCAAGACCGTGCGCCACGTTTCAACGCTTACCATCGAGCCGGACCTCGGGGACTTTGACGGCCTGGGCGACCCCGGGATTCGCAACAACAACCTGGTCATTCCCGTTCATTTCGACGCCAGGGAATCCGGATTCTACGCCCTGTCGGCACAACTTCTCGACAATGGCCGGCCCATCGCCCTGCTGAATGCCGAAAAGCGCATGGATGGTTCGAAAAACACCATCGACCTTCGCGCCCACGGTTCGGTCATGGCCGGGAAAAAGTTTGATGGCAAGCTGCAGATCCGTCATTTGCAGATTCGTCGGCTACCGGCCCAGCCGGGCGACAGAACCGATTACGGATTCGGACCCGACGAGGGTTATTCATTCACACCGCCGGACCTTGGGTCCCTGACGGACACCCCGGCGAGTGTTCCGGAATCAGAGCAACGCGCTGCCCTGCTGCAAAAGCTGGCAGACAAGTTCTGATCGCGGCACGCCGCGCCGGCCAGACGCCGGATAAACGTCTTGCAACAAAAACAAAGCAAAAAGACGGAGCAACACTATGAAGACAGGAACAGGAAAAACCAAAACAGAAAGTGCCTGGAAGGCCACCCTTGCGGCGGCAGCTATCACCGGAAGCCTGTTTGCTGGCCCCGCCAGTGCCCAGCTTGCCGGACACAATGTGATTCTGGTCCACGGCTTTCAGCAGCAGGATCTGTCAGACCCACCGGCGAATCTTCAGGAAGTGAGGACCGCCGGCGAGGACTACTGGCGTACCTTCTGGCTGTCCCGCTCCGACGCGCGCATCGACTGGGGCAGTGACGGACGGGTTGAGGGCGCTATTGCCCAACAGGCCTATCAGCAGCTTCGCTCCATCAGCCAACAGGGTCTGTGCAGCGATTACTGCATCGTGGTGTCGCATTCCACGGGCGATCTGGTCACCCGCTATCTGCTGGAAAACCAGGCTCGCTGGTTGCAGAGCGCAGGGCTTCAGCCGCTGAAGATTCTGGCTTCCCTCGACTTTTCCGGCGCCGGCGGTGGCACGGAACTGGCTGACCTGGCGCTGAGCCTGGCCTACAACGACAGCTGGTACAACTGGCCACTGAAACAGGCGGTACGGGCCTTCACTGGCATTAATCCACAACCGGGGAACCTGGGTGTGGTGGATGACCTGCAAACCAACGCAGCCCGTAACCTGGCAGTCAGCCCCAATAACATTCCGAGGCTCAGGTTTGTAGCCGGTGGCTCCTCCTACGGCGGCGTTACCAAGCCGTTCATTTCAGGCACCGATGACGGTGTTGTGCCCACGCACTCCGCGTGCGGTGCCACTACTAGCCAGGGCATTGATTCCTGCTCGTCCAGTCTCAGCCTGGCGGGCAAGGTATCCAGCCAGAATGGTCCGTCCGCGCTTTACTTCAACCACTACCCGGTTTTGATGAACGAAGGCGCTTCCCACAGCGGCGTTCTGGGTTCAGAGATCGGAAACATTTCAGTGCCTGTGGTCAACAATCGCACACTGAATGGCCTTCAGGTTGATTTTGCCAGCCGCAGCTACAACAAGCGTCCATGGTGGCAGTGGTGGGGTTCCGGTGACCGGTATGTTGAGGTGCCGAACTCCAATCAGACAGATATGTCTACACTGGTCTACAACACCCTGAACAACTGATTTTTCAGCGTTCAAGATAAATAACCCGCCACGGAACGGTGTTCGGGCTCAGGATGAGCCGCCCTGCCATGATAGACTTACCTTTTTTCTGTCCCCGAAAAGCATCAGGGTCTCTTCAAAATGGCATTGTCCAACGCACGAAAATCAGACCTGCTGATGGTCTGCGTTACGCTCATGGCAGGGATAAGCTGGATGTTTTCCAAGGAAGCCGTGCAGCTGATGCCGCCCTTGTTGTTTATGGCTATGCGCTTTCTTCTGGCTGGCAGTGTTCTGGCTGCTTTTGGCTTACCCGCGCTGCGGGCGTTAAGCCTTGATCAGTTCAGGCGGGGAGTCGGAGTAGGCATCGTATTCGGCATTGCCATGAGCTGCTGGGTGATGGGGCTTTTCCATGCAAGCCACGTCGGCGAAGGGGCGTTTCTGGTCAGCCTGGGCGTCGTGATTGTGCCTGTTATTGCCCGTGTGGTGTTCAGGGAACCACAGCCCGCCAGCACCTGGGTCGCCATTCCCGTCGCCATCGCCGGGCTTGCCATGCTGTCCCTCAGTAACGGCTTCCGCCCCGAAATCGGGCAGCTGTTTTTCGTGGTCGCTGCGTTTATTTTTGCGCTCTACTTTAACCTCAATACCCGGGCAGCCAACCAACGCACAAGTACGGATCGCAGTGGCAAGTCCGTTGAAAAGGCCCGTGTACCCGCCCTACCCCTGACGGCCATTGCGCTGCTCTCCGTAGGTGTTGTGACATTTACCGAATCCCTGGTGCTGGAACCCTGGCGCCCGACCTTCTCCAACTTCCCGCCGATACTCGCCCTGTGGATCGGCGCCAGCGCACTCATCGGCACTGCCGGGCGCTTTCTGACTCAGACCTACGCCCAGAGCCTGACAAACAAAAGCCACGGTGTTGTCTTCATGGTGCTGGAACCAGTATGGGTCGCCCTGTTCGCTGCCGGATGGTTCAGCGAAACCATGTCCGGCATCCAGTTGGCCGGTTGCGCACTAATCTTTGCAGCCCTACTGATCAACCGCTGGACCACTTTGCGCAAAGCATTGAAGGACTGGAGCAGAAACCGGAAAAGTGCCTGAAAGAGGTTGACCGCATGAGAGGTAATCAGTATATTTCGTCCCCGTTGCAGGACACAGGACCATAGCTCAGTTGGTTAGAGCGCTGCCTTGACATGGCAGAGGTCGGCAGTTCAAATCTGCCTGGTCCTACCAAAAACTGCAAAAAAATGAGTCACTTAGAGCGAAATCCGAGTGGCTTTTTTGTATCTGGCGTGTGACTCCTGCTCCGTGTCACCAATCTGTTACCAAGGGTGACGCACGTTGTTATTACCGCTCGCATGAATTGCCTAGCGGTCGCGCCACCTGCCTAGTGGTGTGACTGTCAGGGAGAGACCGGCACTCTAGACGCCATCCACAAAATATCCCCTGATCTGCTAGCCTTGGGATGATTATTCAAAATTACGTGGTTGGTATGCCACAAGTAGTCGTAACGGAAGTCAAGCCTGGCAGTGTTGGTGAACTGATGGAGAACCTGTCTCTACTAACTACTGAATTTACCGCTGTAACACTATTCCTCGAACGGCCCAAAGATGCGTTCGTAGTCGTCGGCGCTGACCTTGCTCAACTCACGTACACGCGGGGTGACCGGCCAGCGCCTGTTGACCAATGTTTACATTCAGGGATCTTTAGGGTCAAAATACCGAGTCTGAATGTTATTTTGCTGTATAGCGTTCCGCAATGAATAAAGTAATAGTCGCCAACGCTTGATCTAGAGAAGCCCCCCGGAAGTCCCCCGAATCCCGCATGTAGTCGGTCTGGCACTCTTTCTCGGTGCTTAGCTTCTGTATCGCGTGCGTAGGCGAACTTCTCTTTGTGGAGTATAGTCCCCTGAAAAATTAACGGTAATTTAACTATGAATAAAAAAATGTTTGTATCGTGTTTATTGTTTTCCTCAATGCTTGCGCTATCTGCATGTGGTGGGGTGGGAGCGGAGAGCCCGAGACCATACCCGAGCAGGTCACCTTTACTGTTGAGCTATCTACCTCACCTGAAGAGGGTGGCTCAGTTTCGGGTGGCGGGGTTTATGAACTTTATGATGAGGTAGTCATCAACGCCACAGCTGCCCCTGGATACGCTTTTTTAGAATGGACCCAGTATGGCGCACCCAGCAGGTATCTTCAGCAGAAGACATTTCGAGCTATTCGATTTGACCGTTCTATAGTTGCACAATTTACTCGTCTCACTGATTTGAATGCCATACGGCTTCCGCCTCAAGGAAAAACTACTGCGTTCGGTGCCTCTTTAAATGGTCTTGTGATTTATGCCACAACGCACGAGCTCAGTTCGGGTGATGGAACAGGTGGTATTTGGGTGTCTAACGATGAGGGCGCCACATGGGATAAAGTGAATAGTAAACATGTGGAAACTATAAACACTTCTCCGAGTTCTTATTCACTACTCCTCGCTAATATTCGAGAAAGCCAAAGATCTACAGACAATAAATTACAAATCTCGAAAGATTATGGGAAGACTTGGACTGAAGCAGACATCGTTGTAAGGGATGATTCTGGAGCCCCCAAGCTTGATTCATCTTATCGACCAATTCGACCAGCGCTAGGAAACTCCGCAGCTAACTCAATAGATGACGGGATTTTCATCGCATCTCGTGGGGGGGACGATCCAGGCGGTATTTATCGATCACTCGACGGTGGCGCTTCATGGGTTCTCGCTGAATTGCGCAATCAATCTGGAGAGCTTACGGGCGCATCAGATGTTGCAGTATCTACCTACGATCCTGATATTGTATATGCCAGCTCAAACCAAACTCACAGAGTCTGGAAGTCTGTTGATAATGGCAGCACTTATTTTTTAGCATCCAACGGCCTACCCGACGGAATAGACCAAAGAAACGGCCGCGTATTGATTGACCCCAACTCTTCCGACCGAATTATTTATAAAGATTTTTACAGTTTGAACGGTGGTTCCAATTGGACGAGGCAGGACAGCTTGGCTGAGCATCCGCTCGTTTGGTTCGGTGATGTGTTACTACGGTTGAAAAGCAATTTAAGGGGTGTAAGGATTGATGCAACTCGTGACTTCGGTGAGTCATGGGCGACAATTTCTAAACTGGATGACCTAGAATCTGCTGCTAGGGTTTTTTCGACACCTGACAACCTGTTTATACAAGATACTGTTGCTACAGCATCGCGTAGAAGTAAACTCTTTTCTATTGAAGGGTCTCTGATAGAAGATAACTTATAATAAGAGTCATATTATACGGAAGCAGGCTGAAGAAGTGGCGTATGCGTATCCTGTTGGTTGCATATTCCGTCTCATCGTGACCGATTTCGGGCAATCTGACAATAGTGTTCATGGTCTGGGCTTCACCTCATTTCATGGCCCTTTTATAGTCGGTAAATATCATCAGACACAAAAAAACCGGCAGCGCGGGTGTGCGAAGATTTCGGATGCC
>Ga0307958_1001270_pt1 | contig 11748 bp, 12 predicted proteins | sample OrgLakmetagen492_FD_201826 | JGI IMG/M metagenome (GOLD analysis project Ga0307958, IMG submission 201826) | Saline water microbial communities from Organic Lake, Antarctica - #492 | ecosystem: Environmental > Aquatic > Non-marine Saline and Alkaline > Saline | place: Antarctica: Organic Lake... | reverse complement strand
TACAAATTCCAGTCAGTCTAATGATTGGGAAATACTGCTACACTGAAGATTCAAAGACAACTTTCCACAAAATTGTGAATAACATTGGAGAATAAGATATGCCTATTTTGACAGACAGCGGAAAATCAATTGAAGCTCTTTTAGGTCAAAAAGACTTGGTTCTAAATGTGACTATGGCTGATCTTTTCAATAACAAAGAGGACAAGCACTACGAATTTAAGACTCTGAACATTTGTGAAAATCTAAATGGTGTAGTGACTGACGGTGTTACTCAAGAAGAGCTAGCTAATGGAAAGTCCGATCCTGTCATGCGATTGATATTCTCAAGTGACGAATCGCTTGATAATCTGATTGGGCAGTTGACTGAATTGAGAAAAGCCGAAGTTATCTTTAAACGATATACGTATCAGCAAGTTCTTGATGAAACAATTGAATACTATTCACAAGACCCAGCTCGTCTAAGATCAGTAAATGATGAAGAAAGTTGTGCATACTTTCAATCATCAACCGGAAACATGTGTGCAGTCGGTCGATATCTTAAAGATTCAAAAAAATACAGTGATGAAGTGATTCATGAGATCAATCTTCATGATCTGATGATGCATATTCAAACTGAAGAAGATGTTTATGAAGAAGATGTATTTGAACACGCATTTACAGAATCAGCAGCGCATCTTACTGACTTTGTTTTTTGGGATAATCTTCAGATGCTACATGATAATGGATCAAACTGGGATTTTAAAAATAACTGTTTGTCTGATCAAGGAGATCATATTTATAAAAGACTTTCTAAAATCGTTCAACAGCTAGACAATGAAATGAAAGCAAAATGTGAAGTATGCTTCGGTCAAGGATTTGTTCTTGCATACAACAATGAGTATCTCCCATGCACAAATTGTGAAGAATAATAAACTTTCTTAACAACAGTTACACATCAGATTTCTTTGGTAATATATACTGTGGTACATTAATGTTGAAGCAAAGGAACAAAAATGACTGATCTGAATAAGTATCAGAAACTCTCTGAGATTGAGCATATCCTATCAAGAAGTGGAATGTATCTCGGCAGTACATCAAACACAACAGCAACATTCTTTCTTCCTTACGATGGTAAGATGAAAGAAAAAGAAATCAAATACAATCCTGCATTGCTTAAAATGTTTGATGAGATTATATCGAACAGTGTAGACGAGCATATTCGTTCAGGAAGTGTTTCAAAGATTGAAGTTAATCTTCACCCTCTTACTGGTGAAATCGAAGTTAAAGACGACGGCGGTATTCCTGTAAAGAAACACCCAGAACATGACCAGTGGATTCCGAGTATGATCTTCGGAGAATTGCGCACTGGTTCAAACTTCTCTGATGAAGAACGATTTTCTGCTGGTCTTAACGGTCTCGGTTCAAAACTAACAAGCGTATTTTCAAAAAGCTTCCGTGTTGAGACATGTGACGGTAAAAAGAAATTCGTTCAACTGTTTGAAGATAACCTTCAGCAGAAACACAAGCTATCTATTACAACTGCAAACAAGAACGGTACAGCCATTAACTTTATTCCTGACTACGATCGTTTGCAATGCTCGCTAGATGAAGATAATCTAAAGCGTATGGAAAAACGCGTCTACGATGTAGCAGGCTGTAATCCTAAGATCAAGGTATATCTAAACGGTGATCTGATCAAAGTCAACAAGTTCAATGATTACGTATCTATGTACGTAGACGAATCGGTTGAAGATTATAATGATCATTGGCATGTCGCGGTTGCTGCAAACAAAGATGATACTTTCAGACACGTCTCATTCGTAAACGGTGTTGATACCTTCAATGGTGGATCACATGTCGATAATGTGGCTTTGCATATTTCAATGAAGCTACGTGATTACATTAAAAAGAAACACAAGATTGATGTAAAGCCGAATAACATCAAGCAACAACTGTTTCTATTCATAAACTGCAAAATTAATGCTCCTATGTTTACGTCTCAGACCAAAGAGTACATGAGCACGGCGGTTTCTGATTTTGGAACATCATTTGAAGTATCAGATAAGTTCATTAATAAGATCGTTAAATCGGAAGTCGTACAGCGTATCCTTGATTGGGCAGAAGCTCAGCAACGTCAAAAAGAACTCGCTGAACTTCGCAAAATGGATAAGCAAACACAGAAGACAAACTTCTTGAAGAAGATCGTAAAGTTCGATGATGCAACTTCAAAGAAACGTGGTGAATGTGTACTTGCTCTAACGGAAGGTGATTCAGCAGCCAAGACTATTCTGTCTGCTCGAAATCCAAAGACAGTTGGTGTCTATCCACTGAAAGGTAAACCACTCAACGTAAGAGATATTAAGGTTTCAAGACTTACATCAAATGAAGAATTCGCAAACATCATGTCAATCATTGGTCTAAGATTAGGCGGTGATGTTGAAATGAATGATCTGCGATTTAGCAGAGTATTGATCTGCGCTGACTTTGATCCAGACGGTTCTCATATCTGTGGTTTGATCGTTAATATGTTTCATCAGTTCTGGCCTAACTTGCTCAAAGAAGGTCTCGTATATCGACTGAGGACTCCATTGATTGTAGCGACAGCAGGAAAAACAAAACATGAGTTTTTCTCAAGAGCTCAATATGATGACTGGGCAAAGACAAATTCAAATCATAAGATGACTTACTATAAAGGTCTAGGTTCTTGGAGTACAAAAGACTTCAACAAATTCATGAATGATTCTGTTTATCATGAGCCTTTAGTATATACTCAGGATCAAGACTTTGATAGTATTGATCTGGCATTTGATCGCCGCAAGGCAGATGATCGTAAAGATTGGCTTGCGACAGCATAAGGACTTATAATGAAACTTCAAGAATTTTTCAATACAGAATTCAAAGATTTCTCAAATCTGGACAATGTTCGATCTATTCCTTCTATCATTGATGGATTCAAAGATGCTCAGCGTAAAGCTGTGTACGGTATGATCAAACATGGCAACAACGATATCAAAGTTGCTCAAGCAGCAGGTAAGTTTGCATTAGTAACTCACTATGCTCATGGTGAAGGAAGCATGGCTGAGACCATCGTTGGACTTGCTCAAGACTTCCCAGGGTCTAACAATATTAATCTGTTTGAGCCTATTGGTCAGTTCGGTTCAATTCTAAGTTCAGAGTCATCTTCACATCGTTACATTTTTACAAAGCCGTCATCTAATCTTAGAAATATTATTAAGAATGATGATGACTGTATTCTTGAACATCGTTATGAAGATGGAGATAAAGCTGAGCCATTGAATTTTTACCCAGTGATTCCAATGTGGCTAATCAACGGAGCAGTTGGTATTGGCACAGGACACTCAGTAAAGATATTGCCTCGTGACCCTCAGAAGGTGTCTAACCTTATCAAAAAATTGACCAATGGTAACAAACCTCAGCAGAAAACAATTGATGAGACGCTCATTCCAACACTCTGTGGATGGACTGGTAAAGTTATACCAAGCGAAGAAGTTCAAGGTCGGTATGAGATTCATGGTATTCTTGAAAAGGTTAACACCACTACTTTGAATGTGACAGAACTACCGGTTGGTTATGGTGTTGATAAGTTCAAAGCAATACTCGTAGACTTAATGGATAAGAATCTCGTCAAAGACTTTGACAATAACTCGACTGAAGAAGGATTCGACTTTACGATCACGATACCACGAGAAGTTGGTAAAAAGAGTCATGCTGATCTGATGAAGATGCTAAAGCTCATCGTTCGTATGACTGAAAACATTACCCTATGGACAACTGAAGGTCAGCTTAAACGATACAACAATGTATATGATGCTCTGTTAGATTTTGTAGAGTATCGTATTGATCGATATGAGGATCGTCGTAAGAAACATATTGAACTATTTAGTGATGATCAGTCGTTTCTTGAAGATAAGCTCAAATTCATTTTGATCTGGAACGATCTTGAAAATCCGGGTAAAATGAAAACATCACTGATTGAAAATACGATGGTGAAGGAAGGAGTTAGAGAAGAAAGTTTACCAAAGCTTATGTCTATGAGAATCTCTTCTCTAACATTGGAACAGGTAGAAGAACTGAAGCAAAAGATCAAAGATATCAAACAGAAGATTACTGTTCTTGAGAAAACTCAAGCTGGAGATATGTATAGCGAGGATTTAAAACTGGTGTGATATATAATAAGAACCAGGATCACCCGCGATCCTGGTTCTTTTTTTCATATCTCTCTGCTACTTCCAACTTAAAGTTAAGCAGTGCTTCGTTAGTTGCGTGAATCCTGTCTTTTGAATGCTCAAGTTTAATGTCTTGGTCGTAATCTTTAGCTTTAAGCTGAGCAACTTCTTTTGAAATATATTCTTTTAGTTCTGTCGAGTTAGCTCCTAAGCGATCATAGATGTGTTGAATCTTTTCGTCTATATGAAGAACTAAACCTTTATAGTCTTGTCTGTTTCTATCACCCTGCTCGCTCATTGATACTTTGAGTTCATCTAAAGATTTAGTAACACTGTTAATTAATGAACTAATATCTTTTCTATTTTGATTTTCCGTACGATCTACGTTTGCTTTAGTTTCTTTCTTTAGAGTCTCATTACTTTTGCGAATAAAATAAACAGACCCACCAGTCACTAATGTAGTTAAAGCAACTATTGAACTAATGATTTGTGGTAACGAAGCTTCCATAATTTTTATTCTAATTTTTGAAGGTGGATATTAAAAAAGATGTTACAATACAATACTATTTATTAAAAGAGTAACCTATGTTAGTCCCAGATTACCAAATTGATATTGATTGGTTACATAAAATATCATATAAGTTGCCAGGATTCAAGAAAGTAAACGTGTCAGGAACAACATTTGTCTCTCGTTGTATTTATTGTGGTGATTCTGAAAGATCAACAAAAATCAAACGATTATACTTTTATACTAAGAAGGGCAATCTAAACTTTGATTGCAAAAACTGTGGTGCTCATGGTTCTTTCTGGACATTCATGAAAGAGCAATGTACAGAATTGTTTGAAGACTATAAAAAGCAACAGATACTGGAGCGGTTTCAGAGGTACTCTAGCTCTCCTTCTAAACCAACCAATAGTAACAAACAGCAGAAATTTAAAACACCATCTAGTAACACTAGAAAAGCTTCTATTGTTGGATGTACTCGTATCGACAGATTAGATTCTGATCATTATGCATATCAGTATGTCAAAGATCGTCAAATACCTGAGGAAGCTTTCTCTCGTTTGTATTTCTCTGAAGATTTCAAAAAGACGGCTGAAGCAATCTCTCCAGATCCACTATCTGAAAAATTTCCACGAGAGCCACGTCTTGTCATTCCATTCTTTTCTAAAGACGGATCAGTTGAAATGATACAAGGTAGAAGTTTTGATCCAGACTCAGGACTTCGTTACATTTCTATCAAGTCTTCAGAAGATATAGATAAAATATACGGTAAGGAGAACATAGATAAATCTAAAACCGTATATTGTGTAGAGGGACCATTAGACAGTCTCTTCGTTGATAACTGTTTAGCAACATGCGATTCATCGTTACATAGATCAAATGCTGATGTATTGATTTTCGATAATCAGCCAAGATCAAAAGAAATCGTAAAACTAATGGAGCAAGCAATTACAGATAAAAGAAAGATTGTTATCTGGCCTGTATCACCTGACGAAAAGATTGACATAAATGATATGATAAAGATGGGACTTAGTAAGTTAGAGTTAATAGAAATAATTGAAAGAAACACGTTTTCCGGATTGAAAGCAAAGTTAGCATTTACAAAGTGGAAAAAGGTTTAAGAGGACCAATATGATCAAACTGTTAGATAACGATCAAACTAAAGTAGAAGCCATAAGACTTCGAAATGATGGCTGGACTTTGCTTGAAATTAGCGATAGGTTTGGAGCATCTACTACAACGATCGGTGATTTCTTAAAGCAAAGAACATACAAGAAGTGGTGGGAAAAGAACGATAAGCCTTTCGCTGCAGGTAATATCTACGACCATCATGAAAACATTAAGCAGCTAAACAAAAAGCGTTATATTATTACATCAGCGCAGAATAACACATTCGCTCATACCAGTTTCGTGAATTCTCTCGAAACAATAGCAAAGCGAATTAATGCACAGATTATTATTGGTACATTTTCATACAACAAAAACGGATTTCAGAATCTAGAGAAAAGTGATGATGAATGGTTTGATCCGATGATTGAACCTTATATTCTAGATGAGCCTGCAGTGCTCGCCAATGGCCTTATCTGGTGTGGAGAATTGAACATACTGCCTACAGCTACTAACCCACTCTCAGGGCTCCACAGTTACACTCGTGGTGATTCTGGTATTGTACCTCATGCTAAAGTTCAACTTGAGAGTCTTCCAACTCATAAGGAAGATCCATGCCGAATGATGTACACAACAGGTGCAGTCACTAAACGTAATTACATTCAGAAAAAGTCTGGTCAGAAAGCATCGTTTCATCATGTCTTTGGTGCATTGCTTGTAGAAGTAGATGATGATGGATCATGGTTTGTACGACAGCTGGTTGCTGATTCTGAGACTGGATGCTTTTACGATCTTGATACTCAATACACTCCTGATGGTTATTACATTGAAGATGATGCAGTAGAAGCAATCAATTGGGGTGACATTCATGTAGAAAAGATTGATGATGAAAGTGCTGATGTTTGTTTCTATAACAGAAGCAGCATGCTAAATGTACTTAAACCAAACTATCAATTCATTCATGATGTACTCGACTTTGAAGCTCGCAATCATCATAATCGCAATGATCCTTACTTTAGATTTAAAAAGCATATTCACGGTGTTGATTCAGTTCAGGATAACATCAATGATGTAGCAATGTTTCTTAGTTCAATAGATCGAGATAAAACAACTACCGTCGTTGTTGAGTCAAATCATGACTTAGCACTCAAACGTTGGCTCAAAGAAGCAGACTATAAGACAGATCCAGAAAATGCTGTCTTCTTTCTTGAGCATCAGCTTGCTATGTACAAAAGTATTCAAGATGAAGACTTTGGTTTTAACATCTTTGAATTCTCAGTTAAGAAAGCAAATGAATATCTAAATGATGTGATGTTCTTAAAGACAGATGAATCATTTAAGATATATGGTCAGTATGGAAACGGAATTGAATGTGGTCAGCATGGGCATGTTGGTAATAACGGAGCACGTGGTTCTATTCGATCATTTCAAATGCTAGGAGCAAGGCATAACGTTGGGCATTCACATACCGCTGCAATCAAAGACGGTGTTTATTATGCTGGTGTCATTGGTCGATTAAATATGGGATATAACCAAGGCGGTTCATCTTGGTCTCATAGTAACATCGTTACATATAAGAATGGAAAAAGAGCGATAGTAACAATTTCTAATAATAAGTGGAGAGCTATGAATGGATAAAGTAGAAACAATTGTGGTTGGAAATCCACATAAGACTACTAATGAACAAGAAAGCACTCAAGCAAATAATGGATATGTTGTGCAAGATAATCAACCAAAACTTGCTGCTGTTCCTCTTGGCATTCTTTATAAAGTTTACATCTATGGACTAATCGAAGACCCATATAGTTTTGTTGAAGCAATTGATGTTCTAAATAATGCAAGCGAGCATGATCGAGTTGAAGTTCACTTGGCGACTCCGGGTGGTTGTGTTGATGCAACGATTGCTTTTATCTACGCAATTAATACATGCAAAGCAACTGTTGTTGGATTTGCAGAAGCTACAGTTGCATCAGCCGGTGTACCAATCTTTCTTTCATGTGATTCATATGTACTTACTCCATATTGTACATTCATGGTTCATGATGGATCGTTTGGTTCAATGCAAAAGACAAACGAACATTTTAAGCATATCGTTTCAATAAGAAAGCTATTGAAAAAGCTATATGAAGAAACACTTTATCCTGTATTTGATCACGGTGAAATTGAAGAAGTGCTTGACGGTAAAGACATCTATGTTGATTCAGAAGAAATGTTAGAACGAATCAACAATGCTGTTGAAATCATTAACAATCAAAAGGCTGAAGAAAATGAAACTGAGTGAAAAACTATCAAAAGAACAAATTGAATATATTGCAAACTGTTGTCATAACACAAATAAGTTCTATTGTGAAGCTTTAGGAGATTATAGTCAACCAGAATACGTAGATGCTCCTGAAGAAATTCAAAAGTCTGCTATAAATGGTGTTATGTATGTTCTCGATAATAAAAATGCAACATCTTCTAATAAACATGAATCTTGGATGAAAGAAAAGATTGAGAATGGTTGGGTTTATGGTGAAGTGAAAGATACGGAAAAGAAAACACATCCATGTCTTGTTCTTTATGAAGAGCTTCCGGTTTCTCATCAATTTAAATACTATTTGTTTAAACTAGCAGCAGTTAATACATTAGTGACATTAACTAGAAAAGAGTAAAAGCATCTCTAAGGCGAGTATAAATTGTTCAAATAACAATGAACTCGCCTTGGAGGCAATATGATTAAAAACGAAATACTCTGTGAAACTTGTGATAACCACTACATCATTATAACTCAATCAGAAGAACAAGACCCTATCTATTGTCCTTTCTGTCAGACATCACTTGCAGAAGTAAGTGAAGAAGAATGATGTATGCTGGCATTGACTATTCTATGACATGTCCTGCAATTACTGTTGGATCAACAAAAAAATTTATCAACTGTAAAACATTTTTTTATACTTCGAGTAAAAAGTTTGAAGATAAATACTCTTCCAACATATACGGTGTGCTTGCATTTCCATACGAATCTGAGATGGAAAGATTTGATAATATAGCACAGTGGGCAATGGCTATTCTAAAGAAATTCAAAGTCACTGAAGCATGTCTTGAAGGATATGCTATGGGTGCCAAGGGTAAAGTATTCAACATTGCTGAAAATACTGCCCTATTGAAATATCAAATGTGGAAACATGGTATAGAATATTACATCCCGTCGCCAATGACTGTAAAGAAAGACTTTTCAGGAAAAGGCAATTCAAATAAAGAAGCAATGCATAATGCTTTTATTGAAAAGACTTCAATTGACATTACTCAGATCATTAATGTCAAAGCAGAAAAAAGTCCAATATCAGACATAGTCGATTCATACGCAATGCTGTGTTATGGAATCGACCATCATTTCAAATGAGAGGAGCTATGATAGAAACAATTGTTAAAATAGATGGCAGGAAAGAAGACTTCTCACCTAATAAGATTAACAAATGGGGCGAATGGGCATCAAAGTCTCTAGGTAATCGAGTAGATTGGTCGAGCGTAGTACTTCATACTGTTAGTACTCTTTCTAAAGAAACCACATCACTATTACTACAAGAACGACTAATTAAGACATGCCTAGAGTATAACTCTTGGTCTTATAACAGAATGGCAGGACGTTTGTATGCTGCATTGATTTATAAGAAAGTCTTTAATGGAACTATTCCAACTGTAAAAGAAGTGCATCGTAATCTTCAGAAAATTGGTCTAATGGAACATCTTAACTATAGTGATGAAGAATACGTGCAAGTTGAGAAGTTGATTGATCACAGCAAAGATTTGAAAGCCACACACTTCGAACTAAAGCAAATTCGTGAAAAATATTCTTTGATGAATCGGGTTACTGATGAGGAATACGAATCACAGCAGTTTGTTTATATGCGTATAGCTATGGCTCTGTCAGAAGATCAGCCAAAAGATAGACGCATGGCTGACGTAGAAGCATTCTATGAGCTTTTATCCAACAAGGTAATCAATGCCCCTACCCCTAACTATGTTAACCTTGGAACCCCTCTGAGGGGCTTTGCCAGTTGTTGTTTATACACTGTTAATGATAATGCTCAATCTATTGGTGTGGGTGATCATATTGCATACACTATGACGTACATGAGTGCAGGTATTGGTGCCCATCACCAAATTCGGTCGTTGGGTGATCCTATTCGGGGTGGTACAATTAAGCATCAAGGTAAGTTGCCTTATTATAAATCTTTGGTTGGTGTTGTAAAGTCATCATTGCAAAATGGTCGTGGTGGTGCAGCAACAACACACTTCTCTATGTTTGATCCAGAAGTTAATCTTATTTCCCAACTAAAAAATCCTATGTCTACAGAGGATAAAAGAATTCGTGGTATGGATTATAGTGCAGGAACCAATAAGTTCTATGCTAGGAAAGCGGCAAAGAATGAAGATGTTTTCTTGTTTAATATATTCACAGCACCTGATCTATACAAAGCATTTTATAGTTCAGACGAACAGTTATTTGCTACCTTGTATGAAAAGTATGAGAATGACGACAACTTTAAGAAAACTTATGTTAATGCTAGAAACACGCTACTTACATCATTAAACGAGGCGTATGAAACTGGTCGATCCTATCTACATTGGCCTGACGAAATGAATAGACACACACCATTTCATGATAGAATTTTTAGTTCAAACTTGTGTCTTTCTGGTGATACATTAGTTTCAGCAAAAATTAATGAAGTATTTTATGATGCAATACCAATAAAAGAATTAGTCAACATCTACAAAAAAGAGGGCAGTGATGTTGAGGTTCTTTCCAGAAATATTGAAAATGAAATAGATGAATATAAAAAAGTAACCAATGGCGCTATGATGAACAGTAATGCTAAAGTTATTAGAATAACCGATGAACACACTGGTATATCCATACGTTGCACACCAGATCACAAAATTTTTACTCAAAGAGGATATGTATTAGCAAAAAATCTTAAAGAAACCGATGAACTTTTAATAAAATAATACAATTTAAGTAGGTAGTTTAATCTCTATTTATATTTTTACAGATTCAACTACCTACTTACTTACGGATTGTTATGTTATGCACACAGTATATTGTATTAAAAATAAAGAAAACGGGAAGGTTTATATAGGAATGACATCTAGGGCAATAGAAGAACGATGGGAGGCACACATAAGCTGTTCTAATAATTCATCACCATTTAGATTCCATTCAGCAATAAGAAAATATGGGGTAGATAATTTTGAATTGCACGAATTAGCAAAATTTGAAACTAAAGAAGAATCTGCTGAATTTGAAGAATTTGTTATTGACATTATGAATACAATGCACAGAAAAATTGGATACAATGCTAAACCCGGTGGATGTGGTGGGTTTATTGTCCCCGAAGAAAAGATAGAATCTTGGAAAAAGAAATTAAAGAAAACAACACACAAAGAGAATAATGGTAGATGGTCTGGTATAAGTGATGATTTTATTTTGGAGAAATGTAAAGAGTATTCTGATGAAACCAACAACTTTTCGTATGGAATGCTATTAAAATTATATCCAGACTTTCCTAAATCATTCTCAAAGAATAGATTTAATGGAAAACCTTTGAGACAAGCGTTCTTTGAAAAGTATAATTTTTATTTACCAAAATACCAAAATACCAAAGAACACAATCAAAAAGTAAGAAAATCTCTTACAGGAAAATTTTGGTACTATAATGAGTTAACTGGTGTGTCTATTCAAACCAAAGAAAATTTACAATATCCGTGGATAAAGAATAAAAGAGGAAGCAATGGGAATTAAAATAGAATATTTAAATCATGAAGAAGACGTATACGATATAACGGTTGAGGATAATGAAAACTTTTATGCAAATAACATATTAGTTCATAATTGTGCGGAAATATCCCTACCAACAAAGGGGTATGATAACATGAAAGACTTGTATTCTAAAGAGGATCATGGTAGGGGTGAAGTTGCGGTTTGTT
>Ga0307958_1001262_pt1 | contig 11828 bp, 6 predicted proteins | sample OrgLakmetagen492_FD_201826 | JGI IMG/M metagenome (GOLD analysis project Ga0307958, IMG submission 201826) | Saline water microbial communities from Organic Lake, Antarctica - #492 | ecosystem: Environmental > Aquatic > Non-marine Saline and Alkaline > Saline | place: Antarctica: Organic Lake... | reverse complement strand
TTATTTTAATAGCTCTCGAGACTGGGTTAAGATGTGGAGATATTCTTAAACTTAATAAACAGGATTTCTTTAGTGAAGGTTCAAAGTATTTTATAAGGTTCAAAGCTCAAAAGACTAAAAAGGAGGATGTAAGGCCAATTAGTAAAACATCGTTTCTACAGGCTTTAAATGCTATTGATGATAGAGTGTTCTATAATACTAAATACGGTTGCCAGTACTCTTCTATATGGCCAAATCGTGGGTTAAAGAAAGTATTTAAAAACGAACATATCAAAGCAAAGCAACAAGGTTTAAATATCTCTGCTCACTCACTTAGAAAGTCGATAGGCTTAAAGGTTTTCGAATCTGCAGGACTTGAAACTGCTCGGGCATTTCTGCAACATGATAGCTACGATTCCACAAAGGTTTATTTGAATATCACGAAACAGGAATTAAACGTAAAATTGAGTAATATACTAGGATTATAGTTAAACTATTGAATTAGTTTAGGTATCTTCATTTATTTGTTGATACCTTTTTTTATGTCTAGTAATTCCGTAAACGACAGCCGTAAATCTTCCGTAAAATACGGGCAAAATCTACTTACATCTACTTTTGTTTTTTATGCTTCGTTCCTTTAGTAAAGACCCAAACCTCACGTAAGTGGATGCGACCAATGAGACAAAGGCTTAACGCTAGTTTTTACCCTGTTTTTTTTCTGGTGGTGTACTCAGTTTTTTTTTCGTTTAATTCTAGTCCCTCCTAGTTTTTATTTCTATCCTTCTTTCCTTAGTAAAACCTTAAAGTAGAAGGGGGCGACTTATCCCAATGAGACAAAGGCTTAACGCTAGTTTTTACCCTGTTTTTTAGAATCAAGTAGCTTAGGTTATTTTTCGTTCATTTTATGCTTGCATCAATGGTTTATAAATAAATATATTTTTACAAATGTTGCATTTCTTTTTTGCGTTGTTTGCGGTCGTTGTTTGCGTTAGCTTTCTGTGTATTACAAAAATAGGTGGATTTGTCATAAGTTTTGCTTCTGTTTTCTTAATATGAAACAGATCTTTTGCTTGCTGGTTTTCGGCTGTTTTCTTAATATGAAATACCCCCTGTTTTTTCCAAAGATCAAACCTATCTTTAAGTAAACTCATTACTAAAGTCTTATTCATTTTACTGTTTGTTTCACTTCTCCAAGCCTTTTCTATATCATTAGGTGTAAAGGATTGCTTTAGTTTTAAAACAAGGTAGAAGGCTTCTATTTGCTTTTTATGCTTTCGGTCTGTGAGTGTTTTTGGATTTTTTAATAGAGCCTTTGTTTCGTGATATTGTAGCTCGTTTTTTAATTTAGTTGAGTAAGCAATCTTATCATCTTTTATCATAAAGCTATCGGGATTTTTAAAGTATTTATTTAGCTCAAAATAATAATAGTCTAGTTGTTGAAACTTTGATTTGTGAAAAATTACATAGCTATTAAATTCATTACTATTATCAAATAGATCGACTTCATAAGGCAAGGGATTTGCCAGCTGGTGGTTTTTGCAGCCTTGTATCTCATTTAGGACTTTGAAGACGTCTGACTTATAGTTTTTCCATATCGTAAAGATTAAAGATTTGTCTTTGAGCTTTGCTTCTTTTATAGCGTTAATTTCGTTCAGTTCTATTTCAAAATCTTCGTCTACTTCAATATTTAAATTATAGTTTTCTGTTAAATAGAGATTGTATTCTTTGCGGTTCAGCTTATTAAGAAACAAGTTTAAACCCTCATAACCTTGATAAAAAATAGATTGGGTATAGTCTTCTAAATATTTTATGTTCTGATTTAAAGCATCCTTATAGGTTGCGAAGTCTTCCAAACTGTTTAGATTATAATATTCAAATGCTTTGTCTAAAGTGATGTTTTTTATACTTTGGTCCTTAGTCAGTTTCACATAGTAAAAATGTTTGCGGTCTTTGTCTTCATTCCTAAAACGTGCGGTAAATTGTTTAATGCTTTCAGGCGAATAGAAATAAGTGTTTTCTAAAAACAGAGTATCAAATCCTATTTGTTTTATGTTAATTCCTTCGTCAATGAAGGAGGTTGTTAATACTACTTTTATCTGATCTTCAAACTTTTCTTTGTTGGTTAGTCTTTTAAAGTGTTCGCTTTGTTTAATCTCATTATCTGAATACAATAACAGTATTTCATCTTCTTGTAACATCTCATTCTCAACTAAATAATCTTTGATATAAGAGAGCGTGTATTTTGAGTTAAGCCTAACTATCAATTTCCGTTTAGAGTTCTTTATGTGGCTTATTATAACCTTCTCGGGAGCTTCTTTTAAAACTCTTTGCGTTATTGTTGTAGGCTTACTGGGTGTTTTTACTTTGGCTAGTTTAAATCCTACTTTTTTGAATAGCTCGTTTGGTGTCGCTGTCAATCCTAATACCTTTTTATCTTTAATTAAGATTGCAAGTTTTGAAACGGTAACAGCTTTATAAGAATTAGCGTTAAACATTTGATGAATTTCATCTATAACAATGTAGTCAAATTCGTTCTTTTCCTTTAGATGCCTTCCCGCGTTCTCATAAGTAGCTACAACAATAGGGGATTTTCTAGCCTGTGAGTGTGTTTCTATTGAGCTGGCTTCTGTTAGGGCGGTTACGTCTTTGTAGGTGTTCGCTAATTGATTGGCTATTGAGACTAAGGGCACGCAAAGTAATAAACGTTTCCCTGGTCTAATTGCTTTGAAATCTTTTAAGATAGCCGTTGTCTTTCCTGTGCCAGTTTCGGCTTGTAAAACTATATTTTGGTGTTTGTCTAAATCCTTAAAGACATCTGAAATCACTTTATCGACATATCCAGTACTTTTATAGTTTAAATCGTACGTAATACCTAAATCTTTTAAGCCTAAAAAAGTTCTAACTTTCTCCTTTTTGTTTTTGGCTTGCTGGTTAACTACTTCTATTTTCTTATCGAAGCTTAAATACTTACTTTTATGGCAAACACTAGATATTTCAGCATCTGTTTTTGCCACTTTTAAGTCATCTATAAGGCTTTTTTGTTCGGGTTGTATGTTCTTGTAACCTTCGTTTTTTAAATCACTTATGAAGGCTTTAAAATCATCGTTGTAAGAATGTTCAAGTACAAAATTAAACGGGTTGTAACCTCTTTTTAGTCCTGATGAAGACGAATAGTTATATAAAATATTGTCCTTTATTTCGCCTGATGATGATGCAGATGTTTGAGGACTTTTAACTCTCTTATTAGATAAGAAACTATATCCGAAGCTTAGTAGAATATCCTCTATTTTGTTGTCATTGTTAAATTGATCCTGTATTGATCCAGTAACAGAACCCGTAAAGTTGTATTTAGGTAAACCGTTTGAGTATGTAGCCTTCACTATCTCAAAATCTACATCAAAACAAAAGGCGGTTTGATTAACTTTTACCTTTACTTCCTGTGGAGCTAAAAATCTTACTTGTCTAAATTTGCCCTGTGCTGGGTCGAAATTAATCTTTTGCCCTGTGGATGCTAAAACGATTTTGGCTAGATGCTCATATACTTTCTGGGCTAACTGGTTGTGAAAGTTAGATGTTTCATTTGTGAAGCTCTCAATAGCTTTACATTGAATTAAACCCGCTATCCCATTACCTGAATAGCTTCTCCAAGTCAAAAGGCTATATTTTTGTAATATCTCGAAGACGTGGGCGTTGGTTGCTTTGTCGTACGCCCATGCTTTGTTATCTTTTGCATCTATATCATAAAAGATATATCCAACTGGTTTAGTACAATACTTTCCAGCTGTACCATCTTCAAACCTTCCCTTTAGAATTGCTGGAGCTTTCTGTTTGTCTAGTCCTGGGGGCAAGCTATTTAATTTATCTGCTAGTGATTGTATGGAGTGATAGCCTATAACTGGTTTTCCTTGCCTTTTCTTTTCTGAATAAAAGAGGCTGATCTCTGAAAAAAAACCTGCGGTGTTTAAGGTGTTTACGGTGGGTAATATGTTAATTTTCAGTACTTTGAGTTCCTTTTTTTGTTGCATGAGTTAAATATTTTCATGCTACCCTTAATTTATAAACAGAAACTTCTTATATTTGTAGTCTTCTAAAACTATGTTATAAAAAATTCGGCTGTCTTACCAGGGCAGCTTTTTTTTATTGTTAAATTCTATTGCCAAAGATACTAATTTTCTTCATCTGTCTTATTCCAGCCTACAGACTCATTAAAATCAATAGTGATAGTTTCCTCTATATCACTTTGGAGGTCAATACTTCGAAGCTTAGGAACAACAAATTGAGCCATATCTAAAAGTAGTTTGACCCTTTCCTTTGGCTCTAGTCCGTTAAGATCTTCTTGCAGGGTATCTATGTTATTTTCAATTAGCAAAGTAAAGGCATCCCTTATATCTTTGGTAGCTCTATTTAAAGAACCTGCCTTTCTCCCTGTGTTTCCTTCTGCAAACGTTCCATCTGAATTTCTCATTATTTCTTGAATTTATAAAGTACACCTTCTGATAAAATGATAGTGAAGACTAAAGAACCGTTCTCATAAAATTGAACTGTAGAAATTTTAGAGTTTAGAAATGATTGCTTTCCCTTGCTTGAAATTTCGGTAACTTCAGGATATTCCTTTAAGAGCTTTTCAAATTGCTCCATTGTTATAACCTCATGCTTGCTTGCTAACATCGTTTTATAAACTTTCTTAATGATAGGTGTATGGTTTCTTTTAAGCTTTGTTAGATACTTTATAGCCTTTGGCGTGTTGACTTTCATTGGTTGTGTTTCTTTGGCTTGCTCTTTAAGCCTTTGTATCATTTCTGATGCTTTAATCTTTGTTATCATCTTCTTTGTCTTTTTGGTTATTAGTAGTTATTTCTGATTGCCTTGCCCCAATTACTCATTATCGTATGCCTTTGATCCAATGTACGTTGGGCTGTAACTTCCACGTGCGGACGTTCTTCATTATAGGGGCTTTGTAAACATTAACAAAATTAACATCACTCTCTATACGTTTCATAATGTCTAAGAAATCCAAAGAAACTTTTAAGCGTTCTAGCTCTTTGGGAGTATTTGCCCATATTTTATAATCATCTAAATTAGGAGAGGACTGGAATTGAAACAACTTGATGCGGTCAAATATTCCTACAAGCTTTTCAACTGGTAAATCCATGAGATCCATTAACCTTAGACTAGATAATTTTAGCGTATTTGCATCTTCATGTAGTTGAGCAAACTTTTTAGCAAAATCTTTGAACGCATTATTTTTGATTAATTCCTCTATACTCAAAACTACCTTAGTATTGTCTTCAATGTATGTTATTGATTCATAAGCCATTTTTAAGAACTCATCGTATTTTATACAGTCCTTTTCGTATTGACGTTCGTTAATCACTATCACTTGTTTTTTTTCCTTATTCATTATCTATATTTTTCTGGTTAATAATCGACTGGTTAATTAAATTGCGAAGGAATGAGCTTACCGTTAATCGTTTTCTAGCTGACATTACCATTAGATGCGTTTTTTGTTTAGGAGTTATTCTCAGCTGAATAGACCCAGTTAAATCCTTTTTGCTTTCCTGTGTTGTTGTTTCCATTTTCTTTTGTGTTTAAGGTTCATACCTATAAGACTGTTTTTTTATAGCGTTTGTAACTTTCTTTAACAGAAATCACAATATTTATTTTTATTATTCTGTAATGTCGATTAATGTATACTAATAGACATCTTTAATGTTTTCGGGACTTTGTTTACAATTCCGTTTGTTAGTGTCGATTATATAGTTATATTTGATATTAATCTACACTTTAAACTCAATAACTATGAATAAGACAAGCAAACATTTAGATTATGACAAAGCCAAATTAAAAGGGCATGAATTAATAGCTGAAGGAGATCAACTAGGATTATTTATTTTAATAGCTCTCGAGACTGGGTTAAGATGTGGAGATATTCTTAAACTTAATAAACAGGATTTCTTTAGTGAAGGTTCAAAGTATTTTATAAGGTTCAAAGCTCAAAAGACTAAAAAGGAGGATGTAAGGCCAATTAGTAAAACATCGTTTCTACAGGCTTTAAATGCTATTGATGATAGAGTGTTCTATAATACTAAATACGGTTGCCAGTACTCTTCTATATGGCCAAATCGTGGGTTAAAGAAAGTATTTAAAAACGAACATATCAAAGCAAAGCAACAAGGTTTAAATATCTCTGCTCACTCACTTAGAAAGTCGATAGGCTTAAAGGTTTTCGAATCTGCAGGACTTGAAACTGCTCGGGCATTTCTGCAACATGATAGCTACGATTCCACAAAGGTTTATTTGAATATCACGAAACAGGAATTAAACGTAAAATTGAGTAATATACTAGGATTATAGTTAAACTATTGAATTAGTTTAGGTATCTTCATTTATTTGTTGATACCTTTTTTTATGTCTAGTAATTCCGTAAACGACAGCCGTAAATCTTCCGTAAAATACGGGCAAAATCTACTTACATCTACTTTTGTTTTTTATGCTTCGTTCCTTTAGTAAAGACCCAAACCTCACGTAAGTGGATGCGACCAATGAGACAAAGGCTTAACGCTAGTTTTTACCCTGTTTTTTTTCTGGTGGTGTACTCAGTTTTTTTTTCGTTTAATTCTAGTCCCTCCTAGTTTTTATTTCTATCCTTCTTTCCTTAGTAAAACCTTAAAGTAGAAGGGGGCGACTTATCCCAATGAGACAAAGGCTTAACGCTAGTTTTTACCCTGTTTTTTAGAATCAAGTAGCTTAGGTTATTTTTCGTTCATTTTATGCTTGCATCAATGGTTTATAAATAAATATATTTTTACAAATGTTGCATTTCTTTTTTGCGTTGTTTGCGGTCGTTGTTTGCGTTAGCTTTCTGTGTATTACAAAAATAGGTGGATTTGTCATAAGTTTTGCTTCTGTTTTCTTAATATGAAACAGATCTTTTGCTTGCTGGTTTTCGGCTGTTTTCTTAATATGAAATACCCCCTGTTTTTTCCAAAGATCAAACCTATCTTTAAGTAAACTCATTACTAAAGTCTTATTCATTTTACTGTTTGTTTCACTTCTCCAAGCCTTTTCTATATCATTAGGTGTAAAGGATTGCTTTAGTTTTAAAACAAGGTAGAAGGCTTCTATTTGCTTTTTATGCTTTCGGTCTGTGAGTGTTTTTGGATTTTTTAATAGAGCCTTTGTTTCGTGATATTGTAGCTCGTTTTTTAATTTAGTTGAGTAAGCAATCTTATCATCTTTTATCATAAAGCTATCGGGATTTTTAAAGTATTTATTTAGCTCAAAATAATAATAGTCTAGTTGTTGAAACTTTGATTTGTGAAAAATTACATAGCTATTAAATTCATTACTATTATCAAATAGATCGACTTCATAAGGCAAGGGATTTGCCAGCTGGTGGTTTTTGCAGCCTTGTATCTCATTTAGGACTTTGAAGACGTCTGACTTATAGTTTTTCCATATCGTAAAGATTAAAGATTTGTCTTTGAGCTTTGCTTCTTTTATAGCGTTAATTTCGTTCAGTTCTATTTCAAAATCTTCGTCTACTTCAATATTTAAATTATAGTTTTCTGTTAAATAGAGATTGTATTCTTTGCGGTTCAGCTTATTAAGAAACAAGTTTAAACCCTCATAACCTTGATAAAAAATAGATTGGGTATAGTCTTCTAAATATTTTATGTTCTGATTTAAAGCATCCTTATAGGTTGCGAAGTCTTCCAAACTGTTTAGATTATAATATTCAAATGCTTTGTCTAAAGTGATGTTTTTTATACTTTGGTCCTTAGTCAGTTTCACATAGTAAAAATGTTTGCGGTCTTTGTCTTCATTCCTAAAACGTGCGGTAAATTGTTTAATGCTTTCAGGCGAATAGAAATAAGTGTTTTCTAAAAACAGAGTATCAAATCCTATTTGTTTTATGTTAATTCCTTCGTCAATGAAGGAGGTTGTTAATACTACTTTTATCTGATCTTCAAACTTTTCTTTGTTGGTTAGTCTTTTAAAGTGTTCGCTTTGTTTAATCTCATTATCTGAATACAATAACAGTATTTCATCTTCTTGTAACATCTCATTCTCAACTAAATAATCTTTGATATAAGAGAGCGTGTATTTTGAGTTAAGCCTAACTATCAATTTCCGTTTAGAGTTCTTTATGTGGCTTATTATAACCTTCTCGGGAGCTTCTTTTAAAACTCTTTGCGTTATTGTTGTAGGCTTACTGGGTGTTTTTACTTTGGCTAGTTTAAATCCTACTTTTTTGAATAGCTCGTTTGGTGTCGCTGTCAATCCTAATACCTTTTTATCTTTAATTAAGATTGCAAGTTTTGAAACGGTAACAGCTTTATAAGAATTAGCGTTAAACATTTGATGAATTTCATCTATAACAATGTAGTCAAATTCGTTCTTTTCCTTTAGATGCCTTCCCGCGTTCTCATAAGTAGCTACAACAATAGGGGATTTTCTAGCCTGTGAGTGTGTTTCTATTGAGCTGGCTTCTGTTAGGGCGGTTACGTCTTTGTAGGTGTTCGCTAATTGATTGGCTATTGAGACTAAGGGCACGCAAAGTAATAAACGTTTCCCTGGTCTAATTGCTTTGAAATCTTTTAAGATAGCCGTTGTCTTTCCTGTGCCAGTTTCGGCTTGTAAAACTATATTTTGGTGTTTGTCTAAATCCTTAAAGACATCTGAAATCACTTTATCGACATATCCAGTACTTTTATAGTTTAAATCGTACGTAATACCTAAATCTTTTAAGCCTAAAAAAGTTCTAACTTTCTCCTTTTTGTTTTTGGCTTGCTGGTTAACTACTTCTATTTTCTTATCGAAGCTTAAATACTTACTTTTATGGCAAACACTAGATATTTCAGCATCTGTTTTTGCCACTTTTAAGTCATCTATAAGGCTTTTTTGTTCGGGTTGTATGTTCTTGTAACCTTCGTTTTTTAAATCACTTATGAAGGCTTTAAAATCATCGTTGTAAGAATGTTCAAGTACAAAATTAAACGGGTTGTAACCTCTTTTTAGTCCTGATGAAGACGAATAGTTATATAAAATATTGTCCTTTATTTCGCCTGATGATGATGCAGATGTTTGAGGACTTTTAACTCTCTTATTAGATAAGAAACTATATCCGAAGCTTAGTAGAATATCCTCTATTTTGTTGTCATTGTTAAATTGATCCTGTATTGATCCAGTAACAGAACCCGTAAAGTTGTATTTAGGTAAACCGTTTGAGTATGTAGCCTTCACTATCTCAAAATCTACATCAAAACAAAAGGCGGTTTGATTAACTTTTACCTTTACTTCCTGTGGAGCTAAAAATCTTACTTGTCTAAATTTGCCCTGTGCTGGGTCGAAATTAATCTTTTGCCCTGTGGATGCTAAAACGATTTTGGCTAGATGCTCATATACTTTCTGGGCTAACTGGTTGTGAAAGTTAGATGTTTCATTTGTGAAGCTCTCAATAGCTTTACATTGAATTAAACCCGCTATCCCATTACCTGAATAGCTTCTCCAAGTCAAAAGGCTATATTTTTGTAATATCTCGAAGACGTGGGCGTTGGTTGCTTTGTCGTACGCCCATGCTTTGTTATCTTTTGCATCTATATCATAAAAGATATATCCAACTGGTTTAGTACAATACTTTCCAGCTGTACCATCTTCAAACCTTCCCTTTAGAATTGCTGGAGCTTTCTGTTTGTCTAGTCCTGGGGGCAAGCTATTTAATTTATCTGCTAGTGATTGTATGGAGTGATAGCCTATAACTGGTTTTCCTTGCCTTTTCTTTTCTGAATAAAAGAGGCTGATCTCTGAAAAAAAACCTGCGGTGTTTAAGGTGTTTACGGTGGGTAATATGTTAATTTTCAGTACTTTGAGTTCCTTTTTTTGTTGCATGAGTTAAATATTTTCATGCTACCCTTAATTTATAAACAGAAACTTCTTATATTTGTAGTCTTCTAAAACTATGTTATAAAAAATTCGGCTGTCTTACCAGGGCAGCTTTTTTTTATTGTTAAATTCTATTGCCAAAGATACTAATTTTCTTCATCTGTCTTATTCCAGCCTACAGACTCATTAAAATCAATAGTGATAGTTTCCTCTATATCACTTTGGAGGTCAATACTTCGAAGCTTAGGAACAACAAATTGAGCCATATCTAAAAGTAGTTTGACCCTTTCCTTTGGCTCTAGTCCGTTAAGATCTTCTTGCAGGGTATCTATGTTATTTTCAATTAGCAAAGTAAAGGCATCCCTTATATCTTTGGTAGCTCTATTTAAAGAACCTGCCTTTCTCCCTGTGTTTCCTTCTGCAAACGTTCCATCTGAATTTCTCATTATTTCTTGAATTTATAAAGTACACCTTCTGATAAAATGATAGTGAAGACTAAAGAACCGTTCTCATAAAATTGAACTGTAGAAATTTTAGAGTTTAGAAATGATTGCTTTCCCTTGCTTGAAATTTCGGTAACTTCAGGATATTCCTTTAAGAGCTTTTCAAATTGCTCCATTGTTATAACCTCATGCTTGCTTGCTAACATCGTTTTATAAACTTTCTTAATGATAGGTGTATGGTTTCTTTTAAGCTTTGTTAGATACTTTATAGCCTTTGGCGTGTTGACTTTCATTGGTTGTGTTTCTTTGGCTTGCTCTTTAAGCCTTTGTATCATTTCTGATGCTTTAATCTTTGTTATCATCTTCTTTGTCTTTTTGGTTATTAGTAGTTATTTCTGATTGCCTTGCCCCAATTACTCATTATCGTATGCCTTTGATCCAATGTACGTTGGGCTGTAACTTCCACGTGCGGACGTTCTTCATTATAGGGGCTTTGTAAACATTAACAAAATTAACATCACTCTCTATACGTTTCATAATGTCTAAGAAATCCAAAGAAACTTTTAAGCGTTCTAGCTCTTTGGGAGTATTTGCCCATATTTTATAATCATCTAAATTAGGAGAGGACTGGAATTGAAACAACTTGATGCGGTCAAATATTCCTACAAGCTTTTCAACTGGTAAATCCATGAGATCCATTAACCTTAGACTAGATAATTTTAGCGTATTTGCATCTTCATGTAGTTGAGCAAACTTTTTAGCAAAATCTTTGAACGCATTATTTTTGATTAATTCCTCTATACTCAAAACTACCTTAGTATTGTCTTCAATGTATGTTATTGATTCATAAGCCATTTTTAAGAACTCATCGTATTTTATACAGTCCTTTTCGTATTGACGTTCGTTAATCACTATCACTTGTTTTTTTTCCTTATTCATTATCTATATTTTTCTGGTTAATAATCGACTGGTTAATTAAATTGCGAAGGAATGAGCTTACCGTTAATCGTTTTCTAGCTGACATTACCATTAGATGCGTTTTTTGTTTAGGAGTTATTCTCAGCTGAATAGACCCAGTTAAATCCTTTTTGCTTTCCTGTGTTGTTGTTTCCATTTTCTTTTGTGTTTAAGGTTCATACCTATAAGACTGTTTTTTTATAGCGTTTGTAACTTTCTTTAACAGAAATCACAATATTTATTTTTATTATTCTGTAATGTCGATTAATGTATACTAATAGACATCTTTAATGTTTTCGGGACTTTGTTTACAATTCCGTTTGTTAGTGTCGATTATATAGTTATATTTGATATTAATCTACACTTTAAACTCAATAACTATGAATAAGACAAGCAAACATTTAGATTATGACAAAGCCAAATTAAAAGGGCATGAATTAATAGCTGAAGGAGATCAACTAGGATTATTTATTTTAATAGCTCTCGAGACTGGGTTAAGATGTGGAGATATTCTTAAACTTAATAAACAGGATTTCTTTAGTGAAGGTTCAAAGTATTTTATAA
>Ga0307958_1001219_pt1 | contig 12145 bp, 13 predicted proteins | sample OrgLakmetagen492_FD_201826 | JGI IMG/M metagenome (GOLD analysis project Ga0307958, IMG submission 201826) | Saline water microbial communities from Organic Lake, Antarctica - #492 | ecosystem: Environmental > Aquatic > Non-marine Saline and Alkaline > Saline | place: Antarctica: Organic Lake... | reverse complement strand
CGCTGTCGATCACGACGATTTCTGCAAACCGCTTCAATCGCTCAAGACACCGCGCGAGGTTGGCCTCCTCGTTCTTGACGGGGACGGCAACGGTCACGGGGATGGGTCGAGAGAGTTTGTTATCGGGCATTTGGGGCAGCCGCCGGCGTTTGAGTAAGCAAACTGATCATCATGTGAGCGGCTTTTCGGCAACGGCGATCATGGATTTAGCCAGTGCCGGAATACGACCGACGCGGTGAAAGCGAATAGTCTGAAAGCCCGCCTCGGTGAGTAAGGTGGTCAATGTCGGAATAGACCAGAACTTGATGTGCCCGTGGTCCCAGAGCGCAGTGTAATGCCTGTCCATCTTTCCAGTGGCGGCGAGGGCGAGGTTTTTCAGGTACCCGTGATAGGGTGTGGAGACGATCGCCGTCCCTCCGGGTTCCACGAGGTCGAAAAGCGTTCTTGCGTAGTCCTTGGGCGCGTAAACGTGCTCGACCACCTCGAGGCTCAAAACGACGGGAAAACACCCATACTTCGCAGCAAGATCGTCGTAAGCCGATCCCTCTTCAAGCTGCAGATCGGGGTAGGCCCGTCGGCCCTCTACAATCCCCTCAACCGATGGATCAACCCCCGTCACAGACCACCCCTGTTTTGCGAGCTGAGCCCCAACACTTCCATTGCCGCAGCCCAGATCGAAGAGTCGAGGGGGGGGGGGGGGCCGTTCTTTAACTACCGCCAACTCGGCATTCACTGACGGCAAAAGATAAGCGTGGGCGTGAGTATTTTGGGCATTGGCATACGCGTAGCCCGAGATGGACGATTGATCTTTCATAGCTCTCGTTTTCCTATTTCCTTCGCCGGATTTCCCGCCACGATGATGCCCTTAGCCACGTCCCTCACAGCGACCGCACGGGCACCCACTATAGCGCGCGCTCCGACGCTCACCCCAGGTCCTATAAAGGCATCGGCGCAGATCCAAGCATCTTCACCGATCGTGATCGAGGGCTTCAAAAGGGGCATGGCCGGGTCGCGCCAGTCATGGGTTCCTGCGCAGAGGTGAGCGCCTTGCGAGACCGTCGTGCGGTCTCCGATACGGATCGGCCCAAGCGCATAGAGGATCGCCCGATCCCCAACCGCGCTTTGCGCGCCCAGATCGAGGTTCCAGGGAATGGTGATACGGACCGTTGGAAAGATATGCACATTGGGCGACACTTTGGCTCCAAAGACCCGTAGTAGCATCCGCCGCCAGCCCCAGAACGGTCGCGGCGACAGCCGGAACAGCGGCGCCGCGATGCCCCATAACACCCGTCCGACCTGCTCCCGCCGGGACCATTTCAGGGCTCTTCGATTGGCGTTAACGTCAAGCTCTTCAGTCAATCCAACACCACACAATTGGGCCTGTCCCGCTCGCCCAGACACCACATATAAACCTCTGCCATGCGAAGAGCGATACTGTCCCAGCCGAAGTCACGCGCCATCCAAGCATGGCCGCGCGCGCCCATTTCAGACAGCGCCGCGGGGGGGGTCGCCATGGCGGCGGCCATCGTCTCGGCCAGCACGTCCGCATCGCGGTCCACCCACCATCCGCAACGGTGCGTCTCAACGCCCTGCCACGGCGCGCCCTTCGTGCAGATCACCGGCGTGCCCTCAGCCAGAGCCTCTGCGACGACCATCCCAAAATTCTCATTGCGGGTCGGCAGTACGAAGAGCGCGGCGCGGCGATAGGCGGCGCGCTTTTCCTCGCCGAAAAGTGGTCCGTCGAAGCGCACCCTTTGCAGCCTCAGCCTCTCAGCCTGCGCCTTCAGTTCGGCGGTGTGCCCGTTTTCGTCCGGCCCTACGATGCGCAGCCTCCATTCGGGAACGCGCGTCTCGATCCGCGCCCAGGCCTCCAGCAACCGGTCGATGCCCTTTTTGGGGTGAATTCGCCCAAGGTGGAGTACCTCGCGTACCCGCCCCGACACCCGGTCCGTCCCCGCGACGTCGATCCCGTTCGGCAGGATTGCGACAGGTTGGCGCTGTCCGAAGCGGCGGATGTCATCGTACTCGGCCTCGGATGTTGCATGCCAGCAGCTGAGCGCGGACAGGGCCCGCCGCTGCGCCGCGTGCCAGAACACCATTTTCTGCCAGCGCGAAAATGCCAGAGCCTCGGGTGCCAGCATGCCTCTTGGCGCCAGAACCATCGGCTGCCTACTTTTGTTCGCAAGTTTCCCGGGGTAGACATTCGGCATGCGCCAAAGGCCGTGTACGTGAAAGAGAACGGATTGCTCACTAAGCGATTGCAGATGTTCGTAAAGCTCGCTGGAATACTTCAATCGCCGCAGCCACGCAGGGTGAACACTATCTGAGGTGAACTTTCTATGAACCACACCTTTATTCTCGTCCAACCTCGCCGAAGGTGACAGACTGGCAATGCAAGCCGAATGACCTTGTCGCACGAGCGCGCGTGCAAGAGCAGGTACCGTGTAGCTCGGCCCTGAGGCCTCGTCGTCGAGGGATGTAGCGATGTGAATAGAGCGTACCACAGTTATGTCCTATCTGCCTGCAAGAGGTGCAGCGCGTTCTCGACCCAATCTTCAACGCTTGGCCACTCACCGAGCTTCTGGCTTTTCTGGGAGAATGATGCCATTGTGTCGTCGCTCCAAGTGTCGACGGTCTTGAACGCGGAAAGCAGGCTTTGGGTATCAACCTTGTCCAGCAGGATGCCATTGTCGCACGTCAGGTAGTGGTCTCCGGCCCCCACGGCCCGGGAAAGGATCAATGGGAAGCCGGCGAGTGCGAACTCCTGTACGACGACACCCCAGGGTTCGTGCCGGCTTGGCAAGATGAAAACACCACCATCCCTAAGAAGTGAAGCAAGTTCGGCAGGTTGACGGAATCCGAAATGTCTGATCTTGGGATGCTCCGGTGCGGTACTTGCTAATGGACCGGTGCCGAAACACCAGAGTTCAAGGTCGCTTTTCTGATTGTCGTGATGACGCATAAATGCATCCCACAGAATGTCGATCCCCTTCTCGGATGCGTAGCGGCCAACAAAGACTAGACGCTTCGTGGGTAGGCCGCCATGATGCGACATGATCGGATCGAAGTTTTTGCGGTCAGCAGCATAAAGCCCCTCGGTAATCCGAAGGGCAGGGAAGCCAAGAAGGCGTGCAAAGTGCGCCTGTCGTTGGCCTGCACCCCAAACGGCATCAAACGTGGGAACCAGTTTCAAGCGGCCGAATGCAAGTCCGGCAAATTGACGAGCTGTAGCCAACCATTGTGTGTCCATGGTTATTACGGCGCGACAGTGAGCAGGTCGCGATTGGACGGCAGCTAGGTAGTCCCTGTCTGACCATCCGAAACACAGGATGAGGTTTGGGCTATTCGCTTGAACCAAATCGATCAGTTGGCGCCGGTCGAGCGTCGCCCGGTCCAAAAACCGGAGCGTAGCAACATCGTTAAATATGAAGGGGGCCTGGTTGGCGTCAGGAGACCTCCGCACTATGACGATCTCCGCTCCAAGTTTCCTAGAGAGCGAAGACAGACAAGCCAGCATGTATCCTGACATGCGAGTTGCAAATACCAACACGCGGATTTGCTGATGACTGTTCAAGTCGCTCTCCCCCGTGGCGAGTATTGGGACATTGAAAGGGCAGAGAGCGCAAAGTAAACTATCATGGTGTGGGCTGCAAAAACTCCAAGAAAGATTGCTTCAAAAAGAGAAATGAAGACAATGCTGACTGTCAAAGCGATTGCGCATGCGGACTCTGGAGTGCGCGGTTGCTTGCTTACCATTGCGTTCCAGACGAGTACCATTAACCTAATTAGCAACACCAGTAAAATAAAAACTGCTATCATTCCACCGGCAGAAGCTGCGGCCAGCCAGCCATTTTCAATAAAAAGATAGCGCCCGGTTTCTTCAATTGGAGGTGCGCCAAATATCAGATCGTGATCGAAAAAAAGTGAAATCGCGAGCTCAAACTGATGGCTGCGCGTGTCTCCTCGAGAGAGAAAGAATTCTCTAAGAGTTTCGTATTTAACGGCAAGTAAAAAAACTGACAAGAAAAGTGAATAGAGGGGCAGAAAGGCTCGCCCGCGTTTTGAGCTACTGATGTAGATAACGCAGGCGACGAAAAATAGAAATGAACCCATTCCTGTGCGAGAACCTGTCTCTGCGAGCACAAGCATTGCAGCAATTCCAATAGCTATTGAAGCTAGGAAGCTCATTATTCGTCGCCTCTTCAGCAAGGTAAAAATCGCGAGGGGTACTGTAGTTGCAATGATCATGCCGAGATGTTGAGGGTTGCCAGTTGTTCCATGCATACGACCATTAAAGTCCAATGAATTCGATGGATCGGTAAGCAACACAAAGATATTGATGCAGACAATCAAAACTCCCGCAAGACCAATCGAGGCGTATGCAGTCGAAAGAGATGTATTCCCCAAAGTTAATCCGTCCTCTGTCTGGCGGCGGAAATTCTCCAGTGTTGCTTTGGAGAAAAGAAAAAATTGAACATATACTAAAATAGCCGAAAGGATGGATAGTTGATAAAAACCAAAGAACGCAAGTTTGATGGAGAGGTATAAATTGAGTAGAAGAAGAAGACTTGCGGGATGAAAGCTGAGAGTTTGGAGGCCGCGAGGGACCCGCCGTAGGACTAGTATGGCCAGTAAAAAGCAGGCAGCAGAAAAAACTCGGCCATTCTGAATAAGGAATTCTATTGGAGAAATGAAAGGGCCAAATCTATGTTCGAGGTAAGACGCTGGCTGAAAGTGCGAAAAGAATATCGCCCCCGCTAATAGCGAGTAAATGACTTTCAATCGGGACACCCTCAAGGCCTTGTTCCATGAGATATTTTTCGTTTCCACCTTTGAAGGGTGCCTATGGTGTAAGGTTTGGAAAACAAGCTGTCGCTGCGTCCATGCAGCACGATGCGGAGTAGTTGCACCGTCAGCAGAGGTCTTGTCGGACGCGCGATCATCTGTGCCCAACGCCCTTGATGCCAAGCTTGGGTATTGCGAGCCGAAGCCAATCGTCCGGGGTGACGTTGGTCAATACGTCATCGAGCCTTGCCACTACGCTCCCCTCCCGCACGATCGGCGTCACCCCTGTCTGGACCGCGCGCCCGAAGATGCCGGACGCCTGGTCATAGTCTGGCGCATAGCGGCACCATGCGCGGTCGGCAACCTTGTAGAGGCTGAGGATTTCCTCGTCGGTCACGAACCGGTCCTCGACGATCATGCCTTCATCCGCCAGACGCTGCGCCTCGGACGCAAAGTCCGGCGCGACGCGGCCGGCGACGACGGCCAGCACGCTGTCCTTCCGGGAAAGCGCTTCGTCCATGAACCCGTCGAACCCCTTGATGCGGTTGCCGGCGCCGATGAAGATCATCACGTCTCGCCCCCCAGTGGCTTTGGCCACCCGTCGCGACAGGTCCGTCTCGGGCAGAACCGGCGGGCCATCCAGCCAAAGGTCCCACAATTGTGGATCGTGTATCCAGTCGTGGCATACTTGCGCGAGGCGCGGCTCGACCGCAAACGGGATGATCGACAGGATGCGTAGCCCGGGCAGACGGCGCAGAACACGGAACGCACACCGCTTGGCGGCATAGATGATCGGTCGTTCGGTGCGGAAACACTGCATTGGGCGCAAGAACAGTCCGGTTGTCGGACGACCGCGGAACGCCCGCAATAACGCGATCGCCGTAAAGGCCAGATAGTCGGTATCTATCGTGCAAAAGAAAACTCGGTCGGCACGCACAAGGCGCCAGAAGGTTGGCCCGCGCAAGCGGCCGGTCGAAGGCACACCGCCAAGCAGGCGGACGAACACGGCCTGGTAGCTGGGTTGATGGCCGGTCGTCACGCAGATATGGATCATTGGTCTCGTCATGCCCGCACCGCGAGGATCTCTTCGTATAGTTTGCGAAACACGACTGCTCCTGTTGCGTCCAGCCCGGCGACACTGCAAACGGTCTTGCCCAGAATCGTCATGTCGACCAGATGCTCCTCTCTTCAGCTATGCCCGCAACGATAGCAGCGGGTTGGCGGGAATACAGATCATTCCATTTGCCCAGTTGCTCAATTGTCGATCACTTCGAAGGTATATTTCCAAACGTCCATTGCTTTAGCCTTAATTCGAGGGACAACATCTTCCAGCTCGCTAGCGTAGGCTCCGCGTTTTGCGGGATCAATGATCGGCGCAAGAGCGGCTTCAATATCATTTTTTTGGTCCGTGACTGACACCAGAGCGTCGGGGCAGCCATAATCCGCAAACAGCGCTGTGTATTTGTGGCTCCAGCCAGTGCCTATTGCGGGCACCCCTTGAGACAGGGCGCTGATTATGGCGTGATAGCGACTGGACACTACGCCGGTACAGCCCCCCAGCAGAGTCTTGGCCTGTAGGGCGTCATCAGGGCACAGTATCTTGACCGGAGCCGCCATGGCCGAAACCACCTGCTTTGCTATGGCCAGATCCGCAGCGCCTTCATGAACAAGAAAGAAAGGTGTATGCCCGTTCGCCTGCAGAGCCTCGGCGCAGTCTAGAAGAAACTCCAAATAGATCGCCGCCGCTGTCTGGTCGGTTTTGTCCAGCATCCGAGCATTTGGCACGATCGCGACCGGCGATGGGCCCGGTAGGGTGATGCTTGTCGGCTCACCGGCCAGAAGGTTGGTAAAGTCGGGCGCCAGTCGGATATGAGCACGCTCACCTACCACCTCTGTCAAGTATGCCAGGGACACAGGATCGCGCGCGAACATCAGGTCGGCATGGTCCGCAACCGTCTTGATCGCCGCGCGGATCTCGGGCGAGGAGAACGGGCCGAAGGCTTGGGGCAGCAGGATCAGTTTCTTGCCCGCCTTCTTCCAGGCGGTGGCCCTGCGGGCAAGGTCCTCTGTCGCCGAGGGACCCCACTGATCGCTGTAAGCCAGCCCCGCGGCATCTATGACAACGTCGATTTCGCCCCTGGTGACGAATCCGTAGCGCCGCCGAAGCTTCTGCGGAACCAGCGCAACGACTTGTCCGAGATCAACCCCACTTCGCACCAGTTCCGCACGGTGCCACAGTTTCAGTGCCGCACGCTGCTCGTATGGGTGCGTATGATCGGCGGGAACCGACACGATCGCATCCGGGTAGTGTGCCTTGAGGGCCCGGGCCGCCGCGATCAGCATCATCGCGGCCCCCTTGTTCTCAAAGCCTGCTTTCCGGATCTCAAAAATCTTTTGTGTCACAGGCCATTTCCTTCGTCACTCGCGCCTGGGGCGGCCCCGAGAAGTTCGCGATAAAGATCTATATGCCGGTCGGCGATGATGGCAGAAGAAAAACGCGACAGCGCCTTCTCGCGGGCCATGCGCCCCATTTCGGCCAGCTTGGTGCGCGGCAGGGCATGGACCTGCGCCAGTCGGGCAGCCATTGCGGGCGCGTCACCATGCGGCACCAGCCATCCCGTAGTGTCGGTCAGGATCTCTTCGGCCGGGGTGTCCGCGTAGGCCAGAACTGGAGTTCCGGAATAATGCGCCTCGACGGTGACCTTGCCGAAGGATTCCTGCAGCGATGGCATTAGGAAAAGATCCGCCGCGGCGTAGATCCGGTTCAGTTGAACAGGGTCGCTGACCGGCCCGAACCAGGTGCAGTTGCCTGGCACCGGGTCGGCGATCTGATCTAGGTTTTTACCAAAGGCCAGCCAGCGCAGGTCGGCGCGATCCCGCCAGAGTTTCAGCAGATGCGCGAGCGTTTCGCTGCCCTTGCGCTTTTCCGCCAGGCTCAATGCGCCGAAGGCAACGATGAAGGTATCTTGGTCTAGCCCAAGCGAGGCCCGGGCCTCACGCCGGTCTGCCAGTGTGAACAGGCTTGGATCGACGCTGTTCGGGATCACATCGATGCGCCGGTCTCGCGTTGCCACGCTGCGGCGGGCGCATTCTGCGATATGCTCGCTGATAGCCACGAAGGAAGACGATCCAAGATGGTCGCGCTTGAACTGGATGTCGCGGCTGGTGATTTGTTGCGGCGCGTCCCTCAGAATGGGGCAGACCGTGCAACCGCTTTCGTAGCCTCGGCAGTTACCGCTGAAGTGGCAGCCGCCCGACATCACCCACATGTCGCGCAGAGTCCAGACCACAGGGCGGGTTTCCTGTGCGAGATGCCGCCAGAAGGCAGGCCCTAGCGTTGAGGCCGACGCCCACTGAATGTGGATCAGGTCGGCGTCGCGCCATGCGGGCATGCGGTGCAGCGCCAACCCATGCGAAACTGGATGAAACATCCCAACCGGGCCGAACCGGCGCTGCAGATTTCGCATATACAGACGGTTGCGCAGGCCGGGAATCACCTTGGCGCGCATGGGGACTGAAATGACGTTCAGTTCCGTGGGCAGTCCCGGCTCAAGTCGTCCGATCATTTGCGAATTCACGCCCTTGGCCAGCAGCGCCTCGTGCAGGGCGAGAGCACCGCGCCCGGCGCCCGAAAAAAGTGGGCCGCTCATGACATGGAGGATACGCATCACGACCGCCGCGCCGTGGCTGCCCACGAGGATCCAAGGTTGAGCGACCGAGGCGTGAGGTCGAAACAGAAGCCGTTCACATCAGTCATGAATCTTCATCAGCACCGAGACAGGTTTCTTCTGCGAAAAAGGGATCATTCCATCGGGGTCACCGTAACCGACCCCGATCAGCATGATCGGGCGTTCGTGATACGCCAGCCCCAACGCTTTGGCCATTCCGGCCTCGCGTGATCCGACATCGGGCCAGTTGATCGGCACCGAGGACAGCCCGAGCGTCTCGAATGCCAGCATCAATTGCATAGCCGCCAACGAGCCGTCGATGTAGATCAGGTGGCGGTCGCGTTCCTCGACATAACAAGACAGGTCGCCGACGATGACGATCAGGCAGGGAATGTTTTCTGCGTAGCCGGCTGTTCCGCCTGCTAAGTGGGCTACTTCGGCGGCTTGGGCCGGATCTATCAGGACATCGAAGCGATAGGGCAGACGATTACAGGCCGTAGGCGCCAGACTGGCGGCCTCGATCGCTTTTTCTATGAGTTCGGCCGGAACCGGGCGCTGCTCGAACCAGCGAACCGAACGGCGCTCGACGAAGAGTTGCCGCAGATCGTCGAAGGCGATTCCGCTGCCTCGCAATTCGGCCAGCGGATAGGGGATCGCGTTGCCCGTCTTGCGGGGCAGGTCGAGCTCCTCGAAGCGGCGTCGGGCGGCGGCGATCCGCGGCGTGTCCTGCACGACCGCGAAATACTCGGTTAGCACGTCGCAGGCCCATCCAAGTTCCCGGGCATCGATCCGACTGCCACACGCGCGCGCGAACTGAGCTACCGTCTCTCCGATATAGCGCTCGGCGAAGCTGGGCCGTCGCGGTCGCATGACCAAGGCCTTTTCCAGCCGGTGCACGTTGCGCCGGAACGGACTATAGCTGTCCAATTGGGCAATGTCGGCATGGCGGCAAGCCACGATGCCCGCCAGAACCGCTCTGTGCTCGCGATAGAAGCGCTTCGAGAAAAAAGTGAAGTACAGAGATGCCAGAAAGCCGCTGCGGCTGGCGGGCACCATTAGCGAGGCTTGTATCTTGAGGAGAGTGCGGCTTTTTATCGCCCGGGCGAATTGCGTGGGCGACTTGCGAAGCATCTTGAAGGCCCGTTCTGGTAGACTGGATGCGTCGGTCATGGTCAGTTACTGGCTCTGTTCTTTCGAAAGTGGTGCAGCTCGGTCATCGCCTTCCAGGGTATGAACAGGGCCCGTGTTATCATGTGGAAGATCGGGCGGGTGCGACCTGACAGCAGAAGAACGAAATACGATGCCCAAGCATAGCTGATCACGGTGGCGATGTCAGCCCGGGTTGTGAGGGACCTTCCAACGCACATGATTCCCTTGCCGAGTTTGACGATATGGTTGGATTAATCGACAATCGTTCCTGCTTTCTTGTTCCAGCCATGGGGCTTGCCGACGCCTGAGACACCTGCCATCGATCTCAAATCCCAAACTCGGGCCTTGGCAACGTTGGGGTTCCAGATACACACGCCCACGGCCCCCAGATCGACACAGTCGCTCATGCCGGCCATTTGACAGATCGTGTCCCAGCCTTCGCGCATGTCCTGCGACCAAGAAATGTCGTCGAAAAGCACGATGGCACCAGGAGCCAAAATTGGCTTCAATCGCTCGAAATAGGTCAAAGTGGCAATCTTTTCGTGGTGACCGTCAATATAAGCCAGATCAATGTCCTTCATTTCCGGCAGCAGATCGTCAAGTGCCTCGTTGAACAGCGCGTTGACCACCCGGACCTTGTCACCCAGAGGCCGCAACGTCTCTCGTGCAACATCAGCCAGTGCAGAAGAACCCTCTATGGTGATGAGCCGTTCCATACTAGGTGCTGAGACGAGATAATAGGCAGACAGTCCCGCGCACGCCCCGAGTTCGATGCCGGAACGCGTGCACTGTGACAATCCTTAGAACTATGTGATTTTTGATGATGGGAGCAGACTAGCGTTGCGCGTCCGAGCAGTCACGGTGCAACTACGGTTAGCTTTCCAGTTCACTGCTGATCGGACGGCCCTTGGTGTATTGGTCACTTCATAGACTGCGTTCTGCTCGAAGGTGGTGAAGCTCGGTCATTGCCTTCCAGGGCATGAACAGGGCCCGTGTCATCATCTTGAAGATCGGGCGGGTGCGAGGTGACAGCAGCAAGCAAAAGTACGCTGCGCAAGCATAGCTGACAACGGTTGCGATCGCAGCACCTATTCCTCCGTAGGTGGGGATCAGCAGCAGGTTTAGCGCCACATTCGCCAGGGCTCCGGCACCTTGGGAGTAGATCGAGAACACCGCGAACCGTTCCATGATGATCCAGCGTGAGAACACGTAGCGCATATATATGAAGGGCATGGCCAGCATGTGGACCAGCAGCATCGGGCCGGCGGCGGTGAATTCTGGGCCGAATGCGAACCTGATTACAGTTGGCCCCAGAAGGGCGACGCATCCCATCAAAACAAAAGCAAGCGTGGCCATAACGTGGAAAACCGTCTGCAGGCGCGCGGCATAGACGGGGCCGCCTGCCTTGTAGAGCTCGATTAGGCGGGGAAAAATCGTGGTCACGATCGTCGCGGCGAGGATGTAAGGCACCTCGGACAGCCGGGCTGCGACGGCATAGATGCCCACCTCTTCCGGCCCGGACATCCAGCGCAGCATCACCAAATCGATCTTCAGATAGATGATCGCCAGAATCGAGCCCGCGAAGATTTGCCAACTTTCCCGCAGCATCCCCTTGGCGACTGCCCAGTCGAAGCGCAGGGTCAGGATCGGCGGGCCGCCGCGCCAGACATAAATAGGAAGAATGATGCACAAGACCAAAAGAACGGTCCCGGCCTGTACGGCGCCCACCCAGATCACGCCAAATCCAGCCAGCACCAGACCGATCTTGAAGCAGGAACCCACGACATTGCCGGTTAGTCCAGCCATGGCACCAAAGCGCGCCTCTGACTGAGCTTGAAGCCATGCGTTGGGAATGAGGGGTAAGGGCGTTAGAAGAATAAAAAAGAAAGCTGTTACAAACAGCCAAGTTTCCGTCGTCGTCTGTGCTGGCATGAAGAGACCGAAGCCGAGACAGATCAGGGCCCCAAAGGCATAGCCGGCGAGGCGCAAGGCACCCGCGGTCCCCATGACGACGGCCTGGCGGGCGCGATCCTTTGCTTCGACGATCTCCCGGACCATCAGTCCGTCTAGGCCCATTTGCCCGAGGATGGCGAACAAGGCAGCGATCGAGAAGACGTAGGCAAAATAACCGTATTCCACCGGCCCCAACGTACGGGCAATTACCGAGAAGACCAAAAGACCCAGCACGCTCGCAATGAGGTTGCTGGCAAGGAGCCAGGCTGAGTTTGACAGGTATCCGTGGTGCTTGGTCTGGATCGACATGTGGTCGGTCAACGCTCATTCTGAACGCCAGGAGGCTCGCCTGGCACGGTTATTCGAGGTTAAGTCCAAGTATCAAAGGTATACTCAGGAACTTCCGCAAAACGGAGCGTCACGTATTGCCTCCCTGCAACGCCACTCTAAACGCTCGATAACGTAAACTCTGAGGCCTCAAGCAACGAAGCGCTGCACAGAAAACGGCAGGTCGACCCAGAAGCCATCAAAAACCTACTTGCCGTTCCGCGACGTGCCCAGTTCACCGACTTCCTTGCTCAACGCGTTTA
>Ga0307958_1001217_pt1 | contig 12163 bp, 6 predicted proteins | sample OrgLakmetagen492_FD_201826 | JGI IMG/M metagenome (GOLD analysis project Ga0307958, IMG submission 201826) | Saline water microbial communities from Organic Lake, Antarctica - #492 | ecosystem: Environmental > Aquatic > Non-marine Saline and Alkaline > Saline | place: Antarctica: Organic Lake... | reverse complement strand
TGGGGCGGCGACAACTTTGCCAGCACTGCCGCTTTACGTTCATCAGAATAACGAGGCACTATCAACACCTGAACCGCCCAACTGGTTAATAATTAAGTAGTGCCAACTATCCTGCCAGAGGGGGACTTTCACCGGTTGGGTATGTATAACCTGGGTGAGCTGAGTAAACTCTTGGCGCAGCGCGATAACTGGGATGCTGAGAAGCAAGCTCGGCACCAGGAAATATTGAGTAAGTTGCAAGTGGTTTCCAAAAACTACGGAATAGCGATACCAAACCATTGGTTATAGAGTCATTGCTCGCAGCCTTAGGAGCGGTTTTGGCTTGACTCGAAAAAATGGTCAAATGCTTTATCCTCTACCGCAGTTTGTGAACAGATTCGTCTGTGAGCCAAAACCTTAAGGAGTCAGTTTTTGATCACCGCGTATCATGCAAAATACTACGCCCATGAACTAACGCGACGGCATGCCGCTGACGGCGTAGACCGGTTATCGCAGTCGTTGTTTGACGCCAGTGTAGATCTCAATCCGCATCAGATCGAAGCCGCGCTCTTTGCGATGCGCAATCCGCTCCAGCAGGGAGTCTTGCTTGCTGATGAAGTAGGCCTGGGTAAAACGATTGAAGCGGCCTTGGTGCTTTGCCAGCTGTGGGCCGAGCGCCGTCGCAAGTTGCTGATCATTGCTCCAGCAAGCTTGCGCAAGCAGTGGGCGCAGGAGCTGTTAGAGAAGTTTGCTGTTCCAACCACGGTGCTAGACGCTGTAGCACTCCGCAAGCAGTCTGCTGGAAGCACTCTGGACACCATTCAAAGGCTGGCAGGGAAAACCGTCATTATCATGTCTTATCAGTTTGCTGCCCGGCTGGAAGCTGAACTGCGGGCTGTGCCTTGGGACATTGTGGTTATTGATGAGGCTCATAAGTTGCGTAATGCCCACCGACCGAGTAATCGCATGGGGCAGGCTTTGCGAAGGGCATTGGATGGTCGCAAAAAACTTCTGCTCACGGCAACACCGCTGCAAAACTCCCTTATGGAGCTGTACGGCCTATCGACTTTAATCGATGAACATCTTTTCGGTGATGAAAAGGCTTTTCGCAAGCAATACGTTAATAATCCCGATGGGCTCGAAGAGCTACGCGGACGGCTGGCCGGCTTTACCCAGCGCACGCTTCGCAAAGATGTGTTGGAGTACATCCAATACACTGAGCGCAAAGCTCTGACTCAGCCGTTTAATCCTACGGATGAAGAACAGGCTGTTTATGAGCGCGTTTCAGCGTTTCTGTTGCGGGAAGAGTCTTATGCCCTGCCTAAACGTCAGCGCCACCTGACCGGGTTGATTCTCCGCAAGCTTCTCGCTTCCAGTACTCCCGCAATCCTGGCAACGCTTGCAACCATCTGTGCAAGGCTGGAGCAGATGCTGGTTGACGACGCCGACGCCGACGCAGATAAGGTTAATTTGATTGAACAGTGGGTCGAAGACGATGACCTTGAAACCGACTACCTTGAGGAAGACCAGGAAGAAAACCGCGAAGTTGAACACGTAGATTCAGCTGACATAGCTGTGAGTGATCTGGTAACGCGAGGGCCAGAGCAAAAAAAGCAGGTTATACGGCAAGAGCTCGTTGAGTTGAATGACATAATCGCTTTAGCCCAGGGGCTGAATAGTGATACCAAAGCCCAGTCATTGCTCACAGCACTTCAGCACGGTTTCAGTAACATGGCAGAGCTTGAGGCTCCTCGTAAAGCCATTATTTTTACTGAATCCAGACGCACCCAAGAGTACCTTTACCAATTTTTGGCATTGAACAGCTATGGCGGTTCGCTGGCACTTTTCAGTGGAACCAATAACCACCCAGACACCACACTTATTTATCAGCAATGGCTGATTGAGCATCGGGGCACAGATCGGGTAACTGGCTCGCCACAGGTTGATCGCCGTACCGCCCTGATCGACCATTTCCGCAAGGACGACGGAACTGGCGCCGACATTATGATTGCCACAGAAGCGGCTGCGGAAGGAGTCAACCTGCAATTCTGCGCGCTGGTCATCAACTATGACCTACCGTGGAACCCGCAGCGGGTAGAGCAACGAATTGGCCGCTGCCATCGTTACGGTCAGCGTTACGATGTTGTGGTGATTAACTTCCTTAATACCCGCAACCAGGCTGATCAGCGCGTATTGGAACTGTTATCTGAGAAGTTCAATCTGTTCTCTGGCGTTTTCGGTGCATCGGACGAGGTGCTAGGGCGTATCGAAAGCGGTATCGATTTTGAAAAGCGCATTCTCACTATTTATGAGACCTGCCGTCATCCACACGAGATCGACCGAGCCTTTAATACTCTCCAGGCCGAGTTGGAAGAAGCGATCAACGACCGGATTCAAGACACTCAAAGTCAGCTGCTGGAAAACTTCGATGAAGACGTACACGACCGCCTCAAATTACGTCTGGATGAGGCCGAAGCGCGCCTCGATAAGTTAGGTCGCTGGTTCTGGGGCGCAACGCGTTTCGCGTTAGAAAAGCAGGCACGCTTTGATCACGCCAGCTATGCCTTCGCCTTGAAGCAGTCGCCAGCAGGAATCAGTCCACCTGTCGCATCCGGTCGCTACCAACTTATTCGTGGCGCAGCTCAGCCAGATATGCTTGCCCATGCTTACCGTCTTAGCCATCCGCTGGGCGAATGGGCGTTAGAAACCAGCTTGGCGTCTCCCACACCTGCAGCGCGACTCGTTTTCAATTACAGTGCCCACGGCAGCAAGATAAGTCTGGTGGAAAGTATGATCGGAAAGTCTGGCTGGCTGCGCCTGGACAGGCTTGAAGTCACCGCGTTTGAAACCACTGACGCGCTGCTGTTTTCTGGTTTAACCGATGATGGACGCCTACTTGACCAGGAAGCCTGTGAAAAGCTGATGGTCATAGAGGCTAAAGGCCACCCGGAGAGAATGACTGATCAGCCACCTACAGAATTAAACGCTAATAGTGATCGCCATATTGCCGCAGCGATTGCGGACATACTTGAAGTTAATCAGCGTCTGTTTAATGAAGAACGTGACAAGCTGGAAAAATGGGCCGAAGACAAGCTGGTGGCCGCAGAAGAGGCACTGAAAAATACAAAAACGCGCATAGCCCAGCTTAAACGCGATGCGCGTAAGGCGGCTACCCTCCAAGAACAGTCCGGTATTCAGCAGGAAATTTCAGCGTTAGAAAAGCAGCAGCGTCGCCAACGGCAGGAAATCTTTGCCGTAGAGGACGAAATCATTGATAAACGTGATCAACTTATTGAATCCCTGCAACAACGCTTACAGGAAAAAACCGAAACCAACACCCTATTCACCCTGCGCTGGCATGTGGTGTAACACCCCAGGCAAATTATCCAGGGAAATAACCTTTAAGGCTTGAATCATGAGCGCAATGAAAAACGCTAAATTCCAGGAACTCGTTGCCAAGCTGCGCGAGATTTTCCAGATTGACCGTCCAGAGTTGGATTTCGGCATCTACCGTATTCTCAATGCCCGTGCCGATGAGATTAATGAGTATTTGGAACGGCGCTTACCTGAAAAAGTACAAACTGCACTGAACAGCGGCAATGCAGCCCAGTCTGAGCAGGTTGTCCGTGAGCTGAAAGAAAAAGAAGAGCAGTACACCGCCGACGGAATCGACCCAAATAACGTGCCAAAGGTGCAGGAGCTGAGACAAAAACTGGCCGCTTACAGCACCGGTGCGTCAGAGCACGAAAACGCCGTTTTTTCGCACCTGCTAACTTTTTTCTCACGCTATTACGATAACGGCGACTTTATAAGCCAGCGCCGTTACAAAGGCGATACCTACGCCATCCCCTACGCCGGGGAAGAAGTGATGCTGCACTGGGCAAACAAAGACCAGTACTACACCAAAAGTGGTGAGAACTTTGCCAACTACAGCTTTAAGTTAGAAGACGGACGCACAGTAAACTTCCGCCTGGTATCGGCAGATACTGCAAAAGACAACCGCAAGGATAACGACAAAGAGCGCCGCTTTGCGCTGATTCAGCCAAAGACAGTCATCCGTTTTGATGAGCAGGGCGATGAGTATGAAGATGAATTGATCCCGGTTGAGGAAATCGGCAGCGATGACAGCCAAGAGCTGGTTATTCGCTTTGAGTATGCGCCTCAGTCCAATGGCACAAAGCAGGAGGCCTTGGTCAAACATGCCGTGGGTGTTGTGCTGGATGATGAAGGCGTCAAAGCTCGATGGCTGGACCTTGCCAACCGAGCTCCTACTGAAAAGAACCCCCAGCGGACTCTGCTGGAAAAGTATCTAACTGACTACACTACCAAGAATACCGCCGACTACTTTGTTCACAAAGATTTGGGCGGCTTCTTGCGCCGTGAGCTGGACTTCTACATCAAGAACGAGGTCATGCACTTGGACGACGTCCAGAACGCTGAAGCCTTTGCCGATATAGAGAAAAGCTTGCGTATGATTCAGTGCCTGCGTGCCATAGCGCTGGAGTTGGTTGACTTCCTCGCACAGCTGGAAAATTTCCAGAAGAAGCTTTGGCTAAAAAAGAAATTTGTAGTCTCTAGCCACTACTGCATTACGCTGGATCGAGTGCCAGAAGAGTTGTACCCACAGATTGCGGCCAATGAACGACAATGGGCGCAGTGGCAGAAACTAGGAATATGGGATGGTGCGATTCCGGGCACAGTTGAGAACCTGAAAGCCGGGCTATACCGGATGGTAGACACTTGCCTTTTTGAGGAGGAATTCGCGCAAAAACTTTTGCTCAGTATCGATAATCTGGATGAGATAACAGAAGGTTTGCTGATTCACGGAGATAACTTTCAGGGGTTATCTTTGCTGCAAGAGAAGTATAGGGAAAAGATAAACAGCATCTATATTGATCCGCCCTACAACACCGATGCGTCTGCCATCATTTATAAGAATGGCTACAAAGATTCCTCTTGGCTTTCTCTTATCAAGAGCAGAGTTGATGTAGCAAAAAACCTGATGAAACCGGATGCTTTGATCAGTGTAGCTATAGACGATCAAGAGGCTTCACCGCTTATTCAAGTTTTAGATGCATCTTTTGTAAAGCAGATCGGGATAGCTGTAGTAAAGTCGAATCCTCAAAGCCGTAAGAAAAGAGGTAAATTTTCGCCAGTTCATGAATACGCTTTTTTCTATGGAAAGAGCGAAAAATCATTGCCTTATTCAATAGGTTTTAGCGCTAGTAAAGCCGCTAGATATCCATTGGAAGATGAGCAGGGAAGATACTCATGGATGAACTTCATCCGGGCTGGGACTGGTGACCGTAGAGAAGACCGACCAAAATCGTTTTACCCAATAGCGGTCAGCGCAGAAAATAAAATCCGCATACTCAATATGGAGTGGAACGAAGCTAAGCACGAATACACGTTATTGGAGCTGCTGAATGATGCAGAAACTTTGGTCTATCCAATAAAAACTGAAAATGGAATTACTATTGAGAAAAGGTGGCAGCGAGGTTATAAGCGAGTTGCTACAGAGTACGATGAGTATCGCGTACGTCGTAACGCAAATGGTGAAATTACCATTGACTTCAAGACCAGAATGGATGGAGAGGCAGCTCCGACTACATGGTGGGATAAAGGTGAGTACGCGTCGGCAAACTACGGAGCGTCTGAACTTAAAGAGCTGTTTGGTAGCAGACCATTTGATTTTCCCAAAGCGGAAAAACTCGTAGAAGATGCAATCCGAGCCTGTGGAGCGGTTGAGCCAGAGAGTGTTACGCTCGATTTCTTCGCCGGGTCTGGAACAACGGGTGAGGCGGTTATTTGCATAGGTCGAGAAACCAGTTTCATTCACCGTTACATCCTGATCGAGCAGGGCCATTATTTTGATTCAATAGTGAAGCCTAGAATGCAAAAGGTGGCTTACTCATCCGGTTGGAAAAACGGTAAGGCCACTGCGCCAGAGACCGGCATTTCCCACTGCTTCAAAGTTCTCAAGCTGGAAAGCTATGAGGACGCCCTGAATAATCTGCAACTGCGCCGTGATTTAAAACAGGGTCAGACCTTTGAGATGCTTACTCAGTCAGCCAAGGATGATTACCTATTGCACTATATGCTGGATGTGGAGAGCAGGGGTTCGTTGTTGTCCGTTGAGGATTTCCGAAAACCTTTTGATTACGCCATGAACATCGCTACTGATTCAGCCGGTGCCTATGAGCGCACGAAGGTTGATCTGGTGGAAACCTTCAACTACCTGATTGGTCTACGTGTAAAACATGTTGATGCCCAGCAGCAGCGCGGCTTTATTACGGTCACTGGCACCCTGCCCAGCGGTGAGAGCTGCTTAGTGCTGTGGCGCGATTGCGATGTACTGGATTATGAAGGTGTCACACGCTTGTGCAACAAACTGGCTATCAATCCAGCCGACAATGAATTCGACGTGGTGTATATCAATGGTGACCACAACATCCCTACTGTGCTGACTCAAACGGCCGAAGAGGGCAGCACCACTCGTGTACTCAAGCTGCGCCAGATCGACCCCGAGTTTCTGGAGCGTATGTTCTCAGTGGAGGATGTGTAATGGCTGACGATGAGCACACATCGCTTTCAGATCCGCACATGGCCGGTGAGTTGGTTATTTATCCTGGTAAAGATGGTCGCCTGCGCGTGGAGGCAAGGCTGTACGATGAAAGCCTCTGGCTAACGCAGAAGCAGATGGCCGAGCTGTTTGGTGTGACAGTACCAACGATCAATGAACATTTGAAAAACATTTTTCAGGACAATGAGCTGCAAGAAAAAGCAGTTATTCGGAAATTCCGAATAACTGCTTCTGATGGTAAGCGCTATCTGACTGGCTTCTACCATTTGGACGCCATTATTTCTGTGGGCTACCGGGTGAACTCAGTACACGCTACTCAGTTTCGCCAGTGGGCTACTCAGGTTTTGCGCGAGTACATCGTCAAAGGTTTTGCCATGGACGATGAGCGTCTTAAGAACCCGCCAGTAGCCGGGTCTGGCGTCCCTGACCGTTTCGACGAACTGCTGGAACGTATCCGCGATATTCGCGCCAGCGAACGGCGGATGTACTTGCGGGTGCGAGAAATCTTTACCTTGGCAGCGGACTACCAGCCGTCACTGAGGGAAACGACGCGCTTCTTTCAAACCATGCAAAACAAGCTGCATTTTGCAGTCGCCGGCATGACAGCGCCGGAAATTATCGCCAGGCGCATTAATCACTTGATGCCCAATGCCGGGCTTACCAGTTGGGCGGGTGACGAGGTGCGCAAGCGCGATGTTACGGTGGCCAAGAACTACCTGAGTGAGGATGAGATCCGCGAGCTGAACCGCATTATTACCATGTGGCTGGATTTTGCTGAAGATCAGGCTGAACGTCGCAAGCAGGTCTTCATGGCCGATTGGCAACAAAAACTCGACGATTTTCTAAAGTTTAACGACCGCCAGATTCTGCCGGATGCAGGCAAGCGCACCCGTAAGCAAGCTGATGCCATCGCTTATGCCGAGTTCGAGAAATTCGCAGAACGGCGCCGTGAGGAAAAAGAAGCACTTGGCGCCATCGAGAATATCCGCGAATTAGAGTCCACAGCTCGAATGCTGGAAAGCAAGCCCGGTAAAGCCAAAGTCAACACGCCGAGTAAGTCCGAGGGAGATGCGGAGTGAGCAAGAAAAAACAAAAACGCAGCTTCCACCAGGAACTGGTGCTAAACCGTTGGATGTTAACGTTCTTCAATACCGAAAAACTGGCCGATTTGAAGCTGCGTCTGGGTGATGACCGGCATGAAGGTATTGGCGAGGATGGACAGAGCAAGTTCTTCCATGAGTTGATGCATGGCCTGTTTAATCCCAATCTGATTGCCGAGGCGGATCTCCGCCGCTATGACTTGAGCATTGTGCGTTACTGGCAAGCGATCACTGCCGAGCGCAACAAGCTGGAGGGCCATGTACTGCAGATGAAGTACTTCCAGTATTTGTCGCTGCTGTTCAGCGAAATCTATCTTGATTGGTACTTCAACAAACGGCAGGCCTTGCTTGCCGGTGTAAATGAGCAAATGACGCGCTACCGGGGGGAACAGGGAGCGGAACCCTTCCGGGACTTCGTGGCCGATGATCTGAACAAGGTAGCGTTTTGGAATGCTACGGGTAGTGGTAAAACCCTGCTATTACACGTCAATATCAAGCAGTACCTGCATTACTTTCAGGCGGGCCACTCGAGCAGTCATCCGGACAAGATTATTCTGCTGACTCCCAATGAGGGGCTGTCACGGCAGCACCTGGAAGAGCTTAAGTTATCTGGATTCCCGGCGCAGCACTTCAACAAAAACCAAACGCTGAAGTATCCCGGCATGGTTGAGGTCATCGACATCAATAAGCTGGGCGACGAAATGGGCGACAAGACAGTCGCGGTTGAAGCGTTTCAGGGCAACAATTTAGTCTTGGTGGATGAAGGTCACCGGGGAACAGGTAAAGATGCTACTGCATGGATGAGGCGCCGTAACGCCCTGGTGCAGGGGGGCTTCGCGTTTGAGTATTCTGCTACCTTCGGGCAGGCCGTTGCCAAAGGCTATACCGTAGACATGGCCGAGCTGGAGATCCAGAAAAAGCGCGCCAAGATGTTGTTCGGCACAACTAACATCAAAAAGCTGGATGAAGACCAATTCGCGCAACTGGCATTGAGCCCTGAAGAGCGGCGTTTTGCCCGGGTGACGGCTACCCGAGAGACCTACGCCAAGTGCATCCTGTTCGATTATTCCTACAAATTCTTCTATGAAGACGGTTACGGCAAGGAGTCGCTGATTCTCAATATGAGCGGGGAGGCCTACGAGCAGGAGGATAATGCGGCCAAGTATTTCACCGCCTGCCTTCTGGCCTTCTATCAGCAGCTCTGGCTGTGGAGTACCCACCGCGACAAGCTGAGCGATTTCAATATCGAAAAGCCACTGTGGGTGTTTGTGGGTAATACGGTTTCTGGCGAAGAGTCAGATATTCTGGAAGTGGTGAAGTTTCTGGCTGACTTCCTGAATAACGATGCTCAAATTAAGGTCTGGCTGTCCGATTTGGTTGCTGATAAAGCGCAGATTCTGGATGCCAAGGGAAACAACATTTTCAGTGGGCGCTTTACGCCCCTTATGGGGTTTGCAGGCAACGTTGACGCTCTTTATGCCGATATTTTGCAGCGAGTGTTTAATGCCCCGGCTCGACAGCGGCTGAAGCTGGTTAATATCAAGAGCAGCAAGGGCGAGTTGGCATTGCGTATTGGTGATGCTGAGCCATTTGGGTTGATCAACATCGGGGATGACAGCAAGTTCTTCAGTCAGGCAGAGGACGTAGAGGCGTTCGATAGCGAGCGCGATGATTTCGGTGGCGCCTTGTTTGGCACACTGAACAATAAGCGTAGCCAGCTTAATGTATTGATCGGCTCACGGAAGTTCACCGAAGGCTGGAGCAGCTGGCGTGTATCTACCATGGGCTTGTTGAATATGGGGCAGGGTGAAGGCTCGCAAATCATCCAGTTATTTGGTCGCGGTGTGCGTCTCAAAGGTAAGGGTTTTTCATTAAAGCGCACCACTCCGCAGGAACGCCCGAAAGGAACGCATCTGGACAAGCTTGAAACGCTCAATGTTTTCGGTGTGCGCGCCAGCTATATGGCAGCGTTTAAAGACTACTTGCGCGAGGAAGGGATTACGCCCAGTGACGAGATTCTGGAGCTGGACTTTCCCACAAGAGCGAATCTGCCTGCAGGTAAGCTGAAGACTCTGGCGCTGAAAGATGGTTACAAGGATAACCAGAAGCAGGGTTTCAAACGCACACATTACCCCTGGTTGTATGAGATTCCGGCGGAGTTTGCGAACAAGATCAAAAGTCCCCATGTGATCTTGGACTTGTATCCGCGTGTAGAGGCCCTTAGTACAGACCGCAGTACGGGGAGCCTGGTAAAAACTGAGGCGCGTCATAAAGGCAAGCTGAGTGCTGATCTTTTTGCCCTGTTCGACTGGGATCGGATCTATTTGGCATTGCAGGAATATAAAATTCAGCGCAGCTGGAGCAATTTGCGATTGGATCGCCAGAAGCTCATCGGCTTCTGTTCAGGCCCAGCCGATTGGTACACGCTGTTTATTCCATCGGTTGAATTGACGGTTCGACGCTTCCGCGATGTAAGTAAACAGGAAGACATCCTGATTCGCTTGCTAATTGAGTACACCGACCGTTTTTACAATGCATTGAAGAAAGGCTACGAAGGCCAGTTTTACGATATTGCTCACATCGACGAAGACCACGGTTCAATGCTAAAGCTTTATCAATTTGAAATAGACAACACTGATAGTGGGCTGGAGTATTTAAAAAAGCTGGAAGTGCTGAAGCAGTTGGTGGCCGATGGCAAGATCGGCGAGGCAAGTCAATGGAATGCGCCTCACATGGTGGCTATCAGTTTTGATCGCCATTTGTACTACCCACTGCTGGCACCGGAAGATAAGGATTTAGTGCCCTTGAAAATGCGGCCCTTGGGGTTTGATGCGCCTAGCGAATGGCAGTTTGTTCAGGATCTGGAGAACTTTTATCGGTCGCCGGAAGGCAAGGAAGTGATTGGCTCGCGCAGCCTGTACCTGTTGCGAAATGCCGATAGTGAAAAGAAAGGTCTGGGTTTTGCGCTGGCGGGCAATTTCTACCCGGATTTCCTTTTGTGGTTGGTGGACGAAGCGACAGGGCAGCAGTGGCTGTCTTTCGTTGATCCTAAAGGGCTACGCAATCTGGATCTCTCGCATCCAAAGCTTGGGCTTTACAAGGAAGTGAAAACACTGGAGCAAACTCTTGGCGCACAGGCCAAGCCTGGAGAGCCACCTTTGGTTCTGAATGCTTTTGTGCTGTCACCGACCAAGTTTTCGGATTTGCTCAACGTGGGAGATCCCACCCAGAAAGCTGAGTTGGAAAATCGGCATGTGTTGTTTATGGAGGACGGCGGTCCGGTTTATCTCAACAAACTTTTTGACAAGATGGATTGATAAGGACTCCAAGAGCACAACAATGACATAACCAGCTTATCCTTTAAGCTGGTTATGATAACGCCCCCGTTTATTTTCATAGAAGGTTTTCTGGCTACAAATCCTTGATGTAAATCCAGTGTTTCTGGCGTTTGTTGGTGAAGCAGGTACGCAGGAAAAGCTAGAGTTGCTGCCATGAAATGCTGATCTGAAGTAGCTAATGGGTTCACTATGAGGCTTATTGAGAATGGATATGATGAATCAGATTTCTGAGATTATTCGAAAGCATGATGATGACTCCCGTATTATCCTCACTCAGGCATTTTCTGACGGCGGTGCTGGCCCGTTGTTTGGTCGTCTCGAAAGAGCGGCCTCAAATCAGGTTTCTGAGGGTAATTCAATGTTTTCTCGTTATGGTGTTTGGGCGAATACTGTACGAGATAACCTCGTGGAAGCTCTGGCCGATATAGATAACGATTCAAGCGATTCGTCAAAAAAAATCACTCGGTGCATCAATTCTCTGTCAGCGTTTGCCGAAATTCAAAGGTTGTTTGACGTAAAAGGCTAAAAGAACACCTATTAGTCCTTGAACCGGGAAATTGTGGTCTCTCACTGACTTTTCCAAATGCCTGTAAAAAGGGAAGAGCTTACTGCGCATAATCGCGGGTTATGGTGAATCTTCGTACTCAAATATGGAGGGTTTGTAAGGCTCCTCGATTGTGGTGGCGAAATTATTACTGAAGTTGGTGTCTGGCGTCATTGGACCAATACATTACCCCACAACAAAAACTGGCGACTGGAGCCTGAGCTCCACTTTTTAAGTCCTCAAAAATTGGGGGGGGGAGGGATTACCCAATGTCATCAACTTAAGCCCCAGAAGTCCATTATGACCCTCTGAGTCACCAAGATTACCAATCGTGAGACAGCCTATTATTGAATCGACAGGCGATTAAAATCAGAGTCTAACCCGAAATCAGCGCCAAAGACCGTCAATGGTGTATTTGCCGGTATGTCAGAGCGGTTTAAGCGTTATTCAGGACGAGCACCATTCGACCGGTGGCTGGCACAGTCTGTCAGGAAGTCTTGTTATACGCCGCCGGGGGGGTGGTGTCGGTCAGCGAGTCGGCTTGTACCCTTCACAGCCTTTGGTGGCCAGTCGTTTTCGGCGTCATGAGCTACTTCGCCCGGGACGCACTGCACTCAGG
>Ga0307958_1001211_pt1 | contig 12216 bp, 8 predicted proteins | sample OrgLakmetagen492_FD_201826 | JGI IMG/M metagenome (GOLD analysis project Ga0307958, IMG submission 201826) | Saline water microbial communities from Organic Lake, Antarctica - #492 | ecosystem: Environmental > Aquatic > Non-marine Saline and Alkaline > Saline | place: Antarctica: Organic Lake... | reverse complement strand
GCTACGAAGTTCGAAACCGTCGTGACAAGGTCGTCCACAGATGATGTCACGGGTTGAGTGACCTCGGCATACACGATGTACTTTCGACTCTCGCCATCGCGCAGGGTCAAGTACTGATCGTTCGTTTTTTCGATGCGCAAATTGTTTTTGTTAAACAGGACGTAGCCGTCAGAGGTGGATTCACTGACGCGAACGAACGCTCCTGCGTCGACGATGCTGACGGTGTTCGCCATCGTCGTCTAACTAGAATGCTTTGAAATTGTTTTGTATGACGGTGTTAGGGATAGGTAGCGTGCCATATGATTTTTGATTCAACATTCGATTGAATTTTGTCCGCTGTACGTTCTGTGCACATCCGTCGTACGCTCGGTTGAGTGGATTTTATCTTACAAGTAAAGGAAGCCGTGGGCATGAACTAGGAAGACGAGGTATCGGCGGAGTAAGTCAGCGAAAATGTGCCCGATGTCTGAACTGCAAACCACGTTGTCGTTAAATCGTTCCATTTTTTTCAATAGGGAGTGTAAACGACACGTGATCATGCAGGCCACTCCCTCCTCCTCCCACCAGCAGCATCCGCCGCAGCAATACAGCAGCGGGTTCCCCCGTGTCGCTCATACCGCTGTCCATCTCCCGAGTCAGCAGCAACAATCTGCTTTCGTTGCGAGTCACGAAGGACAGCAACAGCAACAAGCCGCCGCGACGACTCAGAACTTCATCGTATTGCGTATGCACGAGCTAGAGCACCGCATGATGTTACTCGAGCAGGTGGTCATCGGACAGAGGCAGACTATCGACCTCTTGATGAACCTACAAAAATTGCATATCGATTCCTCCGTCGCCTCCTCTGCCGGTCCGTCACCTTTCGTCCCGACATCTCATCCTCCGTCCGACAAATACAACACGACCACCGTAGATAATACCGCGGAAAACGGCGGAGGACGAGGGGACGACCGCGCCACCCCTCGACTTGAAGGTGGAAAATCACTCGCTGACGACCATCATCATGATGACACTGAGACTTCGTCTTCCGCGGCACTATTCATGAATCGAAGTAGGTGGGCGGTTTGATGAAGAAATTGAACGTCGCTCGAAAAAATTAACTATGCGAACCAACAGCAGAGACAGAGACGTCCAGGGCGCGCGTAACACGTTGTGGATCCTTCAGCACGAGTACTATGGAGGGCGAGAGAATCGTCTATGATGAATGTTACGCCGCTGAAAATTGATGGAAAATATAAAAAGAACATACGGACATCAGTGTAAAGGGGGAAGCAATAAATATGGCCGCGACGGACGGAGATGATGCCTTGCCACACAGAGTTTGGCGCTTGGAGAGCGTCCGCGAAAAAGGATACAAGGATCAGGTAAATGTGTACGGAGAGCTTCACTACGGATGGCCCGTCAAGTTCGTCACGCCGGCTTTCGGCGGCAGACCTTGGTGTTGCAGGGCCAGCTCTTTCAGGAGCGGGCCGTACGGCTTGCCGTCCGACGTCGTGGTGATACCCCTCCGGCGTTCGTCATCGGAATCCACCTCCAACAAAAACACGCCGACAGAAGAAGAGGTCCTTTTTGTACATTCGACTTCAGCGACCGATCTGTTTCCGTTTCTCGAAATCCTAAAAGCGAGAGCGCATCCCTTCGAGGACGACGACCGCAACGGCGATCGCCGGATGGCGTTGCACGGTTTCAGGTGCGCGTACGAATCAGTAGAGGCGATCGACGAAGAGGAAGATGGTCACGACGGCACCACACCGCACGTTCGCGTCGATAATCCCCGCGAGCTATGCACCATGACCCGGACTGGCGAGGCGATACATGTGCCGGCGCGCGTTCGCGACTTACGACCCCGTCCAAATAAAAACACGGATGAGAAAAACGACGCGGGGGGCACGGTCGTAGAGGTCGAATGGAGCACCGGTCACACGTCTGTTTTTGACGTGGAAGCGTTCCGGTGGCGGGATGATCCGCTTCGCTTATCCGAGCTGGCGGATAGCGATCACAGATCGAAGCTCGCGGAAAGCAGCGGCGCGTGTGTGTCCCGAGCGCAGTCTCCTTGCGGACGTTATACCGCGATTTGGGACGGGACCGAGACCCTGCCTTACGTAGACGTGTACGAACGCGACCTGGAGACGGGGCGCACGTCGTTGCTGTACCGCGCGCTTCACAACAGCTACAAGCGCCAAGTCATACGCACGATGGTCTGTTTTGTCGCCTCTTCTTCTTTTACTTCTGACACGCGCGGAATTAACGACGAAAAAGGCGGCAAACGAGTTCGCTTGTTGATCAACGATGATCACGCGAGCATCGGTGTGTACGGAGTAGAGCCGTCCGAACGCCGCGTAGACGAAAGCGGCTGGGGTGTGCCCATCCTCCGTCGGGGCGTGGGCGACATGAACGAGGGAAGGAACAAGAAGAATCGCATGTACGACGGGTTTATCACCGACTACGCCATCAGGAAGGACTGGCTCGTCATCTACGGTTTCGTTTGGACGCCCATCAACTTCCAAGAAGTGCACCGCCTCGGCGCGTTCGCTTTTGCTGACGATGACCCCTTCCCGCCGTCGATGACGACTTTAGAATCCCCCCAAATACCTTGGAGCGTTTACTACGGTTACGGCTACGACGGAGGCGCTCTGCCCCCGAACGACAACACGGACTATTTCGATGGCCGCGACCCGGACGCCGTGTGTCGCTTGTGTTTGGGCGCGAGAAGACTGTACGTTCCGCCATGGGAATTCGCGGAAGCGCTCCTCTCGGAAAAACAACGGAGAAAAAACGATGGGCTTCGTATGACGTCGCGAAAGTGGTGGTCCGCCGACCCGTTGAAATCAATCCGACGATTGCTGCTTATGACCTCGGGAGCGCAGGGCACGTCGTGGCAAAACGGAGCTCATCCAGAAGGAGAGCAAGAACACTGGTTGCTGCGCGTCTTAGGAGGGGAGAGCAGAGAAGGGACGCAGCGTCTCTGCGGCGGGTGTGACGCGTTTTCGTTTGATGACGGCGACCTCCTCAACATCGGATGCTTCGGAGCAATCAGTGGAATGCCCATGCACGACCGCGTGCGCTGGTTGCTGGCGGATGTTTCAGAGGTGCGCCAGACGCTGACGCATCCCGCGTTCGAAAGCGACGACCGTCGCTGTTGCGTCGTTCGCAACCTCCTCATCTACAGCATCGTCAAGACGTACGGATACGATTGCTTCGGTCAAGAAGACGTTCCCTCTTGGTGCAGAAGCGACAGAGACGACACAGCGTCCGAAGGCGACGGATCTCGCTCTAGAACGCTCCCTCACCGCGACCGCGATTGCCATATCCTCAAACTGCTGCGGACGAGCGGCGTCCACTACGTCCTCACGGTCAAGTCTCCCTTGTGGGAGCGGGAGCATCTAGAAATCCGCATGGACATGTTGCCTTCGAACACCTCCGATTTAGGAATCGCGGCGGACGATTCTGAGGTGCGTGTGGTCGTATCCTGGAACCACACGAACGCGCACGCTGCCACTTCGTCGACGAGCGGCGACGATGTTTGTTCCGGTTCGACCTCTGAAGACGACGGTTGACGACCCAACCCATGCAACCCGTCCATCGGTCCCCTCATCCATATCTGATTTCCGATGATGAGTAAAGACTCTCTTCCCACCGTGACCTCTCGCACAAGGAACAACGAAAAACGTACTTTCGTTTCACCTCCCAACAGGTTGTTCTGCATAATACGAAATTTCAACCACCTGATGATGTAAAGCAGAAACGAGTTCTAAACCGGTCACAAGAAGAGCATTCCAGGGTCTTGAGCGATTCGAGTAACTGCTCAGGAAGCAGCAATTCGGAATGTACAGTACTACACGATCTCGTCTTTTCAGGTTATTTCAAGAATTTCAGTTAATGACGGATCGCGAGGTCAAACATAGTCGAGGTTTACACAAGACGTTTACTGACGACGACGACGCGGAGAAATTAATTCCGTAGCAGCGTTTCGTGCGTGATTTATCCAGTCAGACAGTCCGTACCAGGGTAGTACAATAGTTTCGGGGAAAGTCGTAAACCGACTCATTTGTACGATTTCCTTTATTTTCCGGCAGGTACCAACCACCCTTTGGAAAACTCGCGAATTGTCTGATATCACGAACTCACCGGAAGTATTGTACTACCCTGGTCCGTACGCGGGCCTGGTGTTATATCAGGGCGTGCAGTGGCACCAGAGAGAGACGGGGACGGGGTTCGAAAAATAGCCTACGTCGGTAAATTAACTAACGAGTGTATGCGTACGGCCACAACAGATGCTGGAACCGCGGATATCTGACGACGTGACACGATTCAGCAGAGCCTTCGTCAAGTTTTCGAACGAGATATGGAGCGAATACATCAGCCGAGACCGCCGTACTCAACATACACCGGAGTCCATCCAATTCCTGTATCGCTTTCTTCAGTTCGTCTGAAACGATAGATAAGGGTAAGCCTGACGTAGTCATAGTCGATGTGCGCATGCTTTCGTCAAGCTCCACCATCAAGTGACGAACCTGGCCGCTCGCCATATGCCATGAGTGCGTCAAACGATTATCGACATACATCCCGATATCATTGATATCACCGAATTGATCCTCGAGAAAGAACGGTGTCGGACAGTGGACTCCGACGAATGACACCCTCGCACATAGGGTGTCCGATGAGCAAACGAGCTTCAGCTCCCTGACCCGGGTCAGGTCCAGGAGAAAGCCGTGTTTTGCCGCCGCATACTGGAGGACGACAGGTAAGACTCGTTCAAAATCTGACATGGATTTTATGTCGTCGCAATTCACGTAATCTCTCAACCGGATATAGACGACGTTCCTCCTGGCTAGCTCACCTTCTCTAGTGGTCAAGTCTACGTCGTTTTGTCTGCAGGGGAGCTCCAGCTGTATGTCGCGTGTCAACGTACTGGTGACAGAGGGATCGTGATGCACAGACGTGGCATCAGCACCGAATCCTGAAAAGTCCGCGATATCGACGAGATCTACGGGATCGCTGCTGCCTCCTTCGCCCACAGAAGGCAACGGGTCGACGCTTCGGCCGTTCACGTAATCTTTGTCGACAAACACGCTGAAGGAGAGATATTCGCGTTGCTGTTCGTCCTCAATGTCCGTGAGCCGTGCGTAATCCTCGGCGCTGTATTTTTCCACGCGCATCGAGCGAAACACGTACCAGTACCAGGCGTCTACACGGGACTCGAACAAGGGAGACCACACGACTCCCACGAGCTTCGCGTACACCCATTCATCATGGTGCTCATTGTCTTGGATGAATGCGTGGAAAGCGTGTTCGTTTTTATACCGGGGGGGTGCGGTCAGTTCATATGATTGCTTGATGTACGTAACGTACGTGCGGTCATCGCCCTGCTCTGCGTAGTCAGGCCCATGAATGAACCCAGACCTCATGTACTCGGACCTAATGAACGATGTTTCACTACCATCTCCCACAAAGGTGAGAAATCGACGCGCGGTCTCCATAGACGATACGATCGCGTTTCCGCGAACGTCTAACGCGTCATATAGGCATGATAGTTTGGGGTCAATCGGTAAGTTTTGTTCATATGCGAGAGACTGTACCCTCTCGATCAGATGTTCCATTACTGGTTTTCGTCCCTGAAAGACGGACAAACATCGTACAAGAACGGGTAATGGGCACATGAAGTGACCGAACAATGCCAAGTTTCCAATCGATATAAGACCTGTAAATTCGTGGCTGAAGTCATCTAAAAGGTTGTAGTATATCTTCTTCTCGTCCTCCATGTCGGTGGTTTTATTTCGTTGAATTTGTGAATAATGAAAATGATTGATGTTTGTATCAGGTTCTCTCGTCTTCAATGTTTTTTTGCTCACTCTCATCATCCTTTTCTACATGACGAGGGTTCGACCACCTCCTGCTGCCCCCCCGGCGGCTCCACCGCGCTTCCCCCCTTTTCCACGACCACCTGTCGTGCCTCCTCCCCCCCTTCGTGCTCTGGTGGTCGAAGACGGGTTAATCGTTGACTGCGTCTGCTGCTGTTGAACGTCGTCCCTGGCTAAGTTATCGGTGGCTTCCGTGAACATGCTCATACCCGCTTCATCCCTGATCTCGTCGATATCGGAATCCCCTCCGCCGTTGGACACCATTTCTATTCGCTCGTTGTTGTCTTGGCGGAATGCGTTCTGTTGAATTTCGCGCAGGATGTCATCGTTCATGGGTCCTTTGAGGACGACTTCATCTTCATCATCGTATCTCTCACGAGGACGTCTCTGCTGTGGAGGAGGCGGCGGTGATCTGTTGCCGCCGTTATTGTTATTGGTGTTTCCGGCGCCCCCCATGCCCCCGAACAGGTTACCGATCATGCCCATGATCCCACCTCCTCCTCCTCCTCCTCCGCCACCAGATGTGGTGGGCTTCCGTGACGCCTGCTGATGTGACGGCTGTTCCGCGCCGCCTCCTCCTCCGAAAGAAGAGCTCATCTTTTTGTACAGCTTGTTCTCGATGTGGAACATCATGGCGCTGCCGCCCAGCGTGAACATGAGCTGCAACTCGGGCGCCATGTTGGACGTACCTCCGTATTTCTCGTGGAGCTTTTCGAATATCTCGTCATAATCTTTTTCGAGACTGTCGCTCACGCTCATGGACCAGCCCTCGAGCTCGATGTTGAACGGATCGAAGCGGTTATTCAGGTACTCCACGCTGTTCACGCACATCATCAAAAAGTTCCTCTGGAACTTCACGCTGTTGCAGACACTCTTGTCCTTCTGGATTCGATTGAGCTCGGCCTGCATCTCTTCCAACGAAGAGTCCAACGAAAATTTGCGCATCATCCGGTACCCCTTGTTGACCTCCAAGTTGTGGAAGGCGTGCAGGATGTCCTGCTTGGCCAAACGGATCTCCTCCTCCGTCATGATCCGCGGTGCTGCGCGCTTCGCGTGCCTCTGGCTGTAGTGATGAGATAGCGGTCCGCCTCCACTGGCAGTCGTCATACTTCTGTACGATCGTTCCGAGGGAGGCGTCCTCGCGCGCTTTTCGTGTCTATAATGTGGCGCGGCAGGCCTACCCCCACCGTCGTTGTTTCCGCCTCGGACGATGAAGGACCTGTGCGAGGACAGCGCTCCTCCTCCTCCGCCGCCATTCCCGAGATATTTCGAACTATGTGGAGGAGGATCAGCGGCGAAACTCCTCCCGGATCTTCGGGAAACGATCTCGCTTATGGCATCGTCTTCTAAATCGTCTGCGGCGGTCCCTACACTCGAACGATCTCCTCCTCCTCCTCTGACGCTGCGCCTGCTGCCCATTATGTTCCCTACGGTCGTCGAGCGATCCGTGGCCGTGGGAACGGGCGCTACGCCGCTTCCTTTTCCCATGCTCATCACCGAAGAGGCCGAGGAGACGGCCCCGGAGTTTTTGCGTTTGGGGTTGATCAGGAGTTCACTACCGATGTTGTTATGACTGTCGCGGTCGTTCTCCATGTTGTCGCGGCGGGTGGCGTTCGCACGGATGTGATCTGCGTCGATCTCTCTGACCGATACTGAATTACAATCTGCGTGATAACTTTATGGTTCGATTCGACGCACCACCTCTCGTCACAATGTCTCGCGTGAGATACATCACCTCACCTCCATTGGATATCTGCATCACTCATCTTCAGGCGCGCTTTATCTCGTCGTCATACACACATACTTCACACCGTTTTCTGATAGGACCATACCCTTTTCGGGGTAAATCATTAGAAATGAACCCTGTTTCGTCTATAGATGTATCAACTTTGTAACTTTGTATTTGTAATTCGTTCCAGAACTCATTTTTTCTCTCGACACGTCTCGCGGCGGCGTGCGCCAAGATACATTACATTACGAAAACTGAAAAAAAACTGAAAAAAAAAATCAATTCCTTACCACGAAATGTCCGATGTCGAAAATGAAATCGGCTGTAAGTAATATCGGTGACAAAAGTTTATTGCTCCACCGGCGTTTCTTACCAGGGTAGTACAATAGTTCCGGGGAAAATCATACATCGACTCATTTGTCTGATTTCCTGTATATTTCGGCAGTTACCACCCTTCGGAAAACTCGCATATTGTCCGATATCACGAGCTCCCCAGAAGTATTGTACTACCCTGCCGTGAACGTGTTCGACCGCCGCAGCGATGTTCTCCAGCTCCTTGAACAGCTCCTGTCTTTATCGGCGTTCTTCTTTTTGATTGCTGATGGCGGCAACAACTGCGGCGACGCCTCGAGTCGTTGCGCTAACCACGTGGAGGTATCCAGAAATTCACTATCGTTCGCTTCGCTGTCGGCCATACTTTACGTGGATACATGTTATGGAGTAATAATATAATTATGATTACCCGAGTAGTATATACACACCACATTACTCCTTCAATGTTTTTGTAACCGACTGTGACCGAATCAAAAACCCTGTTACAAACGGGAAACAATCACGATACAGAGGTACATTAGACGCTTTCCTCCGCTCTCACGAGTACATCGACTGAATATTCGCGGACAAAGCGCGAGATGTGCAAGGCCACGGACGCACGTCGTCATCGGTGATTTGGATCTGTGCAGAAGACACAACGCAGGTTAGCCGCCATCGCCGCGCGTTCTAACAGCTTCTCCACGCCGCGCATGCCCTGCATGTCTTTATTGTTATTCAAGCCGTTGTCGTCTTCTTCCGCGATTCTCACGGCGCGGTCGAGGGCGCTCTCGCTACATGAGACGCTACCTTATCCTCCGTACTCTTTGGAAATGCGCTTGAGGATGTAGTCTCGCGCGATGGTCAGCTTGTCCTTCTTGCTCGGCGCGGGCATGGAGATGACGTTGATACGATCGAGAAGGATCGGGTCCACCTGAGAAGCGTCGTTGAAGGTGAAGACCAGGAACGCTCGCGACATGTCGATCGGCAGGTCTGCAGATAAGTAGTCGTCAACGAAGCACCGATTTTGTACGGGATCGACCAGAGCCATCAATCGGTGCACAATATCGCGTCCTTGGTCTCCGTTCACTTTATCCACCTCGTCGATAACCAGGACTGGATCTCGCACACCGGTGTGAGCCAACGCGTCGAACACGCGTCCCGGACGTGCCGCTTTGTACGTGTATTCATGTCCCACGAGCAAACAAGCGTCGCGCGCTCCGCCGACGTTTATCACGTAGGAAGGTCGTTTCATGCCTGCCGCGATCGCCCTGCTCGCGAACATCGTTTTACCGCATCCCGGCGGGCCTTGTATGCCTAGCGCACGCACGGGCGCGTCGGGAGCGCGCAACATCTTGCCGATGAGCATGACGATGGCTTCCTTCGCATTCGTCATCCCGTGCGCAAAGGCGTCGAGCTGTCCTCGCGCGCGATCGAGGACCTCGGAACGTTTTCCTGTGTCGTTGTCCCTCGATTCAACCAGAGGAGGAGACGTTTTGTTCCACGGCACGCGTTCCACGTGATCCAACCATCTCTTCAGCAAGGTAGTCTCGTCGGATTTGGCTTCCTCTGATTCCTTGAGCGCTCTGCGCACCTTCTGCGCACCTGCGGGAGGAAGCGTGGCGCACAGATCGCTCCACCTGCTCTCCACGTATTTTTTGTTGTCGTTACCTTCGCTGTCGTGGTTCTTCTTCTTGGCTTCGGTACGGACGCTCGAAACACACGTGGCCACCGGCGAAACCCACGTATCATCTGGATCGTCATCATCGGGTTTGACCGGACTCCTCAAATGTACGAACGCCTCCAGTGTTTTGTTCAGAATCGCAAATTGTTCGATATCACGAGCTCCCCGGAAGTATTATACTACCCTGTTTCTTACTCAAGTTTTCTTCGTTCGTTTTGAACAGACGCTCCGCGTGGAACAGGACGTGCGCCGAAGTCAGCTCCTTTTCGTCTCCCCCCACGAATTCTGATGTAGCTCTTCGTATTCTTTCTGTGCGGCCGGTGCCGTATGTTTACGGAGTTTTTCCAAAAAGTCGCGAGCGCGAGCAGCACTTCCCGCCATCTTGTTGCGGTTTATCGACATTTCGGCGTCGCAGGACTGCACGTCTTTGAGGTGTCTTCGGAGCACGCGTTCGCGCGTCTCCATTACCGTAGCAGAACTCGTTGCCGTCATCGTGTCGATGGTTCGTCGCCAATCGCCTTCTTCTTTTCGAGATTCGAGATCTTTGGCTTCGGAGGCGAGCATGTTCATCTGTCGTGGGATAAAGGTAAGGAAGAAGAAGAAGAAAAACAAAAGAATGATCGTACACGAACGCGCCGTTCGTCGAGAACGTCCGGCGGCGTGTTTCGACTTCGACGGCACACTGGTCAAGACACGCAGCGGCGCAACGTTTTGTCGAGACGCGAAAGACTGGGTCTGGTTCGACCCGTCCGTCCCGAAAAGGTTGCGCCAGCTCGCGAACTCTGAATCGGACGCTCCGTCGCACCGTCTGATCATCTTCTCGAACCAGACGGTCCGGTTCAAGGAGGCCACAGTCATCGACGCTCTGACGCAAGCCGGCGTCCTCGAACACACCGACGTGTACATCGCGTACGACAAAAGCCTCAAAAAACCGGGGCGCTCAATGTACGAGCGCGCGTTTCCACTTCGTCGTCTTCTGAAAGGTGCGAACGGTCCTCTCGAACTCGAACTCGCACGTGACGTGAGGCATCCGGTCGGCTCGTTTTTCGTGGGCGACGCGCTCGGCCGGGCGGGGGACTGGTCTGACAGCGACCGGCGGTTCGCCGAGGCGTGCGGCCTGCCTTGGATCGGTCCTGAAGAGTTCTTCGGAAACCTCTCTGAAGACTCCAGAACCACGACCGCGACCGGAGGTGCCGCCATTGTTCCGACGTCCACGTCCTGTCAGTCGAACCCGTCTTCGTCGTCGTCAAAAACCCGGTCTGACGGACAAGAGATGGTCTTAATGGTCGGGCCGCAAGCTAGCGGCAAGACTACGTTCGCTCGAGAGGTGTTCGGTGCAGACGCGCGCTACGTTGTGCTACACGGCGACGATCCGCTTCACAAGACCGAAGCCCGGTTCTTGGCGGCGACGAAACACGCTTTGACGGTTTTGAACAGATCCGTCGTCGTCGACGCCACGAACGGAACGAGGGCCAAACGCGCCAAGTTCGTGACGGTGGCACGGAAGGCCGGTGACGTCCGCGTCCGGTGCGTCGTCGTGACGACCCCCATCGACGAATGCAGGCGTCGCAACGCCCTCAGGAGTTCCGGAAGAGTCCCTCCCGTGGTATACGCCGTCTTTCTCAAACACTATGTCCGTCCTTCGACGACGGAAGAAGACATCGACGTGGTCGAACTATATTCCGGACGACACGCTGAGCACGCGGCGATTCGGGTGACGGACGACAACGAAATATAAATAAAATAGAACCACCTACGCCAACACCGGTTCATCTTTTTGCGGATGACGAGAGCGTGTATCTGGACGCACTCATGTTGTACGTGAAATCTCTCCTCGAAAAAATCGAATGAAGGAGCACACCTTTTTATCGCGAGGACGCGCTGTGCACTAAAACATGACGACGGTCACACGGACGCCCAACGTGCGCGCGATCTCGACGGAGCACGACTTCTCGACACACGCCGCGGCGAAGATCCTCGAGCTCTCCTTGGCCTCGGGTGTCACACTCGGATGCTCCAGAAGGAGTCGCATGATGTCGTCTGGCACTGCGTGCGAAGACTCGATTGCGGCAGTCAGGGACCGTTCTGATACGGGTGTACGGGGATCGCGCAGACACATGCGGATAATGGGCTAATGGAACTGGCACGGTTATTGTCTTTGTTTTTGTTGGAAGTGCGGTCGTCGATCATTCGAAGGATCAACTCGTACAACACGGGTCTGATAAAGTCGGTGCTGGCGTGCAATACAGAACGCGTGCATCCCGGAGGCGACCTTCCTCCTGTGACGCCTCCATCACGCCCACGCCCACACTCAACCCTCTGCTGTCGCTGTATCATCCTGAAATAACGCGTGAATTAGGTACGATGATTTACGTTGCACATACAGCCGCGTCTCTTCTACACGCCAAAAAGATGTAGGACATTGATAAAGAACGAAACGAATAATATACACTCGGTAAAATTGATTTTGAAACCACTTGATTCAGTGTTGGATTCATTCGGAGAGTGGGCTCTTTCAAAGAGCTGAACTTTTTCCAGTACCTTTACCTCGTGTACAGTGGTTTTGTTACCACCGTCTAACGACCTAATCTTTTGGGTCACACTCTCTTTGACTTACTTCGACTTTCGTAGAC
>Ga0307958_1001198_pt1 | contig 12257 bp, 16 predicted proteins | sample OrgLakmetagen492_FD_201826 | JGI IMG/M metagenome (GOLD analysis project Ga0307958, IMG submission 201826) | Saline water microbial communities from Organic Lake, Antarctica - #492 | ecosystem: Environmental > Aquatic > Non-marine Saline and Alkaline > Saline | place: Antarctica: Organic Lake... | reverse complement strand
GTAATTTTACGAGCATGCTCGCACGAAGTGCGGCACCGACAACCGACAATGCCGTAAAATAGTAAATCTAAGATTTAAGTAATTTTACGAGCATGCTCGCACGAAGTGCGGCACCGACAACCGACAATGCCGTAAAATAGTAAATCTAAGATTTAAGTAATTTTACGAGCATGCTCGCACGAAGTGCGGCACCGACAACCGACAATGCCGTAAAATAGTAAATCTAAGATTTAAGTAATTTTACGAGCATGCTCGCACGAAGTGCGGCACCGACAACCGACAACCGACTACAGACTACCGACTACATATTTGCTGACAAAATCCCATAAACAAACTCCAACGCTAACTGAAATATTCAATGAATGTTTTGTTCCTAGTTGAGGAATTTCAAGTACTCCATTACAAGAATCAACTACTTTTTGTTGTACCCCTTTTACTTCGTTACCAAATACAAAAGCGTATTTTTTGTTTTTGTCAATATTAAAGTCATTGAGTTGGGTTGCTTGTTCTGCTTGTTCTATTGCGTAGATTTCAAAATTGTCTTTTTTTAATTTTTCAACTACATCAATTGTGTTTTCTACATATTCCCAATCCATACTTTCTGTTGCTCCTAAAGCGGTTTTATGAATATCTTTATGAGGTGGAGTAGCAGTAATTCCACATAAATATATTTTTTCTATCAAAAAAGCATCTGCAGTTCTAAAGACAGAGCCAATGTTGTTTAAACTTCTAATATTATCTAAAACAACAATCAAAGGAATTTTGGTAGCCGCTTTAAATTCTTGAACCGTTTTTCGGTCTAATTCTGAATTTTTCAGTTTGCGCATCTACTTGTTTTTAGGTGGAGTGTATTTCATAAATACCATAGTGTCTCCACTGGGATGCTTCCAATCTTTCAGTTTTTCAAAACCATAGCGTTGGTAAGCCAATGCAACCCGTCTGATTCTAGTTTCAGCATAAATGGGGATTTGCAATTGATAAGAACGCTCATAAAACTCATCTTTCATCCTAAAGGCCGTCATTTTATCGGTAACTCCTCTAGCATCAGCTAAGATTCCCCAAAACCAACAATACAAGTAAGTGCCTTCATTTGGACGTTGTTTTCTGACTATATTTTGAGATTTTAATGCTTTTAGTCCTTTTTTTATACCGGTTACGTGATATGCCAATTTTAAATCTTCCCAAGTTTCCAGCCAAAAGTTATTTTTACTGCCGTCTATTGTAAAGAGAATGGCTATTCCTTTTAAATCTTCACTAACAATCAAAGCATCCTCACGAATTGCCTTTTCTATCATGTGATTTGCTAAGTATAGAAAACGCTGCTCTTTTTTAGCATCGTCCTTTACAATTTCCAGTGAGCTTGGAACCTCTTTTAGCAATTGAGCTACATTTTGGATGATTTGTTCTTTATCTTCTTTCAAAATCAATGCATTAGTTTTTCTTGGTAAATCTCGCAATTTACAACTTTTTTAAGTTTAAAATTTTAGAATTTCTACAAATGCAATTCAATAAAGCACCTTTTTTTAATTTGCATAATGCAAATCGAACTCAAGTTATTATTAAGAAAAACAGAGTAAAACACTTACATTTGCAAACTTTTATCAGCCATGCTTCAAAATTACACTAAGGAGTTTTCTAAAAATTACAAACTAGCTTATCCTATTATGCTTGGTCAATTGGGTCATGTTTTAGTAGGCTTTGTTGATAATGTTATGATTGGTAGATTGGGTGCAGCTCCGTTAGCTGCGGTTTCACTAGGAAATAGCTTGGTCTTGTTTACTATGTTTGTAGGCATTGGTTTTAGTTTTGCAATTACTCCGCTTATTGCTGAAGCAGATGGTGAGGATGATCACATAAAAGGAAGGCAAGTTTTTCAACATGGCTTAATCATGTGTGCCATACTTGGAATTATTCTGTTCTTAGGAATTGTTTTCAGTAAAAACATTTTGTATTTCTTAGACCAACCTAAAGATGTTGTATTTCTCGCTATGCCCTATCTAAACATCATTGCCATATCCATGATTCCTATGATGGTTTTTCAAGGTCTAAAGCAGTTTGCAGATGGTTTATCCTTGACTAAATATGCCATGTACGCCACTATTGGAGCAAATTTAATAAATGTATTGTTGAATTATTTATTGATTTATGGTATTTGGATTTTTCCTAGATTAGAATTAGAAGGTGCAGCCATTGGCACTTTAGTATCTAGATTGTTTCTATTGGTTTTCTTGTATTTGATTTTATACAAAAGACCTAAGCTGAAACCCTATTTCGTTTTAATGAAAAAATCTCTGCAAAACATAATTTTTAAGCGCTTATTCAACTTAGGTTTTCCTACTGCCTTGCAAATGGTTTTTGAAGGCGGGATTTTTACAGCCACGGTTCTACTTGCTGGAACATTAGGTACACAAGCTCAAGCCGCTAATCAAATTGCTTTAAATTTAGCATCCATGACTTTTATGATTGCCGTTGGTTTAGGAGTTACCGCAACTATCCGTGTTGGAAACCAAAAAGGAAAGAAAGATTTTGTTAGTTTAAGAAGAATTGCTTTTTCAATTTTCATGCAAGTGTTTATCATCATGACTTGTTTTGCCCTGAGCTTTATTTTACTGAAAGATTTTTTACCTACAATTTATATTAATGAACCCTACGTAATTGGAATTGCAAGTCAACTGCTTATTATTGCAGCTATTTTTCAATTGAGTGATGGTCTTCAGGTAACGCTTTTAGGAGCTTTACGAGGTATGCAAGATGTAAAAGTGCCTACCTTTATCTGTTTTGTTGCTTATTGGATTATTGGCCTTCCTATTTCTTATTTTACTGGAAAAGCAGAGGTGCTTGGAAGTATAGGGATTTGGCTTGGCTTATTAGCGGGATTAACTGCTTCAGCTATTATGCTTTTCTTTAGATTTAATTATTTAACTAAAAAAATGCTACTTTAGCAGCTTAATTTTTTACGATATGAAAATTCCACGTTTTATGTTGGGTGACGCAACCGAAACGCCTGATTCTATTTTTGTAATTCATACTGAATTTCCTAGATGTATCATAGACCTGTCTACAGATGAACTTCAGTTTTGGGACGATATTTCCAATGAGGATAAAGATGAAATGCGTAAAGAAACCGAGAGCTTGGTAAAGGAAGCAAGCGATTTTTACGATGCTGAAGTTCGCTTTTACGAGGCAGAAGAAAATTAGATATACAATCTAAAATGCTTGAAAGTATAGATAAAAAAATTGTAATTGCCTTCAATTCAATTAATTCTATCTTTTGGGATTATTTCTGGCTCTTCTTTACCGATAAAATTATAGGACTCCTTTTTATTTGTCTACTATTACTTTTTGTTTGGAAAAAATCAAGTTTCAAAACAGCTCTTGTTGTAGGTGCTGTGATTGTGATTAGCACTGTTTTTACAGACTTGTTAGTTAGCTTGGTGAAAAATGCAGTAGCAAGACCAAGACCATGTAGCTTAAATTCTGATATTGCGAGTCAACTTCACTTGTTGTCTGATGGACTTTTTCAATTCAATTTGAAGCAGGACAATGTCATTAAATGTGAAGAGTATAGTTTCTTTTCTGCCCATGCAGCAGTTTCATTTACAGTAGCAACTTTTTTTGGCAGATTGCTTTCTAGGTTAAGCTCTACTTATTTTTTAGTCTTACTACTATGGGGTTTTTTAGTGAGTATTAGTCGGATTTACTTAGGATACCATTACCCAAGCGACATCATTGTAGGGATGTTATTTGGTTTTGGCGTAGGAAGTCTATTTTACGAAATGTATCAACTTTCAGAATCCACTTTTTTTAAAAATTACCGCTTTAAACCTAAGAGGTAATCTGCTGCTTCAAAAGGAGTAGTTTCTTGTAGGTGTATTTTTTTTAGTTGTATTTTTAGTGCTTTCTTAATATCCTCATGCTGGTAAAATTCATTTTTCAGGCGTTCATCAATGCTTTGTAAAAGCCAGTATTTATTTTGTAATTTTCTGTTCTCTTCAAAAAAGCCATTGTTTTTGGTTTGTTCAAAATAATCTGATAGCATTTTCCAGGCAGCTTCAATTCCACTATTGTGTAGAGCGGAGCACAATTTTACCTTAGGATTCCATTTACTTTGTTTTTCGGGATACAAATGCAATGCACGCTTAAATTCAGCTTTAGCATATTTTGCTGCCTTTTCATTAGTGCCATCAGCTTTGTTGATTAATATTGCATCTGCCATTTCTATGATGCCGCGTTTTATGCCTTGTAATTCGTCTCCTGCTCCAGCAAGTTTCAACAACAAAAAGAAATCGGTCATGCTGTGAACAGCTGTTTCACTTTGTCCGACACCCACAGTTTCAATTAAAATAACATCGTAACCTGCGGCTTCGCATAAAATTATACTTTCTCTGGTTTTTCTAGCCACGCCACCTAGGGAATCTCCAGAAGCAGTAGGTCTAATGAAGGCTTGGTCACTTTTCACCAATTCTTCCATACGTGTTTTGTCACCTAAAATACTCCCCCCTGATACAGAGCTTGAAGGGTCAACTGCTAATACCGCTACTTTTTTTCCAATGCTGATTAAAAAATTTCCGAAACTTTCAATAAAGGTGCTTTTACCAACTCCAGGAACTCCCGTAATACCAATTCGTACAGATTTATTTGCATGCGGAAGACATGCTGCTATTATTTTTTTAACTGCCGCATCATGCTTTTTCGCATTGCTTTCTGTAAGTGTGATTGCTTTACTGAGTTGGGTGTTGTTTCCAGCAAGGAGCCCTGCAATAATTTCTTCTATATTTTCAGCTTTTTTTCGAATTTCTCGAATGCGACTTTTACTTGCATTGCTAATGTGATTCAGCTTTTGACTTGCTTTAGTTTCGGTCAGGGCTGAGGTATTTTCAGATTTCTTTTTAGAACTCAATTTGGTGGTGTTTAGGACAAATTTATGAATTCATTTTTGTTCTCAGTAGCTTTAGTTTCTATATTGACAAAAATTTATTATCATGAAAACAATTTATAAAGCAGCTACCAAAACTACAGGAGGAAGATCTGGACACGTAAAGTCTATTGATGGACCTATAGATATGAAACTAAGTAAGCCTAAAGCCTTAGGAGGCGATGGAGGTGATGGTGCAAATCCAGAGCAATTTTTCGGCGCAGCTTATTCTGCTTGTTTTGGAGGTGCAGTACAAGCTGTAGCAGACAAGCATAATGTAGAAATAGGGGAGTACCAAGTTACTGCTCACATCATACTCGGTAAAACCGAAAAAGGAAACTTACAACTAGAAGCAATTCTAGACACTTATTTGCCGAAAGTAAAAGATGTTGAAATTGGCGAAAAAATAATTAATGAAGCACACGTAATGTGTCCATTTTCTAGAGCTACACGAGACAATATAGATGTAACCTTAAATTTGATGCTAGACGAATAGTCTTTTCATTTAAAAAATAATAAAGCCTTAACTTAATAGTTGGGGCTTTTTTAGTTTGCTAAATCTTCGAAGCGTTTGGTTAATATCAATAAATAAAACGCACTTAAGGCTTCTGAAAATTTTCAATTTTATTTAATGTGGAAGTTGTATTTTTATAGAATAGTTTAAAATGAAATTAAGCAGGCTCGACCTGAGCGTAAAAATCCGTTATTCTCTTCATAATTGATTAGTTACTCATGAGCTCCGAAATTGATGTTAGTTTATTTCTTAAACTTTCTATTCTGAAAAGAGTCTAATGCAATAATTTAAATAGAAATTATGCTTTTTGAAAAACTTGAAACAGATTTGAAGCTTCAGCTTTTGCTAATTGAAAATGCCTCGAGAATTCAGGATTATGCGCCAGTAGATTTGAGTGAAGTTAGCTTACAAACAAAACAAATCAACGCATCAAGTCACCGACAACTTGATACTTATTTAGAAAAAGTGAGACAGCAAACCAATGCAAAAGTTTTGTATGGCGGATATTTAGAAAAGCGAAATTTGTATGCCAATTCCAAATTGTTCAATAGTGAACAGGTACGCAACATTCATTTAGGAGTTGATTTTTGGGCACCATCAAGAACAGGAATTTTAGCTCCTTTGGATGGAGTTGTTCATTCAGCGCATTACAATAAAGGTGAAGGAAATTATGGAGGTACGATTATTTTGAAGCATCTGCATCTGGGTTTTACGTTTTATAGCTTATATGGTCACCTGAGTAAAGCTTCTCTGTCCTTGCAAAAAGGTGAATTTATAGGAAAGGGAGCGATTTTTTGTCATTTAGGAGAGCCGCATGAAAACGGCAATTATGTTCCACATTTACACTTTCAATGGATACTAGATTTACCTGAAAATGCAGTAGATTATCCGGGAGTCTGTGCAGCAGCTCAAATTGCAGATTTCGCAAGAAATTCACCTAAACCTAATGTCATAATAGAAAATAGCTGATTTTATTTCCGTATTTTTGCAAAATAGTAAATCTGCTAAATGAAACTAAATATAGTAAACGAAACTGCTCGACTTAAAGCTGTAATTTTAGGCGTGGCAAATGCCAACGGTCCTGCACCAACAATAGAAAAAGCCTACGACCCCAAGTCCATAGAATTTATCAAGAAAGGAGCTTATCCTAAAGAAGAAGATATGATTCAAGAAATGGAATCGGTTGCAAGAATTCTAAGAAAATATGATGTAGATGTTTTTAGGCCAAAAATCATCAAAGACTACAACCAAATTTTTACAAGAGATATTGGTTTTGTAATTGATGGTAGTTTTATAAGAGCCAATATTTTACCAGACCGAATTCAAGAAATTCAGGCTGTTCAGTATTTGATACATTTGATGAATCCTGAAAAAGTTGTTGTACTCCCAGAAAATTGCCATGTAGAAGGGGGCGATGTCATGCTTCATAATGATCATATTTTTATCGGTACTTATCGCGGCGAAGACTATGTAGATTATATAACCGCACGAACTAATCCGGCAGCAGTAGAAGCTATTCAGGATTTATTTCCAAGCAAAAAAGTAAAATCTTTTAACCTGAGGAAAAGTAATACCAATGCAAAAGCCAATGCGCTTCATTTAGATTGTTGTTTTCAACCTGTTGGAAAAGACAAGGCGATTATTCATAAAAATGGATTTTTAGATGAAGCAGAATACCAATGGTTAGTTGATTTTTTTGGAAAAGAAAATTTATTTGAAATTGATGAGCAAGAAATGTACGACATGACCAGCAATATTTTTTCCATCGCAGAAGACGTGGTGATTTCTGATGCTCACTTCACTAGACTAAATGCATGGCTTAGAAAAAACGACATTACAGTAGAAGAAGTTTCCTACAGAGAAATTGCTAAACAGGAAGGTTTGCTTAGATGTTCTACTTTACCCTTAATAAGATTTTAAATGAAAAAACAAATAACTAATACTATATTAATGATTCGTCCTGCTTCATTTAGAATGAATGAAGAAACGGCTGTAAACAATTATTTTCAACGTAAAACGGAAGAAATTCACCTAGCTACAAATCATAAGGCACAAGCAGAATTTGATGCTTTTGTTGAAGTTCTGAAAGCCAAAAACATCAATGTAATTGTGGTTGAAGACGACCCTAAATTAGATACTCCAGATGCCTTATTTCCTAACAATTGGATTTCTTTTCATCAGGATGGTCGAGTAGCTTTGTATCCTATGTTTGCCAAAAACAGAAGACGCGAACGTCGCGAAGAAGTTTTGCTTGAAGTTGAAAAAAATGGGTTTAAAATTGAAACCATTGTAGATTATACTGCTGCTGAAGATGAATCATTATTTTTAGAAGGAACAGGAAGTTTAATCTTAGACCGTGAAAACAGGAAAGCGTATTGCGCTATTTCAGCACGATCTGAAGAGGATTTAATTATAGAATTTTGTGAAGATTTTGAATATACCCCAATCATTTTTGAAGCGCGACAGAGTTTAAATAATGAGCGGCTTCCCATATACCACACCAACGTGATGATGTGTGTTGCAGAGCATTTTGTCATCATTTGCCTAGCTAGTATAGACGATAAGAAACAACGAAAATTTGTGGTTAATACCTTAAAAAAAGACGGCAAACAAATTATAGACATTACGGAAGCACAAATGCATCAATTTGCTGGAAATATGCTACAAGTTAAATCTTCTGTTTCGGACGAAACCTACTTGGTAATGAGTAAAACTGCTCACGATTCCCTAGCCCAAAATCAGATTGCAGAAATTGAAAAACATACTGAAATCCTAAGTGCAAGTATAGCAACGATAGAAATAAATGGGGGAGGAAGTGCACGTTGTATGCTAGCTGAGGTGTTTTTGCCTAAGGAATAACAGAGACGCACGGCATTGCGAATATGATGATTACAGACAGGATGAATTTGTGAATTTAATTTTTTATTGTAGATTTGTTAAAACACATTAAATTTTGGAATCATGAAAATAAATAAAAAATTGTACGTGGTGCTTATTTCTATTTTATTCATTGGTTTACTCTATTTTTCGTTGAATATAGATTGGGTTTCAATTTTTGATGGTTCGTTTGAGTATAAAAACATACGTGGGTTTGTAGTTACTTTGATTGTTTTTATAACGTTATCAGCTCAGTATTATCGCACTCATTTTATGAAACATTCTAATAGCGAATCATAATTCATCTGTATTGTTGAGCAAGAAACAGGAGTAGATAAAACTGTTTACAATTTGTAAGATGAAGCCGAAATCTATTTAATTTAATGGGAGTTGTCGTTTATCAGTTTAAGTGTCTTAATTAATTTTGAAAAAAAACCAAATATGAAGATTTTAATCCAGAATAAGATTATTGTAGTATTCGTGATTTTTTCCAGCTTATTGTCCTGCAATCAAGTTGAAGAAACAATAATGGATGATTTTATTGTCGTTGAAATCGACAACATCAATTTAACTTCTGAGAGTATTGTACTCAAATTTAAAGAAGGTAATAATGGAGTTTTATTTGCAAGTATAAATGAAGCTGACTTCGTTGATTTTGAAAATATAGCATCACGAGTAAAAGTAAATCAGAAGCTAAAAATCAAGGGAATAATTCATGATTTTAACTATAAACAGAAGGTTCTTCCGCAGAAGTATGATTCTATGCCATCATCCATAATATCTGTTAAAGAAGTAAGATTTGTAGAGTAATAACTTGTTATTTCAAGTAACAAACAATCTAGAATTACCCCGCTAGCGCGAGCCTGCCTTTGTCGGCAGATAGGCATCTTGCTCGTGCCGTCTATTATATCTTTTTCCCCAACCTTAGCACGAGCCTGCCTTTGTCGGCAGACAGGCATTTTACTCGTACTGTTTGCTATATTATATTTACACTTTAAGATTTAAAAGCAAAATAAAGCCACTCAGTTTTTGTGCAGTTTTTTATAAAAAAAAACGTTGAACATAAAGTATTAGACAAGGGGTCAAGAGTGAGAAAAGGTGAATTTTATCCTTTTCAACAAACAGGTTTGCTAAGCTTAAATCATTAAATTATATTTGTTACGATAAAGTGGATAATATGAACATCGAAGCTACAAAATTAGAATTAATGTATTTGCTATTGCAATCCAAAAATGAAAGTCTGTTATCAAAACTAAAAAGAGTTTTTGACGAGGAATCCAACGAATTTTATTCCTCTGATATAACAACTTTACAAAACGAGCAAAAGCTTTTTTAGAAGCGATAGAAAATGGAGAAACGAGACCCATTACAGAATTTAAAGCAGAAATAGGCCATTGGAAGAGCCAACAAAATAGGTAGTTGAAATCACTACGAAAGCAGAGCAATACGATTCGGTTTTATTGGCACATGTATTTGAAAAACATAGCGTTGAAAGTGCAAATAAGAAATCAGATAATATCATAAAAATGATAATGTTTTTGGAGATGAATCCTTAAAAAGGAAGATTAGCCCTAGTTTAATAAATGTAAACTTTAATAAATGAAAAATACAATTTTATTTTGCTCACTGATATTTTTATTTTTTGCGTGTTCATCTGATGATGATAATGCTAATTCACCACCCGATGAACCTAATTTAGAATCTAAATTATTAGGTACGTGGAAATATGCTGCTATAAGTATAAATGGAACAGCTTTACCTTTGGATGATGACAACTGTTTATTAGATAATGAGATTATATATTCTCCAAATTCTGAATTAATTTACAATTTGGCAAGCTTAAATGGAAATGAAGATTGTAATTATAGTGTATTTGAAACATTTTGGATTGTAGAATCGCCTAATACATACCTAAGTGCTCTGCCTGGAAGTGATGAAGGAACTTTAATTAATGTAGAGTTTTTAAGTGATAATAGGATCCTTCTCGAATTCATAGACAATGAGGTGACAGTTGAAACAGAATTAATACGTATATAAAGTACATAGAACAGTAGTTTAATAAACTGCTGTTCTCTACTTTTATTAAAAAATTTTATTTTTATGGAAATAGTTTATAAGCGTGTATTATTATTAATGATATTAACTTTCAGCTTTGCAGCTTTGGCTCAAAACGCTATTATTGAAACACCTAGTTTATTAGAAGATAAAATATTTAGAGTTAATTTATTAAGCCCTGGTGTAGGTTTGGAACTTAAGACAGGAAAATTTTCCAGCTTAAACCTTGCTACTGGTATTACTTATATGGGAAGTGTAAATGGTATGAATACGGTTAGAGATGATGGGCCTTCGGGTTGGAATTATTCGTTTGAACCTTTTATAGGGGTTGAGCAAAAGTTCTTTTATAATCTAGAGAAGCGGAATAAGAAAGGAAAATCTACTGCTTTCAATTCTGCAAATTTTGTAAACGTACGTTCGTTAATTACGGGGCCTCCTCTAGTTGGTAATTTGAAGCGCCAAAGTGATTTTAATTTTATGTTCGTTCTGTCATGGGGTTTTCAACGCAGTTATAATCGCATTCATTTTTTACTTGATGCAGGGCCTTTATTTGTATTTGACGCAGAAGGAAATTCAGGGTTTTTTCCAGCTTTTGTAAGATTGAATTTAGGTTATAATTTTTGATAGTGTTATAAAAATCGATAAAAAATCGCATACCGATAACCCGATAGCGCGAATTTGCAATATGTGCCGAACCGAGTAAGCAAACAAAAACAATTTCCAAGGAAGATTACTCTTTAGGATATTACAATCTGGAAACGAGCTATACAGAGAAGTAGTCTATGACACCAAGACCATTGCACAACAAATTACAACAACAACAAGTGGCAATCTTACCATCTTTCTATACACCTACGGCAGCTATCAAGAAGAAGTAGCCGAGTTCAGCATCACAAACCTGAGCATAGCAAACATCACAGAAATTGCCCAAACCAGCAACCAAGTCGATTTTTTTGGTACATTTGTACCAGACGTTCTTTCATTTAATGAGTATTACCCGTATGGGATGTTGCTGCCAAAACGCCATGGAGCTGTGGATAGTTATAGATATGGGTTCCAAGGACAAGAAAAAGATGATGAGATAAATGGTGTTGAAGGTAGTTCTTATACTGCGGATTTTTGGCAGTATGATTCTAGATTAGGTCGGAGATGGAATCCTGACCCAATAGTTAAAGCACATGAATCTCCGTATGCTACATTTAAGAATAATCCAAATTATTACGTTGATCCAATGGGATTAAATGGAGAAGTTAAAGTAGATAAAGAGAATAAAAAAATTACAGTTTCAGCAACATTTTATTATAATAAAAATGATGTAAATCTAAATAAATTTGCAATTTTTAATGATTATACAACAAAGAGAGGAACTGTAATTAATTCTTTATATTCTGAAATTATTGATGATAATGAGAACTTCTTCAATACCCATATGATTGTTGACGATGACGGTCAAGAATGGGAGGTTAGCTTTAATATTGAATTTGTAGGAAAGGAAAATGAGAGTGAAGTTGAGCAAGCATTAAAAGATAATCCAGCAGCTAACAAAGTTGTATTTGATGAATCACAACCAACCGTTAACACTGGCGCTAGTTGGTCTGCTGGATCAAAATCAATTAATATATATGGTATTACAGGTAAAACAGCATTTACACATGAAACTGCACATGGTCTTGGTTTGCCACATGCTGTTTTCATTCCAGGAAGTAGCTTTTTTGGAAATGTTGAGACATCTGATGGTAATGGCCTTCGACAGTATGTTGAAGATGCTGGTTTGATGAGTTATGCCAGTAATATTCAAGGTTTAAGGCAACGGGAAGTTAGATTTATGGTTGTAAACGCTATTAATTTAGCTAAGACAGTAGATAATAAAGTTGTTAATGTCTTTTTATCAGGTTT
>Ga0307958_1001188_pt1 | contig 12349 bp, 7 predicted proteins | sample OrgLakmetagen492_FD_201826 | JGI IMG/M metagenome (GOLD analysis project Ga0307958, IMG submission 201826) | Saline water microbial communities from Organic Lake, Antarctica - #492 | ecosystem: Environmental > Aquatic > Non-marine Saline and Alkaline > Saline | place: Antarctica: Organic Lake... | reverse complement strand
CAGGCCCATCCGCTCCGCCACTCGCCCTAACGAAAGCGTTCTCCCGATCCGGCTGCGGCCGGATTTTTCCGTTGTTTTCGGGGGTTATGCGGGTGGGGCTGTCAACCGGCATCCGCGCCAGGAGGCGCGAAAGCGTTCTCTCGGGCCCTTATTCTCCAGACCTGTGGACTACGCGGTTTTGGTGAATTTCTGTAACTTATTGGAAAATCTATGTAATCCGGCCTGTGTTCAGAACACTTGGATGTGGGTCGCGTTTGGAAATGTGACCCCCGTTCAACTGGCGCACAGGTATTCAGGATCGTCTCTCGCGTTAACTCACGACCGATGTCTGCGGGATCGGCCGCCTGACATGTCGTGTCTATCCGAGCTGAAACGGTTCCTCATCCCACCGGCTGCTGGTGAATTCGTTCAGCTGGATACCAAGTTTTCCCGGATCCTCGACGAGGAGATATCTCCATACACCGTGTTCGCCGAGCCGGTTGACAGCTTCCACCCATCGTTCGGCCGCCTTCGCTTTGGCATCGGCGTCGTCAGTAACCTGCCCTTTGATCTCAACGATGACGTTGTCGTCACGGTCCGTAACAACAATGAAATCCGGGATATAGCGGGACAGCAAACCGCGATGCCTGTAGGGGATCGCGAAACCCAACCGATCGTTCTTCACCCAACGCTTTACGCCGGGGTGGCTGTCCAGAAGGAACGCTCCGCTCTGTTCCCACTTCTTCGTATCTGCCACCATCGCATTCAAATGGCACCGCGTGACCGGATAGATCGGCTTGGTTGTATGAAAGTCGACGTAGATCGTGCTGCCCCTGCCTGCCGCTCCCTGAGGGATGATGGCCACTTCGCCTTGGCCGGTCGCGGAGCCCTTCTTGATTACCTCCAGAAGCGATCCGATGGCCGCCTGCATATACTCTCCGACAAGCAGCACATCACAGGGGCGGCTGTCGCCCATCCTGGTTAGCTTCTCGGCAAGAAAGCGCTTTGCAGCGAAGGCGACCTTCGGGAAAAGCTGGTGGACAGGTACGGCCTCGGCACCGTTGTCGGTCTGCCATCGGTCACATATCTCGCGCGCCAACCTGAACGCCACCTGCTGGTCTCGAAAGCGGGTGCGCCATTCCTTCAAAGACAGGATCGGCCGCTCGCCAGGCCCAAAAGCGGCAAGGCTGCCGTCCGGCGTCGTCAGAGGGGTGAGCTCGACAACCTGCGGGATCTTCATCGGGTCCAGCGTGACCTTGGCCACCTTGCTCCAGTCGATGTGGACCTCGAATTTGCCTGACTGGTGGTAGCCCGACACGATCGGGAACGTGATCTCGTACGCGGATTTCTCGGGAACCGAGTAGATGTGGTTGGGGTCCGGCTGAGGTGGCTGCGGGCCGACGGGCTTCACCTTGAACGGGATGAGCTCGAACGGCACTCCGAAGACCTTCGCCGTCTCCTCGGCGAACATCTGCGTTTCTTCGTCGAGCGCATAGCTCTTCCGCCGCAGGGCTCGCCCGACGACCTGTTCGCACAAGAGCTGGGAACCGAAAGGCCGCAATCCAACGATGTGGGTGACCGTATTCGCGTCCCACCCCTCTGCCAGCATCGCGACGGAGACGATACAGCGAACATCTCGCCCGGGCGGGATTCGCTCATCGATCCACTTCAGCGAGCCGTCGTTGTCATCGCTGGCGACCTTGTCGTTGTGCTTCCGGACGAGTTCGGACCAGTCCTCGGGAACTTTGCCGCCCGGCCATTCCGGTTTGCCGACGGTGTCGAGTATGAACCTCAGGCGTCTGGTCTCGTCCTTGGACCCGCCTTCCTCGATGTCCTCCATGACCTTCGAGTCGATACGGACCGTGACTTCCTGGCCCGGCGCGTTCCGGAACCATGCGGGTGCTACGCCATAACTGTCGTTCCCGTTCGCCAGCCAGTCGTGGACCTCCCTGGCGACCGCGGTGTCTCGGCAGACCACGATGAAAACCGGCGGGACCGGGTGCTTCTGCTGCTGCTTCGAGTGCTGCTCCCATTCGACGAAACGTTCGTGCCAATCCTGAGCCAGCAAGTTGATCGGGGCAGAGGCGTAGTTCATCACGATCTCGGGCGTTATGGTCGTCCCGAGTCCATCTTCCTTTGCCTTCGCCTGAACCCAGCGCCAGATGTTGAAATATGCAGCTTCCTCAGCGCCCGACACGTCGCGCGCGGGAAGTTGCGGGATTTTCACCAACCCGGATTCGATCGCATCAAGCAGTCCGAAGTCGGTCACTACCCATGGAAATGGCTTCCCGACCTCGTTGCCGGAACCTTGGATGTAGAAGGGCGTGGCTGAGAGATCGATACAGAGATTGATCCCCCGCCGCCGACTGCCTCCGGCCAGCTTGTTGATGCGGTCGAGGCCCTCGATCCAGATCGTAGCCTCACGGGCGTTTTTCTTTGCAAGGTCCTTGTCCTCGTCGAGGCTTTCCTCGGTTGCCGCATCGCCCCGGCGATAGGCGTGGTGCGCCTCGTCGTTGAAAATCAGCCAGTGCGGGCTCCGGCCCTTGCTGCTGCCCAGTTCGCGCCGGATGCGCTTGAACCACGCCTGGTCGGATTCGAAGTATCTGGTCTCGAAACTCTCGTTGGTCTTGCCCGCGTTCTTCACCACCTCGACGGGTTCACCGGTCTTCACCACCTTGGCGCTGTCACCGTTGACGGAGTTGGACTCCTTCTTGGCGAGGCGGTGCCAGTTGGCGATCATGACCTCGCCACGGCGCAGTTCCTCCATCCGGTGCGGCGGCACCAGCTGGCGGGTCCGGTACAGGCTAAGGTCGCCAAGTGCGGGGTCCAGTTCCTGCAGCCGCTCTCGGATGGTCACGTTGGGGCAGACGAACAGCACGGTGTCCGAGAACCTGTCGTCGCGCGGGGAGGCCACGCGGTTCAGGATCGACCAGGCGGTCAGCATTCCCATCACCGTCGTCTTGCCGCTGCCGGTCGCCATCTTGCAGGCGTAGCGCAGGAAGGCGCGAACCCCGGACGCCTTGGCCTCCAATCCCGGCTCGTCCTTCGGAATCTCGGGAAGGCCTTTGCGATAAACGTCCTTGGCCTCGACGAGGAATATGATCGTCTCGGCCGCCTCGATCTGTGCAAAAAACAAACGCTGCATGCGCTGATCGCTGCGCCATAGGTCCAGAAGCTCGCGCGTGACCGGCGATGCTCCGTCATAGGCGACGCCGCCGCTGTGAACGCCCGCCCGCCAGTCCTTCACGCGGACCCGGATGGTGTTGACGATCTCGAGCTCGACTTCTTCACCGGCCTGGCTTTCAAACATCTCAGCCTGGTCGCGGCTGGCGCGCCCGCGCCCCGCATGTTCCGGCACACGGTAGAAATAGCTCGCGCGTCGGCGGCCCTCGGCCTTGTAGGGTGGTCTGGCCTTCTCGATCTTCCAATGAACCTGCGGCTCGCGGAAGGGCGAGTTGATGATGGGGGACTCGACCTCAGCGACCGAGAGCGGAGCGTCCTGCTGTGCGGCTTCGGCCATCAGATGGCGTCCTCCTCGCTTCGGGTCGCCATCAGCTCGTTGCCGCGCTCGTCTACCACCTTGACCGCGATGCGCTTCTTGTCACCGAGCGCGAAGGGTTCGCTGACCGTGCCCGCCAGATGCGACCAGACGCTGTCCTCAAACTGGCCCTTCAAAGATTTCTGCAGATTGTCCCAGGCGCTGGTCTTGGGGAAAAACACCTGGCTGGCGTAGAACGCCATGTTGTTGTGATCGGTGTCGAGCATCCAGCAGGGCAGGTTCTCGGCGTCGATGTGGTCCGTGTCCATCAGGTGCGGCAGGAAGATGTCGAGCCCGCGCAGCACGACCTGATAGAGCGGCGTGCCGTCATCGCGCTTTCCCGCCTTTTCCAGCCTCACATCCGGCAGGCCAGTGATCGCGAAGATCTCACTGCTCCTTGATGTCTTCAGCAGGTCAGACATGACGACATCCGGCGTGACTGCGATATAGGCGGTCGGGATCTTGAGCTTTTCCAGCATCTCGCGTGCCTTGGCCTGGATGGCAAAACCGAACAGGAACAACTGGCCAAACCCCTGTTGCATAGCCTCCATCGACGCGTTGAAGACGTACTCCGAGCCGATGGCGCCATCTTCGGGCCCAAAGGCAATCGCGATGGTTTTCTCGTCTCTGTTCTTTGCCACGGCCTCCGCATGCAGGTATTCGCGGTCGGCGAGCGGGCGGACGTTGTCCAGCTGCAGCGTGACGTTGCCGGGCAGGCTGAGCGATTTGCTCTGGCGCAGCAACTCGATCATCCGGTCGAGATAGGCGCGCGGGCTCGAGGACTGCGGCTGCGCCGACGCGCCCTCGGCTTCCTCCTCCATGCTCATCGCGGCCTGGATCGTAGCTTCGACGGTGAAGGGGCCGCAGACGCGCGTGATCTTGTCGTTCACCTCGGGGCGATCGACCAGCACCACCATCGAAGGTTCTTCGTCATTGGCGACGCCTTTGAGCGTCAGCTTGGGGACAAGGCCACCGACCTCTTGTTTTTTTCGGTTTTGCTTTCTCTCATGAAGGAAGCCGCCGGCAGGTCCTTTGGAAGGCTCCTTGAGGCGATACCATGGGAAAGCAGTCGAAAGCAGTCTTTGCCGCGCCAAAGCTATTGGAACTCGGGACGTGTCTACTGTGATCCAACGACGTCCCCAACGCTCTGCTACCAAAGCAGATGTTCCAGACCCACAGGTGATATCCAAAACCAAGTCACCGGGCTCAGTCGTCATGTGCATACAGCGAGTGATAACCTTTTCAGCTGTCTGCACCACATACATCTGATCTTCGGTGAAGCTCCCCGTTCCCGTATCCATCCAGATGTTGTTCAAGTAGGTAATTGGATTGTCTTCCAGAAGGAGAATTGTCGATAGGTTCTTCCCGCTCCACCAAAGCCTGCCTTTGTCAGCGAGCTTATCCATCTCCTTCCCCGGAGCGGGATCATACTTCCAGTGACCGTTCTTTGAGCACGGGACTTCAATGCCCTTGAAATTGTATGGCTGACTTCTTGCCTCTTGATATCCTTGGGACGTAATCGGGCCAAGCCTCCCGATTTTCCATCCTTGCGGGATTGGCTCCTCGCCCGACAGCTCTTTATCGGTCATCTTCCTCATCTCTGAGAAATCTGGCGAGAAGATAGAAGTGTATTGCTTTGCTCCTACGTCGCCGGGTTGCTTTGGTCGTGAGAGTGCCGTGAATGCCTGCTGCTCGATGTTTTTCGCGTAGACGAGGAGATAGTCACATACCGAAGGAATGCTCGTTGTGGACTGTGAACTCGTTTTGAAAAATGCGATCTGTCCTGCGTAGTTATCCTCGCCAAAGACTTCGTCGAGTATCTCTCGAACGTGATGGATATTGTCGTCTGAAATTTGAACGAACACGGTGCCGGATTCAGCAAGCAGTTCTTTTGCCAAGAGCATCCGGTCGCGGATGAATGTCATATAAGAGTGAAGGCCAAGCTCCCACGTATCTCGGTAGGCTTTCACCATTTCTGGCTCTCGGATCATGTGATCGTCTTTGCCGTGGTTGTCCTTGACCGATTTGTCCCGTACGAAGGGCTGGAAGTTCGAGCCGAACTTCACGCCATATGGCGGGTCGAAATAGATCATCTGCACTTGGCCGCCCATACCCTCGTACTCGGTGAGCGAGTTCATGACCTGCAGCGAGTCGCCAAGGATCAGACGATTGGTCCAGGGGCCCTTGTGCTCGTAGGCGTCCAATTTATCGGCAATGTCGAGGTCCAGATCACCGAACAGATCCAGAGTCTGCCCGCGCGCCTTGTGTGATTTCAGCGTCTCGAGGATCGCCTGCGTCGAATGCCGCTCGTGCACGAACAGCGGCAGCGTCGGCACGCTGATCTGCTGCCGCTCGGCCTTGCCCGCCCAGTTCAGGAAGGGCTTCGTCAGGCTGCGCAGCCGCGCAGCGCATTGCGAGAGTGATGTGAACTGCTCCTCCGTCCCCTTCCAGATCTGCGGATCGGCAAAGACGACGGCCTCTCCCTTGTCGGCGGCGTCCGCCACCAGGTTCAGCAGCCACTCGGCAAAGGCGCGTTCACCGTTTTCATCCCACGACAGCTCGGGCGCGAGGCTGGAATCGTAACGGTAGGTCTTGGGCGGCTTGCGATGCGAGAACTGCGCTTCGACACCCACATCCGGCCGCAGCACCGCCTCGTCTGCATGGGCATAGGCGGCAGCGCCATTACCGGCAGGCATTGGCGCGGGCTTGGTCTTCGATCGCGGTGCCGCAGAAGGCGTCTGATCATTTGCACGCGCGACCGATCCGCCGCGTCCTCTGCCTTTTACGAGCAAACCTTCCGCAACCATTGCATCCCTGGCCGTCTGGTAGTCGCTTTCATCCAGATCCGACTGATGACCTCGGATAACGGCGAGAAGAGCCTGGTTGCCGATGGTCGAGCCGTCTTCAGGAAGATGTGCAAGGATGAGGTCACGCAAGGAATTTGACATGGTTACTGGTGGAACCTTCGGCATAAGCGGCTGATGCAGCTAGCCTATTGCGCGGAACCTGATTTGTCAGCCTCAAAGTCGCCTAACCGTTGAGCATCGCGTGCTGTTCTGCCCATTCGATCGGGAGCGGATCAGGCAACTTCGTCAGTGCCACATCGGGCCCTTGTCGGCCATCCATGATTGCCTCGACGATATCCGGCGCAAGCAATGTGATGCGCAGGACCCGTGCAAGATATGACGGCGCAATCCCTTCGCGCGCCGCCAGTTCGCCGACGGTCGTGAACTTGCCCGACTCCAGCATCCGCTTCCACCGGAATGCTCGGGCCAACGCTTTGAGCAGGGCGTCGTCGATCTTTCGGCGGGCCCGTGCGTCGGGCGGCAGATGCATCTCCTTCCGCCCGCCGCGCTTAACAAGCCGGAACGGGACGTGCAGGGTCACGGTCTCGGAGATTGGTGTCGCGTTGGTCATGCGGCTTGTCCCATGTCACCAGCCAGCATCTCGCGCGCGAGGCCGTGGAGCCCGTCGACCCGGAGCCGGACGTTCAGCCTCTCCATGCCGATGTCGATGCGTTCGACGAGCAGCGCGACGATGCGGGCCTGTTCGGCGGGGAACAACTCGTTCCACAGAGGGTCGAGGTGGGTCAGGGCTTCGCGGGCGGCGGCTTCGGTGATTCCGCCGTCCTGCGCGCGCGCCGCCTTCCATGTGCCTGCAACGATCTCAGGTTGGCGGAACACAGCGCGGAGTTGTTCGATAACAGCAGTTTCGATCTCGTCCGCAGCGACACGACCGATGGAGCACGACCCGGCACCATGCTTCAGGACCGTTTGGCTGACGTAGTATCGGTACAGCCTGCTGCCCTTACGGGTGTGGGTTGGCGAGAAGGCCGCGCCATCGGGTCCATAAAGCAATCCTCGCAACAACGCGGGCGTGTCGGCGCGGGTGCGGGCCGCGCGCTTGCGTGGGCTTACCGTCAGGATGGTGTGGACCTTGTCCCAGATATCGCGATCAATGATGGCCTTGTGCTCACCGGGATAGCTGGTGCCCTTGTGTACCGCCTCGCCGATATAGACTCGGTTGTTCAGAAGGCGATACAGATACTTCTTGTCGATCCGGTTGCCTCGGCTGGTCTGGACGCCCCGAGCGGCCAATTCCCGTGCCAGTTCCGTGCCTGAACCGATCTCGATGAAGCGGGCGAAGATCCAGCGCACATTGGTGGCATCGGCCTCCTTGATGACCAGCTTGCGGTCTTTCACCTCGTAGCCCAGCGGGGGCACGCCGCCCATCCACATGCCTTTCATACGGCTGGCTCGGACCTTGTCACGGATGCGTTCCGCCGTCACCTCGCGCTCGAACTGGGCAAAGCTGAGCAGAATGTTCAGCGTCAACCGCCCCATGGAGGTGGTCGTGTTGAAGGACTGGGTGACGGATACGAAGGTGACCCCATTCCTGTCAAAGACCTCGACCAGCTTGGAAAAATCCATCAGCGAGCGCGACAGGCGGTCAATCTTGTAGACCACGACCACGTCGACCAAGCCGTCCTCTACGTCCGCGAGCAGGTGTTTCAGGCCGGGGCGTTCCAGCGTGCCGCCGGAGATGCCACCATCATCATATTGATCGCGGACCAGCACCCAGCCCTCCGACCGTTGGCTGGCGATATACGCCTCGCAGGCCTCGCGTTGCGCGTGGAGACTGTTGAACTCCTGCTCCAGCCCTTCCTCGGAGGACTTGCGCGTGTAAACCGCGCAGCGCAGCTTCCTGACAATCGGTTTGGTCATGCTCCCCTCCGGTGGTTTTTCAGGCCAAAGAACACCCAGCCGTTCCAGCGCGTGCCGGTGATCGCGCGGGCAATGGCAGACAGCGACTTGTAGGGGCGACCCTGCCAGTCGAAGCCGTCGGCGGTGACGGTGACGAGATGTTCGACACCCTGCCATTCACGGATCAGCCGTGTGCCGACGATAGGTTTCAGATCGGCGCGGATGCGGCTTTTCTTTCGGTCGCCACCGTCCAGTTGTTCGCCGAGGGCTTCGAGCCGCCGGATCGTGTCCGGTTTCAGGCCGCCATAGGCCAGTTCCTGGATGCGGTACGCCAGTCGGCTCTCGAGGTAGCGACGATTGAACGGCGGCGGTTCGCTGTCGAACAGCTCGCGCCATTGTTGCTTCAAGTCTGGCGTCGACGTCGTCTTGAGCGCGGCCAGGCGCGCTGGAATGGGATCTTGTTTGGTCATGCGTTTCTCCGGTGACTTGGAGTTGCATGAGGGCATTGGTCGGGCGGATAGTGTAGGCAACTTTCTCCAATTTTGTCAGAGACTTCCGGCCTGTTTTGCATCCGCAACCGGACCAGCCCAAGCGCCAGCAACCCGCACAACTCGGCACGGCGTTCAGCTGGTGTCATCTGGTCGGGCGGAAATGGGTTGGGTCGCTTCATGTTTCGGACTGCCGTGATTGGTGATGTCGTTACCAATCAAAAGCCACCGCGAAGCCTTGGGTGGGACATGCCGCGCTCCAAAGTTGCCGACGAAAGCGAACAAGTAGAGAACATCGACCCTTGCGGAAGAAAGTTTCGTCAGCGATTATCAGAGGTTGAATCAGGTAGAGAGCAAACAGTCGTTGAGGTGATGTCATAGCGCGCAAAGCAATTCCGATCGGTCCCAATATCCTGGCGTTGATTGAACAGGCACGCGTTGACCTTACCCGAACAGCACAGTCCGTTCGGCAATGGGTCAATCCCGTTTCCAATTGCCCAACAGGTCATCGCAATTTCAAATTCCGAATATGACACCAAGTTTGTAGACTGCAGAGAAAATAAGCGTTTTCGGAGACTTATATGGTACGTGCCCCAGCCAAGACCTGCCCGAATCTCTCTCGATTGCTCAATGACGCAGAGCCGTCATTGCTATCGGCATTTTTACGGAGCAGGTCATTCGAGAGGCTTGCCTGGCTGGAGAATTACCAGTTCGCGCCTGATAGCCTCGAAGGTCCTGCTACCGCCAGCAACATGCTGCATCAGGAAAACAAGGACCGCTTGGGGCCACTAGAGACGGAGGCCGCGCGCATTGCGACCCTCATCGCGGACCGGGGGCAATTCGTGCTCGAAGGCTTGGCCAAGGCAAAGCTCGAGCCGGAGCGCTCCCGAGAACTCATGAACCAGCGGGATCAGCTTGCGCGCAGCCTTTGGGCCTTCACCCGTGAACAGAGCCTGTTCGAAGCGGCCGAAAACAGTCTGCACCTGCGCATGTATCGTCGCTATGACAAGCACTATCAGACGTTTATGGCCGATCCGTCGACGGATGGTGGTCCTGACGCGGGCAGTGAAATACTCGATGCGCTGCTTTCCCAGCTGAACACCGAACTGGATCGAGGTGACGGCTATAGCATTGACCGGTTCGATATTCCGGAGGATGGGGACGAACCGGCCGCCGAGATGTATCTGCTATTTCACCCCGACCCTCCGACCAGCGTTCGAGAGATTGATGATTCCGGCAATCGATCCCGCATCTATTTCCGACCGCCGGGCGAAGCGATGATCGTCTACACACCTTCGACAGGTCGAGTTCATGTTCGGGCTGGTACGAGAACCCTACGCCACACCATTGCCGAGCGGTTCATTGAGACGGCTTTGGATCAGACGTATTCGAACCAGCCGGTCGATTTTCAGGCGTACGACATCTCGCAATTCCTGAACGGGTTTCATCTGGATCCGCCTGAATTGGACGACGCGGTGATCCTGCTTGCTCAGGTGATCCGTGCTGAAATCAGTGTTGTTAATTTGGCAAACCGCCTTTCACTGTCGACGACGATCAATCAGGACATATCGACAATTATTGGTGGTCAACCCGGTCTCGACCGTATTTTCTCTCGCGCCGTTGCGATCCGTTTTGTGGAGATTGCAGTCAGGTATCGCCGCGTCGGCGCACCAACTGAGAAAACACTCAACTTCACTTTGACCGACCGAAACACGAGCAGCCTGCTCAGCTTGGACGATCATTTCGAGCGTGTACTCGGTCATCGATTGCTTCGGCATTGGAACATCATGCAGGAGGGGCGCGCCCCTAACGCTGATGAAGGCATGGCCATTGTGCCTGCGCTGCTCTCCATCTGGGACATCGGCGCCGACAGGATTGCAGGCGCATGGCTGCTGGATCGCGGAATCGATCCGGCTCTTCTAACAGAATTGGGTTTCCTTGTGCCAGCGGGCTGGGAAGGTGACGACCTGATCGATGACGAAGACGGAATTGGCCCAGTTGCGGCCGAAGTCGTTGCACATCCTGACAAGGTCGATCTCAAAGTCGCGGAGGGCCAAGTCGCTCCGAGTGGTGGCAGTCCGGATCGCCATAGGATTTATCGTGTGCGCGATGGCTGGGTCGAGGAGCATCTTCGCGCCCGGTTGGCCGATACGCTGGATGCGCCTGCCATCGAGGAATTGAGTAAACACCTGCTGTATCTTGGCACGCTCGAGATCGACAACCGGGATGTCCCGATCTACCTGGCTCGCAGTCTGGACCAGGAAAAAGTCCGAGCGTTGGTCGACGGAGAGCTAAGGGCACGCAGCAGCCTTGGGATTGGGCTGGTGCTTCAGGCTGGAAACGCGGCGGGGGCGTGCCTTGCTGCGAATGTCTTGACGCCTCTTGCCGATCACATGGAAGCCGACGAACCGGAAATCACCTTGGTTGCGGACAAGCTCAAGGCCATCTTTCGACGCGACCAATCTCTCGCGCGAGGCGGGCTGACCGTGCAGCTTGAACGCACTGGCGAAAATTCCGGAACGCTTTTTGTACCGGGAAAGGGATCCATCGATATATCGGGTGAACAGAGGCTGCTCGTCGTTCAGCGGCTTGTGGACGCCCACAATAATGGTCCCGCACCAATCGTAACGGCAGATCTTATTGCAGGCATTGAGGACCAATCATTGTCCAACATTTTTGGGTCTGTGCTTTGGAAAAAGCTCAAGGCAGACTTTGTCCGATCTCCGAAACGTAAGTGGTGGGAGATCGCGATCTGAGATCAACTCCGATCCGGCTCCGTTCCGAGGTCTGACGAACTCCGATTCTTGCGTCCAATAGGAGTGCTCCACAGCAAAGAGGAGCACTTCCATGCCGACTCCCGACACTTCTCGCCAGCCAGCCCAGACGAACTGGACCAGTGGCGCCAAGACGAAACCCACCCCTTTGAGCCCCGAATGGCGCTGTATGCGCTGTGACAAGCTGCTCGGCGTCTGCCGGGACGGCCGCATGCATCTGCGTTTTGCGCGGGGCCACGAGTATTTCGTGGGCTTTCCGGTCGTGGCCACCTGCCGCGGCTGCGGGACGCTGAACCAGGCGACATCACCCGCGCGCTAAGGCGCGCATCTCACCTTTTCCTGAAATCGCAGAGACGCACGACGTCCTGACCTGGCCACAAAAAGGCGCTGGACGCCTGGCCGCAAGGCAGGCGTCCAATGTCTATCGCGTGGCACGAGATCCGTGATCACCTCATGTTTTCTTATTCAACTCTTGGTTTTCAACACACCTTCGATGAGCTCCGGCGCAGCAGCGAGCCGCTCGCGCATTTCGCTGATCCGGCCGCAGTGCTGGACACGCTGCACGTCGGTTGCCGTGCGCCAGACGACAAAAATCGGTTGCTGGTTGCACTGGTCGCGGCCGCGCAGTCCGGCGGCGCGGCCTCCGATTGTGCCCTGACGCTGATGCTGCTGGCGCTCTGGCCGGGGCTGGATGCCGTTCGGCGCAGATCGATCTGGCGCAGGATCGGCACCGGCGATGAGGTTGCATCCGAAATCCTTGCACGAGCTTCCGAGGCCATTCGGAGTCTGGATCTGCAGCGCGTCAATTGGATCGCAGCAACCATCCTGCGGAACATCGAGCGGGACCTGATCAGAACGCGTCAGCGT
>Ga0307958_1001181_pt1 | contig 12394 bp, 6 predicted proteins | sample OrgLakmetagen492_FD_201826 | JGI IMG/M metagenome (GOLD analysis project Ga0307958, IMG submission 201826) | Saline water microbial communities from Organic Lake, Antarctica - #492 | ecosystem: Environmental > Aquatic > Non-marine Saline and Alkaline > Saline | place: Antarctica: Organic Lake... | reverse complement strand
GTTCTGGGAAATTTAAAAAGCGCAATACGCAGCAGTTATCACGCAGTGCGACCCAAGTATGCGCAACGGTATCTATCCGAATTCCAGTATCGATTCAATCGCCGGTTTGATCTTGGCGCGATGATTCCACGCTTGGTCTTCGCTGCTGTCAGAACCCCTCCGATGCCGGAAAGGTTGCTGAAAATAGGCTTAGGATGAATGGTAATTAGGAAATATTTTGGTCAGCGAGACAAAACAGCTTTGCAGTTTGTTGAAACTTTGTTGTTACCTGCAGCATAAAAGCTAACAAGCGCATCAAATCTGACTCCGTAAACTTGTCGTCTTTTTTGCAAAGGGCCGCAAAAAAGTCGCCAAATTTACTCCGCAGTTTATGCGGGCGTTATGTGGCCGTTCCAATAGAGAATTCGTATGGCATTCAGCGAGTTTGAAGAAAAGAAGATTGAGCGGGCTGCATCAGAGTTTTTGGAGGCTCGGCGTCCACCAATCGACATTCGCCCCGAGCTGGACTTAGACGTTCGTGTTTCGGGTCAAAGCGTCCAAATTGTCGAGATTCGTCCACATTTCCGCGAGCCTTCGAAAATCATTGAGTCACCGGTGGCCAAAGCAACCTATGTTCAAAAGGCCCAGCGCTGGAAAATTTACTGGATGCGCGGGGACTTAAAGTGGCACTCATACGCGCCAGAACCGGAGTCACGTTCCATAAAGGATTTTTTTGCTATCGTGAATGCCGATAAGAATGGGTGTTTCTTCGGATAGCACATAACAAATCATTCAAGTTCGTTCCCGGCCTGGCGGCCGTCCACCGGACGTCCCTGACGGGCCGCCGCTTAATTCAGCGTTAGGCATCATCAATACACGCCAGCTCTCCTTTAAATGTCAGTAAGTTACTGAATGTAGAATACATCTAGGGAAGGTCTGATTAACGCCCGATTCTCCGCTGAATCGCTTTTCAGCTCGAAAAAAAGCCATTTAACCTAAATTTGGGCGTCATTACCCCCTTCAGTTGTTCATTTTTTGCCCGTTTCCCGCCATTTTGGCGGAATTCGGGCGCACTGGCCCTACGCCAGTAGATATTTTTCACCGATCATCAAGTTGGTGAATGCGGCCAGCAGGTGCAGCCGATTGGTGTTTTTTGATAGGCCACGGTAGCGCACCTTGCTGTAGCCAAAGACTTGCTTAATGTATCGGAACGGATGTTCCACTTTGGCTCGGATACTGGCTTTGATTTTCTCGGCCTTTAACTTATTCGCATCCAGCTTCTTGCGAGTGCCAGGGCGCTTGGCAATGAACCAGGACACATCTTTACGATGCTTATGCTCAGCCCGTTTTTGGATGCCCAGGTAACCGGCATCACCGAACACCCGCCGCTCTTCACCGTGCAGCAGCTTGTCGGCGGGTACGATGTCGTGGACGTTGGCGGCTGTAGTGTCGATGCTGTGAATCAGCCCGAGTGTGTCGTCGACACCAATGTGAATCTTCATGCCGAAGTACCATTGGTTGCCCTTCCTGGTCTGGTGCATCTCTGGCGGTCCGCCGATGCGGTCACGCTGGCCGCTCTCATTCTTGGTGGAGCTCGGTGCCGAAATGATGCTGGCATCCACAATGCTGCCTTCGCGCAGCATCAAGCCATTCTTCTCCAAGTGCTTGTTCACCTCTTTGAACAACACCTTGCCAAGGCCGTGGCGTTCCAGGAAATGACGGAACTTGAGGATGGTGGTTTCGTCCGGCAAACGATCCAGCTTCAGGCCGGCGAAGCACCGCATGGATTCAATCTCGTACAGCGCATCTTCCATCGCCGGATCACTGAGGTTGTAAAAGAGTTGCATGCAGTGAACCCGCAGCATGGAAGACAACGGGTACGGTGGCCGACCGTTCTGGCCCTTGGGGTAGTAATGAGCCACCTTCTTCTCCAGCTGATTCCAGGGAATCAACTTGTCCATCCGTTCCAGAAAGATCTCGCGGCGTGTCTTGCGCTTCTTGTTCTGGTACTCGGCTTCGGAGAAGGTCATCTGGCCCATGGTGGCGGCGAATCCTATGCGGTTTGCGATATCTGTATTATCGCCGATTTTGGAAAGTTATTCAGAGGTTCCCTAGCTTATATTGAACATCGTACCGTTATAATTCAGGCTTTAATTGAAAAATTTTTGATGACACCTATAAGAATCCAAAGGCTAGATACACAGCACTATCATCGACGATAGCTCCGAGGTCGTTATATTCACCCCGCATAAACCGCCGCCCATCATCCAATGTACAAATATGAATGCGGGAGACTGCAATTCGGCCCACAGCATTGACCATATCCTTTACCGCGTGCGTCTTCACTTTAACACCCTCGTCATAAGCTGCAGAAACTATCAATATCTCTTTCCAACTAAACTGACAGAAGGGCTTGCAGGTCGCCACTCTTCGTGTAATGTAGAAAAGTATTTAAAACAATGAATACGAAAAAAACTTGGCAAAAAAAATCACTTGGTTCGTGATGTAAACCCAAAATATTCGGCAATCGGCCATTCAATTCACCAGCTGCGTCTAATTGCGGAAAATCGATAATTAGCCGCGCCCATACTGAACATATTTTCGGTATCGTAAGTCTTAATCAATTAGATGAATGGGAAAACTGAAATTTATGCCGAAACTAATGAAACTTGCTGAATGGCGCAACGCCATATTCATCGCGCCTCGTCCTTCACTGCGAACCTGCCAAAAATGGTGTGAACAGGGACTGATCGTCGGCTCGCGAAAATATGGCCATCTCTGGTTTGTAGATGTTGACTTATACAATCAGTCCACAGGTAATCCTCTGGTGGACAGCATATTAAATAAACAGGGTTAAGATATGGCCGCTCGCAGGCTCCGGAAAAACCAAAACCTCCCTCAGAACCTTTATGTTGATACAAAAAAGGGAACGGTCTACTTCAAATACAAGCATCCCCTGGAGGGAACGTATCATTCACTCGGTACCAGTCGACCGGATGCGATCGCAGCAGCCCGGATTCTTAACTCTCGACTGATGGTCGAACCCGACCGTGTCCGATCAGTGCTAGGCCTATCCAATAAAACATTGAGCCATCTCATTAGCCGATACCAGGATGAACAGCTCCCAACAAAAGAATATACCCCTGGTACGCATCAAAGTTGGCTGTACTGGTTAGGGCGAATAGAAAAAGACCTTGGAAAAAAGCTAGTCGAGTCGTTTGATGTAGAGGTCATTGCGGCATATCTAGACAGCAATTTCGAGAAATATTCTTATATCAACCATCGAAAGGTTTTGGTTGAGTTATTTCGTTTTGCGGCAAATAAAGGTCTGTTCCCCTCAGACAGAATGAATCCCGCCGAAGTGACATACGCAAAACCTGTAACGAACAAAAAGCGCCAGCGCATGAACATGGAGCAGTTCATTGCTCTCCATAAAGCGGCTCCCCACTGGCTGCAAATTGCAATGGAACTGTCACTTCTCACCCTCCAGGGTCGGCATGAAATTCTCAACATGCGATTCGACGATTATAGAAACGGACGAATCAATGTCGTTCGAAAGAAGGTCGAAAAACACGAGCACTCTCATCTCTCAATTAAATCCGAAAATTTGGAGGGAATACTTACCAAAGCTCGTGAATCCGATATCGCCAGTCCATTTATTGTGCACCGCAGACCTGAGCGTAAAATCTCCTCCAAAAATCGCGAACATTGGACACAAGTCCTTCCTGATTATCTTTCCAAAAAATGCAGCGCCCTGATAGACCAGTTGCCTGAATTCCAATCAATCCCTCAGGACGAACGACCTACTTTTCATGAGATTCGATCACTTGGATCACATCTTTATAAAAAATCCGGCTACGACAATGAAAGTTACGTAAGGCCGCTAATGGCACATGCCGATGTCAAAACAACAGAGGACTACCAATCTGGCCATGAGGTGAGCTGGGTTTCAGTGTCTGCAGACCTGGATATCTCCAAGTGGATCGAATGATCCTTTGGGCGATCCTCAGTCGCCCCCGGAAAGAGTGGTAGACCACTGCACGTTGACATTTCCTATAGGTGTCACATAGGGTTACGCACAGTGCGATTGCGATGATCTTCTAGAGGCCATGGGGATGTGACTCATCCCCATGGCTCGCTCTTGTCGAGCAGGAAGATCAATCGGATCGGCAGGCCTTTTGGAATTCGTCGGAAGGTTCTGTGCTACGTCGTAGCCCCCGGTCTGGGGAAGTCACATGTCTCATCTTTGCCACTCTGTGGTTATTGCCACGTCTTGCCGACTCGGGCTCCTCAAGCGCGCCCTCCACTCCACTAAAAATCAATGCCTGCGGCCTCAGCGCGTCGTCATAGTCGTCGACCAGAAAGAGGCAGATTTAGCGTCAATTCGTCTCCTTGGGAAGCAGCTAGAACTGCCAGTCGAGGTACTTGCGAACCGGCGGACACCGGGTGCAAGCGGCGCCTGGAACACAGGTTTAGATCACCTCGCACGCATCGTGTCGGATCCAACCTCGCATATCGTATCTATCCTCGACGATGACGATTGGTGGGACTATCATTATCTCTCTGCGGTCCATAATGCCGCCCAGTCCGGTGCAGATGTTATGGCCGCCGCCATAAGTCGATACGACACTGCCACCCCTGAAGGAAGAGTCTCCCCTCCTCCGGCCAGTCTCCTCACCGACGATTTTCTTCGTGGCAATCCGGGCATTCAAGGCTCGAACTTATCGGCGCGTTTATCTACTTTTCTTCTGGCAGGACTTTTCGACGAGGCTCTTAGCAGTTGCACTGACCGGGATCTGTGCATCCGGCTCTCAGATCTTCAACCCGCCTACCAAGCCATACCCGACGCAGTTGTACACCATGACACCCTCCATGGCTCCTCACGGCTATCTGACAAAGGTAGCGCAGCCAAACTTGAGGGTCTTGACGTTTTTCACGCTAAATGGCGGCGACGAATGACCGCAGAGCATTACGAAGAGTCCTGCGCACGTGCGCAGCGACTCTTTGGCTGGTCACCGGCACCCGCACCTCAACCGCCAGCGCCGCTCGAATCGCCAACACTTACTGAAACTGACGGCAATTGTGAGCCACTAACGCTCATCGTTGGGTTCATTGTTAACGGCTCCCAGCCTGAACGTTGCTTTCCCCTGCTCGACGGACTTCAGAGGCTCGCGCAACACCGGCAAGTCCGCAATATCGAAATCGTCCTTCTGGAGAACGGTGAGGCATCCGGGTTTGGAACCATCATCGAGCATGGTAAAGCACTCGGCCTTAATCTATGGCTGGTAAGAATGGACGCACAACATTCAGCCCTACCGGCTCTGCCTTTGCAGCTTGAAGACATCACTCGTAACAAGCCGATCGCCATAGCCCGCACATTGTTGCAGCGATTCGTGTTTGAGGTTTCGCAGGCTCGCAACCACGCGCCTGCCTGGATTCTTGACGACGATTTTCGGCTACCAAATGACCTTGAGGAACTCGTGGAGGCATTCTTTGCCTGTTGCAACAGTGGCATCGATGTTGCCTTGGGCGGCAACTCGGGCGCGGCTCCGGTGCCCGCGTCTTCCCTACTGCGAACTCAGCTTGTGGACATTGCGCACTTTTTACAGTGGGCAAGCTGCAGTCATCCAGACACTGCTATGCCGGACGCCGATGCGGAAAATTATCGCTGGCTACGCGACCGAAACGACTACCACTATGACCTGACACGCAGTTCGACCGACCGCTTGGAAACTCCGTTTCAGCCTCACTTGGACGCAGACACTTTAGCAGGAGCGACAACCGAGCTCCTGCGGCGCGCTGAACGCGTCATGGCTGGAGAAGCGATCTCACGCCCTGTGGTTCTCCCTAGTGCTTGCCCGCCCACGCTGGCAAAGGACTCCTGCCTGCGCGGAGGAAATACGCTTGTTCTGGATCCCACGCTCCTGCGGGATATTCCCAACATGGCACCGCGCGTTAATGGTCGCCCAACCCGTCGTTCAGATATGATCTGGGCCGCCAACGCAAAGTTCGTGTTCGGAAAGAGTGTAAAGGCTATCTACTTGCCTATGAGCCATGATCGCAGCATGGAGCGAGCCGACGAAGATGACACGCAGCGATTGGTCGATGATATCGTCGGTTACAGTTTCTTCCGCGGTTACGACGAAACTTTACGTGCTCGTTCTGCCCCCCATACTGTTTGTTTTACCGATGAAGAACGGAATCAGATTGACCGCCTAACACACAAGTACGCTATTGAACGTTTGGCAGCATACCGACTTAGTTTTTGGCGAGTTATCGGGTTAACTCAAGTGCTGTCCAGTTTGGTGAAAGGCGAGCCATGGTGGCTCAAACATGCTTCAGCCAACGACGATACGACATTTCACAGATTCCTCAGACTTTTGCGGTCCACGAGTGACCCGGCCCACCTGAAGCGCGTCGAACTCGGCGTCGAAGAATCACTTGAGATGGGGGACTTTATGGGCTTTCTGTCTGACCTTGAACGAATCCACCCAGGGCATCAAGCGCCGGACCTTCCTTATTTTCAGGCATGGGTTGAGCAAGGACGAGAAGAGCAAGCCCGCAATCTTGTATGGCGCCAACTGGGCATTAAGCCGGACGAAATGCTCGGAATGGGAGCGGAAGGCGTTGTACTGCGCATAGGCGGCCAAGCCCTCAAAGTATTCGATCGTTGGAGTGAAACTCAGCGCCAATGGGCAGCGCCTCTGGTCAGAGCACTGGCCGACAAGCCCGCGCCTGCAGCGTTGCCCGACGTAACCGATATATATGACTGGCCTGAAGCCTTCGCTGCAGAATATCGGTTCGAAGAGAGCACACCTTACTGCGGCGGTCACGGTCCGCAGTTGGTCGCGATGCTCCAAAGCCTCCATCGCAGTGGTTGGGTGCACAGCAATATCAGTCCGAAAAATCTGCGGATTACACACTCGGGGCTGCAGCTCATCGACATCGGAAAATCGCTTGAGTTCGCGACGCCCAACAGCCAGGAGATGATGATCAGGAGGGCCTTCCTGTCCTGGCGCTTTGCGCACCGCGAAGACCTTGTGCACTTGATGCGTGCCTCACTCAAATCTGAGCAGCTACCCGAACTTACAGGCTGGCGGGCACTGCACGAAGCCTTCCTGAGCGAGCCGTCAAAGACCCGTCTGGACCAACATATTTACGGCCGAGTCGAAGATTTCTCTCCTAAAAGGGTCCTTGATTACGGGTGTGGCAAGCCTCGAAACGCCCGCTATTGGGCGAAGGCGTACAAACTGACGGCCTTTGACATAGATCCAGCGCTCCCCGGGCGATGGCGGCGAGATGCTCCAGATGTCCCCTTTTGGACAACGGCACTATTACAAAGAGCACTGGTGGACGACGAATCATTCGACCTGATCCTATGCTCGCTGGTGCTTTGTGCTGTCGACAACCAGGACATGATGTCGATTCTCCAGAACATTCGGCCGCTTACTAAAGAAGCGGGTCGTGTGATCGTCGCTGTTTGCGACCCGGCGGCTCTTAAAATCTCTCATGCGGTAGACCAAACTCGGCACGAAACCGAAAATCTAAACACCTACCTTTGTGCGAGTTACAAAAAAACAGTTACCGGATCAGTCACAAGTCGTATCGAGTTTCACCGTCCTATCGAAGCCTATCGCCGCGCCTTTGCGCGCGCCGGGTTGGCGATCACAGAAGAGAGTGCTGTAAAGGGGTTCGATGCGGAACATCTTGAGAGGATTCCAGAGTTCAAGGTGTTCGAACTGGCGCCCATGCCAGAGCTACCGGCCAAAACATCCCTGCTTATCAAGCTCTGTGCCTTGGAAGCAGAGACTGCGCTCTACCAGGTTCGCCACCTCGAACGACAGCTATCCCGACCTCGCGCATTCGATGAAGTTGTCTTACTGATTGACCCTAATGAAGGTCCCTTCCTGCGGGCGCACTGCTCAGGGAACTTAGAGCGACTGCGCCAGGTGACGAATCAGCTATTAGACGAGGGAGTAGTTGATCGTGTGATTGATGGCTTTAATGATGGTTCCGCTGCGGCTGAGTGTGCGCGGCGATGGACAGCGCGGGAGGCACATCACGCCCATTGCGCCAATGGCCAACCCGCAACCTCTATCCTTATGGCATTCGATCAGTGTCAGGGCGATTACATTCTTCATGCAGATGCTGACATTCTTATCGGCAGGCCCGGCCCGTCGTGCGACCACATTGCCGAAGCCTTGCGCTTATTCGATGAGAACCCGGATGCGGTCACCCTAAGCCTGGCCGTTAATGGCGACCGCACCACCATTGTTCAAACCGAAGATGCTCATGGTCGTCCGTATCGAACGGAGGCAATGGCCGGATGGATTGCTAAACACCGACTGGGCTCACTACTGCCGCTTCCAGCCACAGTCACAAACGGTCGACTGGACCTCCCTTGGCACCGACTACTCGACACAGTGATCAATGGTGGACGGGCAAAGTCTCTACGTCTGGGATCCAGTGCTCTATGGTTTACTGCGCCCGAGAATTCACGCAAACACGACGTGGACAATCTCCTGCTGCTTATGGACCGCATTGAAGCAGGTCATGCCCCGGCCGTTCAACAATACAAACCTCTGATTCAAGGTACGCTGCATGATTGGCTTGAACCAAAGCGCAAAGAGACCCTGGTTGTCGTCATCTGTGGGCGCAACGTTCGCTCTGGCGCAATTGATCGCTGCATAACGTCCCTTCACGAACAATCCTATTCCGACTGGGGCGCCATTCTCATCGACGATGCCTCCGACGACGGATCAGAAGAGGTGGTAGCTCGCGCCCGCGTTCAGCTCGGGGATCGAGCGACCTTCATTCGGCGGCGCCGACGCATGGGGTTGCTTGCAAACACGGTGCTAGCAATCCGGGACTTGGTCAGCTGTCCTGATACAGCGATCGTTCTGCTTGATCTGGACGACGCACTAGCCAATCGAGACGCCTTACGCAACGTTGCCGATCATCATCAAGCCGGTGCAGATCTGACCGTAGGCTCAATGGTACGAACCGATAAAAAAACCCATTACCCAGTCAACTTCTCGAACCCGAGAGCCCACCGCGGTGGAAATATCTGGCAGCACTTACGCACCTTCCGTAAATCGCTCTTTGATCGCATTGATGCTCGCGACCTAAAACTGGACGGTGCCTGGGTGGACTTAGCCACCGACTGGGCGTTCATGCTGCCAATGGTGGAGATGGCCAAGAACCCGGTCTGGATCCGCGATGCACTCTACCTGCACGAGCCTTCCACGTGCCGACCTCCGGAAGAGAAGCTCGCCCGAGAGCGCATGGTCGGACAACTCGTTGCGAAGCCCTCATACCAACGCCATCTCGCGAAGCCGCCAAGCCTCACAGTCCTGTGCTATCACCGCATTCTTGAGACTGTACCGGCCACCGGCCCAGAGGCCCTTTTCCACCAAAGAGGCATGGCTGTATCGGCCACCACCTGCCGTGCTCAGCTGTGGGAGGCCATGCGACATTTTGAACCGGTTTGCGCTGCCGATGTCCTTGCGGCAGTGCAAGGCCGCCGCACGCTGCCGGACAACGCGCTACTGGTGACCATTGATGACGGCTACCGCGATCTCCAGGACACGGCTTTACCAATGATGTCGCAGATGGGCATAAAGCCTGCGGTATTCCCAAGGCTACCGTCGGCAGACGGTTACCCCGCGTGGGCACCTCTGGACCTTCTTTATGTTGGCCGGGGCCTGAACGGCGCCGAAAGCGCTGTGCCCAGTCTTGAATGGCGTGAACGCCTATTGCACCTCCCTTTGGAGGAGCAGCTAATAATAGTCCGAAAGCAGATTGGGAGCATTCCTGAAGAATTGCTTTCGGCAGAGCGCAAGCGGCTCTACCTGTCTGACAAAGAGCTTCGTTCACTCTCAACGGCTACCATAGGTACTCACGGCATCGAGCACATCCGGTGGGCCACATTGGACTCGAATACACTGGATGTGATGCTACGGCACAGCCTCATGTGGCTAGAAGAAATCGGCGGGCTTCCCATCGCTGCCTACCCTGACGGAGCATGTTCCGCAGAAGTGGCTGAGCGGCTCGCTGCTATGGGATTCCAGGCTGCCTTCAGATTGAGTTCAACATCGCCGTCGGTTCCTTCAGCCTATTCGATCCAACGGATTATCATGTCGGACGACCCCGAATACATTGCAAAGATCATCAAAACCACAAAGGAGAACGCCGCATGAGTCGACGTCCTGTTATCGCCGTTATCGGCAATGCCGGTGTAGCCTCCGGATCCGCGTGCTATGAAGCCGCTCGACTTGCTGGACAGCTTGCAGTAGATCACGGTTATCGCGTCGTAACTGGGGGTTTAGGCGGCGTAATGGAGGCCGCGAGCAAGGGCGCCCACGAGTCGACCCAGTATCGGGAAGGCGACACCGTGGGTATTCTGCCCCATGACGATCCGCGAGAGGCAAACCCATGGGTTGATGTTGTCATTGCTACTGGCATGAATCACGCCCGCAACGCTTTGGTCGCCAACGCAGACGCCGTCATCGCTATTGGAGGCGGCGCTGGCACCCTCTCCGAGATAGCCTTCGCGTGGACGTTACGCCGACTCATCGTTGCGCTGGAAATACCTGGGTGGGCAGAGAGGCTTGCCGGTGCACCACTGGACCAAAGAACGCGCTACACCAACATTCCAGACGACCAGATATTCAGTGCACCGACACCTGGCGCTGCAGTCACGCTCATCAACGACCGGTTGCCTCAGTACACAAACTGGGGACGCCAGTTTCCAATACGGAAACCCGCAGCTGATGTAGGTTAGAGTCAGTCTTGAATTAGCTACTCCCCCAACCCTCGCCTGGCTAAACCCGCTTTCGAATCCTCCGCCAAATATGCGATCTCAGCGGCAGTTTCCCCTGCTTTTGTCGCTGCCTGGCCAATATTTCGACGGCGGTTTCTGCATTCACCGGGTCGCCCGTTGACGGGTCCACGTACACCGGATACAGAATCAGCGCCGCTGCTACCAGCTCGTCCAGTGTTCGCCGGCGGGTGCGCCGGGGGCAACTGAGCTGGTCTTGGGTCAGGCCCCATCCGGCGTAAAACGGCAGGCCCCAGGTCACAACCGGCAGTCCACGTATCAATGCTTCAAAACCGGTGAGCGAGGTGAGCGTGTGAACTTCATCAACCTGCTCCAGCAGGTCTGGCATGGCGATATCGCGCACTTCCAGGTCGACATACTCATGCCCCTCCAAGCCGCCGACACGCGCGCCAGAAACGACATCCGGGTGGGGCTTATAAATAATGAAACCATAGGGGCGTGCCTGCCGAACGGCCTTCAATAGCTCAAGGTTTGTGCGCAGGCCGGGGCAACCGGTGCGGATGGAGGCATCGGTCTCTACCTGCCCCGGTACCAGAATGATTGTCTTATCAGAAGGCAGCTCAAGCGCGCCCTGCACACCCACGTTGTATTTGGATAACCGTTGGTTCACCAACGTCTGGCGCAGCCTTTGCGCCCGTACGATAACATCGGGCGTTATCTCAGCCTGATTCAGTATCACTTCCAGATCACTGGGCTGGGTCGCGTCGTAATAGATACCGCGCGAATCCATCACCAGTGACAGCGGCTCAATCAGATCCACTCCCAGGCCGGCGGAGCGGATAAAACCATCCTCAACGCGCCATAACGCTTTTTGTTCCAACCGGCAACGCTCAGCCAGACTCGCTGTCAGTTTGGACGCCCACACCAAAACCTGCGATTCCTGAATGGCTTGACCAGAAGCACGCCAGGTAAGGCTCGCGTTCGCCCCAAGAAACGTACCAATGAAGTTCCGCTTCCAACCCGCAAAATCCAGAGCAGCCCAACGCCCTGCGTAGCGGTCACGCACCCGCTTTTGATCCGCGATCAGGGCAACTGTCTCTTCGAACCGACAACGCTGCCCGGTATAAGGGTTGATATAGCGGCAGTAATCCAGATAAGCGGCATGAAAAACGGCTTCAAGGCTGCGGTTCACGCCCCGGCGTTCGGCTTGAATACGGTCTTGCGTCAAACCCCATCCGGCATAAAACGGCACACCAAAACAATGCACCTGCTTGCCGGCCAGCAGTGCTTCAAAACCCAGCTGACTGGTCACCACATAAACCTGATCAACCAGGTCCAGCAACGCCCATGGATTGATGTCCTCAGTCACCAGTCGGCAGCCTCTGCGCTGGGCCAGCTCCAACAAGTGCCCCTGTTTTTTACCGGCGACCACATCCGGGTGCACTTTCACCAGAATCTCGGCACCGGGGTTCTCGGCAATTGCGGCATCCATCATAGAGGCAAACGCCTCAGGCGACGCCAAACCATAGAGGATGGAAGCATCACCGGCCGTCTGATCAACCACCAACACACGTGAAGCCGTTGATTCCAGGCCCACTGGGATAAAATCCGGTGCGTGGTTGTACTTGGACAGCC
>Ga0307958_1001164_pt1 | contig 12483 bp, 10 predicted proteins | sample OrgLakmetagen492_FD_201826 | JGI IMG/M metagenome (GOLD analysis project Ga0307958, IMG submission 201826) | Saline water microbial communities from Organic Lake, Antarctica - #492 | ecosystem: Environmental > Aquatic > Non-marine Saline and Alkaline > Saline | place: Antarctica: Organic Lake... | reverse complement strand
CGATTTCGCTCATGACGAGCCGCGGACCTGCGAAAGTGTCTCTCCAAGTCAGATAGAGTGGTGAGGTCCAGGGTGAGACAGGTGTTCGACGTCCCACCAAAGTCCTCCAAGAGCGCATCGTCCTCGTACATCGTACGGTACGCATTCTTGGCGCTGTCACTGACTACGTCGTTTGATGACGAGACAAAGTCGTGTACCTTGAAAGGGTGATGGTCAAAAAACGCGACGTGCCCTGTTCCGGTGGTGACGGGCTTGTGCCCGACCGGAACTGTCTCTCTCTCAATTCCACCCTGCGCGTCGATCGTCTTTTCCGCGTGCGGAGCAGACAAGATTTTGACGTCCGCGCGCAGGGCGTGCAACTTCTCGTCATAATAACCGAACCGGAATCTCGCCAAGTCGCGCGCCAAGTCGCGCACGTGGACGGTGAGACGGTTCCTGAAGGCCTCCTTGACAAACGCCCCCGTCGCCGAGGAGGAGGGGCGCACCCTGCGCTCCCGCCACATGTACAGGTTGTTGTACGCGGCGTGATGGTCGCCATCTCCTGTGGTCGTCATGGGTTCTTGTCGCGTCAACATCGTCGATAATTTGTGTTTGATGGACTTGATCGTATCATCTGAAAAAATCGCGTCGGTTACGTACTTCACCGTGGTAGCGGCGTTTCCCGATGAATGAGACGATTCTGCGTCCAACGCGAGCAAAGTTCGAAATTCAGGGCCGTAATGTTTGTGGAGCTCTTTCCCGTGAATACGAACGACCTCCGCCGGAGTCGTTTCTCCCTTTTCTATTCTCCGAAGAAGAGCCAGGTGCGGCGGGGATGACGACGTTCCCAGGAAGACGTACACGATCTTCTTTTCTGCGGTCAACCACCGTCTTACTCTGACGATACGCATTTCCTCTTTCGGTCTTCCTCCTCGCTTACTGGTGTGACTATTTCCGTTGCTCGCTCGCTCTTCGCGGGCAGGGGATGGCATGGTGTTCTTTAAAAAAAGTGATTCTGCCGAACCTATGACCCGTTCCGTTTCCTTCTGTATTCTCCTGGCAAAATAATATGCACCAGGCCTTCCTTTTTTTGGTTCTCTCCAACACCAGAGTAGATCGCGATACGGTCCGTCCATTCAGAACTGAAACCACCAATCCGAGTGTCAAAAATAATGCGTTTCGTGCAAAGGAATTGTTCCACGTCATCTCGGACGTGCATATTGCCTGAAAATTTGAATTCTACGAAAATCGAAGTACGTGAATGAGAAACACTGAAAAGACGAGATCTGTATATATAATCGAGCTCCTCAGGACAAAAGCTTATACGATCGTGGTTTCAAAGTCCGAGTGTAGCCGTCTTTGAATATGTGGTTTCGAGGGGCACATACATCGCGGCGACTCATGTACATAAAAGTAGCGCGTGTTTCATGCCTGCAGATATAATGGCGTACACCTTGCGAGCCGCGAAGTTTGAAGAGCATCAAATCGACAGATCCCTTTCAAAGAAAAAACAACAGTATCAACGAAGGAAGCTGAAAAGTCTGACCCAGATCGCTGCAAACATCGAGGAGCATGCGGTGAGAGGTATTACCGTCCGTTGCCCCGATCTGACGAAGACTTTACGTTACAAGTTACGTCAAACCTTGCCGGCGTGCTGGGAAGAAGGCGGGTATTTCATGGAGTCTCGCGGACTGTCCGAGCGTGAGAGGTGTCTCTATGTTTGGCGAGCGAGAGACGTGAGTTCCGTGCTGAAGAACGCTCTCCCTCATGACGTCGTGGATCAAATCATTCTTCCGAGATTGTTCGCAATATCCCGAGCGGAATCCATGTCAATTCAACGAGCCAAAGAAGAAAAGGTAGCACGAGACACTCGAGTGTACTCTTGTGACGGGTGTGGGTGTCAGAGCACGGCTGACAATATCCTCGTGAGCGTGCACCACTCTGGCAAATTCTGCGAACTATGCATCGACGACGACGAAGACATGCGAGGGAGCAAATGGGAAGACGCGTTGCCTTATTTCAAGACCGCCTGGTAATACGTATCGTGTTACAGTCGATTTCAAAATTAGATTGGACACTCTCTCCGCACCTTTTCATCATCAATCTATGTAATTCGCTCACTAGATACCTCGTCGGTCAATAATACACACGATCAATTGGATTTTGAAACCACGTGAATCGTCCTGATAAACTCATTATACAACCATATACAATTTAATCAGTCGGGCAAAACGAATCTCACTCTCGGCTGCGGCTTCCTCTTTTTTGCACTTGTCATTCAGACTTGGTGGTGGGGAGTGGGGTCCAGAAATCGTCATTGAACGCGTTAAACGCGCACGTTTCGTCCAATTCATCATAAGACTGCAACACTCGACGCAACTCCTGGGACGCTTCGCCCTTCACGTTGGAGATGAGGGGCATCGAGGTGACGTAAGCCATCATCGCCGCTGCGTAGGCGGTCATCCAATCGTCATACTCAAACAGACGCAGCGCGGACTCGACTTCGTCACGTTTCTTCTTCAGGTGCTTGGGTGCTCTGTCCGAGGCGTACAGCTCACGCGTCTCCCCGAACGGCAGGCACAAAACGTCCGTCATCCGTCGAACGCCCTCTGTTGAAAAACGGATAGTCAGGATTTTCGGTTTCTGTTTCTTCTTCTTCTTGGCCTCCGCCAACTCCTCGTTGGTCCGCATTAATTTGAACCAGGCGTCTCTGTCGTTGAAGTCGAAAAACTCGATAAACGTGCACAGCACCACTTGGGTGACCTCCAACGAGGGAGCGTCCTTGCCCATGTTACTGTTGATGAACATCTTGAACAGCTTTCGCTTCAACTTATCCTCGCCATCCTTCTTGTCATTACAGTACGCGAACCCCTGTGTTTGTCTCGAAACATCGTCATCGTCGGAGAGTAGATACAACGATCGTACTTTTTCTGCGGAGAACTCAACGAGCAGACTGATGGCGCCCATCAAGACTGAGTTGTACCTCTTGCGGAATTGCACGCCATTGCACGATCTAAACACGACCATCGCATCTTGTTTCGATATGACGCCCTTTATCTTGCTCTGCATCGGGTTGACGTGCTCGATACGGCTGATCATGAACTTCACGATATCTTCGTACGCGAGGAGAGAATCAGGGAGAAGGCGGCAAAACGCCACCGGAACGCATGCGTTCCGGATATCCATCACCGTCTGATCGTAACAAGCCTTCTTTTTCCGGATGTACTTGACCAGGTCATCGGACTGTGAATGTGACAGTCTGGAAATGATGCGAGTGAAATCGTCACTCAGATCGGGGGAATGTGGAGAGGAGTACGCGGCGAGGTGCGCGTCCTCGTCACGCTTGTAGTAAAGTCGCTTCAATGTTAGGCCGACGTGAATACAATTTGTAAGATGTCGGGCACATTGTAAGGAGATTCGGGATGCGCTGGTCATTTTCGTCGTTTGTTCTGGAAGGAAATGTATGAATTTGATATTTGTGGCCCGGCACACGGCAGATCACAATTCATGGGGTTGAATACACTCAGTTTCGGTCATGGGGTTGAATACACTCAGTTTCGGTCATGAACCATGAGTGACATGAGATCGTTCCACATAAACGTTTTATTATCAACACCGTCTCTTACCGGAGCAAACCATGTTCGACAACGAAGAACGAAGACCTATCATCGGCACGCATGATGGTAACTTTCACGCGGACGAGATCCTCGCTTGTCACATCCTTTTACAACTTCCTGAATACAAAGACGCGCAAATCATCCGAAGTCGGAATCCGGCGGTACTCGATGGCTGCGACGTGGTAGTAGATGTCGGTCATATATACGACCATTCCCGTTTTCGTTACGACCATCACCAGCGTGGATTCTCAGAGGATAGTCTATGCGTGGCGTCGCTCGGCGGCGGAGGAGCACCGGTGAAGCTCTCCAGCGCGGGTCTCGTTTACAAGCATCACGGTATGCGCGTCGTGAAATCGCGTTACCACGAAACCATGATGACGTCGAACAGGCACAGAGAAGGAACGGAAGAAGATGAAGAAGCAGATGTCGAGGACGCGTATTTCGCCATGTATGATAATTTCGTGAAAGCCGTAGACGCCATCGACAACGGTATTTCGATGTTCGACGCTGGGAAGGACGGCGCACGGGCCCTGTACAAGCAGAGCACGTCCCTTTCCGCACGCGTCGCTCGCATGAACTCCGCATGGAATGAGCCTTATTCGGTCGACTCCCAATACGCTCGATTCCAGTCAGCTTTGCGTTTGGTCGGTGAAGAATTCGAGCAGATGCTGCGTCACGACGTTCTTTCGGTGTGGCTTCCGGGGAAAAAGGCTGTCAGAGAGGCGCTATCGGAGACGAACTCGAACATCATCGAAATGGTGCGCCCTTGCCCCTGGCGCGACCACCTGCACACCCTCGAAAGGCCACCGGGATCCGTTCTCTACGTGTTATATCCTGAATCGTACGACAATAATAACGAGCGGTGGCGAGTGCAAGCCGTGAACATCGGGCCGGGCAGCTTCACTTGCAGGAAGCCTTTTCCGGAGGGGTGGAGAGGGCTGGCGGGCGCTGAATTGTCGAGCGCGTGCGGCGTCCCGGGATCCGTGTTTGTTCACGCGGGCGGATTCATAGGCGGAAACGAGACCCGAGAAGGCGCGCTTCGTATGGCTCAAGCGTCTCTGGCTGAGACGCGCTCCGATGGTGAACGATAAAATGATTAAAACGATTCAACGATTGTCGATTAGATGGCGTATCCTGTAACACCCCAAAAAAAATTTGAGGTCTCTTGTCGTCGTCTTTATCATTTCCTTTCGACTCGCCACCATGGGAAGCAAACACACAAGTCCTCGAGCGCAACAGTGTGTTATTCCTGTAAAAGATGAAAGGACGGATTTGAACAAGGAACTCCCTTCTATTCCGTGGGGCGGGCTATCTTACGTCACGGGCTCCAGAGACGCGTCAGTGTCCGTGCACTTTCCTCCCGGAAAAGAGTACTTCAGCGCTTACGAAAAGGTGCTTATGACCGTGCCGGTAGAAAATGGATCGGACCTCATGCGGCGTAGACACGAGTTGGTAGATCTGGAGAGGCGTATACAGGAAGGAGAGGGCGTGACCTATCCTCCCGTCACGTCTTGCGATCCGGACGCGGTGCGCGTGTTACAAGACGCGTGCACCGCTTACGGTATAGAAAGGAAAGAACAGCAGCCAAGTACCGCGGCTCAATAAGAACACGATATCATTGTTGATGGCGGCTACATCTTTTTTGGTCGTACAACAGTGTTAGGTTATTTTGCAACATGAATCCGGTCGCATTCTCCATCTTTGTTCTTCCGCTGCGGTGTGTTGTCGTTCGTGTACTCTCAGCTTCTCGCAAGGATATATCGCCGCCATCGGTTAAGTTCGTCTAAAATTTCCTTATTTTCTCATCTTTCCTTTCAGTTCGGTTATATATCGATAAGAGGCTCTCATTTTTTTGGTCGCCCGCCGCCGTCTCTGCGTTGGAATTCGTCCCCTTCGAACACGTAATCCGGAGATTCCTGGTCCGGGCAGCAGCCGCCGGCCTGGAAGGGGTCGACGCACCCCCTGCACAACGGCACCCCTTTCGCGTGACGGAACCCAACGGTCCGGACCCCCATCGGCATCTCGCAGAACCCATCCCGACATCCACCGCGGTGGTTGTAGTAGTTCCGGTTCGCCCGGTAGTACGGACATTCTTCGTTCGCGAAGCAGGGGCGGTCCCATACGTCACCGTCCTCGACGCACTGCTCCCGGACCTGGGTGGAGGGGTTTGTGAAGCATAAGTACAAGGGGTGCGTCTTTCCGTCGTCCAGAGACGATACGTAAGTGTCTATCACTATGCTTACGAATCCTCCCGATATACCGGTGACCGTTCCCGTGGTTCCGCCGTCCCCCAGATCCGGAAGGTACACCTTGTCGCCGAAAGATGCGGAACGAAACTTGGGATGGCGACTGAGGCTCGCTCCGATTATTATGGTCCCTCTGTACAGGTCATTCGGACTCGTCTTTTGAGTGCTCCTGTCGAATTCCGGGTCCAATCGCAGGGTGAGCTTGTCGTGTAAAACGATCCCGTTTTCTCCCACACTGACGACGTAGTACGTACCGTTTTCTTCGGAACGGTTCTGCCCCTTCAGATCCAGGCGATCGAACACTCTGATCGGGACACCCCTGGCCGCGTACCAGCTTCCCATGAACACCACCCCTTCCTCCGTGGAGACGGGCCGGATCCGTCCGTCCACCCGCTCAGCTCTCACGACCAGTCGGGACAGATGGCCGCCTCTGGATCGCCCGTAAAAACCCCGAACGTTCGTGTTTATCACGACAGTCAGAGGATCATGTATGATTTTGTCATCGACGTCACCTGATGCCTCCGCGAACTGTTCGAGGACGGAATACCTGGGGCGCCCGACCACGAGGTGCGCGGACGTCACGTCCGGATTCGCGAATCGTTTCCTGTAAATTTCTTCATTGACGGTGGACATGGCGGCCAGCGTGGCTCGATAGAACGGGAAGTAGATGGTGAGGAAGTTGTTGGCGGCCGTCACGTCGATGACCCGGTCCAGATCGCCGCGCACCAGGGAGGAGCACACCAGAGGCAGAAGCGGTTCTGTATCGTCGGCTCGAGCGTCTCCGTAAACGATGGAATGTAAAGACAACACCCCGTACAATTTTCGGCGCCCCCTCGCGTTCTTCAGGAGCGCGTCCGGGACGTCCACCACGTTGTTGATGACGAACGGGAAGACTACCCGAGCGCGTTCCAAACGCGAGCCTTCATCGTAAGCGTACCAAACACAGTCAGTGCCGTCCATCAGCCTCCACAGTCGGTGATCCGCACTGAATGTCGACGCCACCACGCACGGATGCGTCCCCTTCACGGCCTCCACCATGACGCTATCGTAATCATCATTTTCCTTCGTCAACAAACGTATCTCAATGTTCGGATTGTGCCGCGTCATATCCGCCGCGGCGTCTTCGCCCTCGGCCAACAGTGCCACCTGCAACATCTGCAGGTCCGCATCGTCTCTGCAATAAACGATTAGCTTACGAACGTCACGACGGCTATTAACTCCAGAGTCGAATAGGTCCCGTAGGTTGTATACCTCGTCGTCGAAATCAAACCCGTCGCTCTCTTTCCTTTTTGATGAGATGCTCGAAAGGTTACCGAATACACAAAAGTGCTTGTCGCTGTCTCTGAGAGCCGACGCTATCCGGCGTTCCGGAGTTCGGTGCAGGTGAAACCGTAGCGTGTCCGTGACTGTCAGCGCGGCGGAGGATGTCTCATCGTCGACATCTGAGCCTACGGACACGCTGATGCCGACGTCAGAGAATTTTGACAACCCGGAAAGGGAGGCCGGAGAAGGGTAATCGGTCCCCGGGACGTGCAGGCGCAGGGAGGCACTCGAAGGCGGGGACAGTCGAAAGACCGTCATCGGCTGCTCAAAACTTTCGCGGGGCCCTCTCAAAGCGGAGGTGACCACCGCCACGGACACCCAGACGAGCAAGAGCAATATCGAAAACGCCAGGAACACGCCAATGAAAGCCGAAATCATCATCAACGTTCACTCAAGATTCAATAGGGGATGACGACGTTGTGTACTTTACTGGAAGCTTTCTTTTTTTCGTAGAGTAAGTCAGTGAAAACCTCTCCCCCTTGCCATGCCCACCTACTCCTCACGCGTGGTGTACAGCCTGTTGTTCTTCCTCCTCGCAACCGCGCTTCTCCTCGTCATTCGCCCTGCTTCTATGTTCGACGAAGAAGGAAACGCGAAACCTTTCGGAATAGGTCCGGGAAAAACGTTGTTTTCTCTCGGCATGGCGATCGTTATTATCGCTATCTTGGCGTTCTATATTTGCTCGTTGGTGGGTATGATCTCGACGTGCTCCGCGTCGACCCGGATTCGACAGCACCTCCGACAGGAGACTCCTGCATCGCCGCCGCCCCCTGCCGCCGCTTACTTCGCGTCTCCACCGCCCTCTGCCGCCGCCCTCGCTAATCCTCCTCCTCCTCCTCTTCTTCCGGCGATCACTCCGCAGCCCTTCGGCGGATATCACGGTGTCGATTACGGAGCCCCGCCTCATTTGACGATGACTTCTCTCCCCGCTCCCACTCCCGTGACCTCTGTACCGCCTCCGCCTCCGCCGCCGCCACCCCTGTATAATACGGCGTCGTCTTCTCCGATGACGATGTACTCCCCTGCTCCTGCTCATCCTCCTCTGCCTCAGCCGCCGCCTTTGTTGGAGCCGTTGCCACCGTCACCGTTCGAAGCTACAAAGGTCGAGTGAGTGACGTCACGCTTTTACAACACATTCTCGGCAGTATGTGAATATGCTTGAACACATGCGTATATCTTTTTTCCGTCAATCGAAATAAAATTTGAAACCCCTTTGGATCGCTCCTCCTCCGTTCTTCGCCTCATCTCAAGCATGACGAATGCGAAGACGGCCTCTCGATTTTCGACCGATGAGCTGTCTTTTGTGAAGCTCGTAACGTCAGAGTTCGAGGTGACGCGACGTTCAGACGACGTCATCGAATACGTAATAGATTCAAACGATCACTCTTCTGATCCGGTGACCGCGTTGAGTCACGTCGTTTTTACCGGCTTACATAATCACGATATCACGTCTCGATACACGTCTAATCCGATCACAATATGCAAGGCCATCTTATGTAAGGTAAGTGTCAAGGCGTTCGCTCTAGCCGCTCTAGATGCGTGTCTCGAACAAGAGCACTCCCCCGTAGAAGAGCGAAAACGATGTCGAGACGCCACGACTTTCAAAACGGTGGTCAAGGAAAAATCACAGAAACGAAAGGCGAACGACGGTGCATCGACTTCCGCCGATAATTCGATGAATCAACATCAGGGGGAACGACACTACCCCCTGATCGAAAACTCCGTCTCTCGGCTATGTTGAGCTGTAAGACGAAAGCGGTCCCTATTTTTTCAAATAAAAAAAATTTGAAGCGTAATAATGTGGACGACATAACGGGGTCTAAAAAAGCTTTAAAGGCATTCAATCTCGACGACTTGAAACCAGCCACACACACACAAATGGTGTCCGTTACAGCTAGAGCCACAGCAGCCAAGAGGGGCAAGGTCGCCGACAAGAGTTCGATGGAGTTGGACGAGATGCGACGCGTTATGAATGAGATGAGTCAACAGCTGGAAGAGAAGGAAAGAGAGAAAGCGATGCAGGCGTCTAGCGCAAAGCCTGCTCGATCTGAGAAGAAGGAGAGCGTGAAGAAGACGAACTCAGGTTTGGAAGAATCCCTGAACATCATCGCATCTTCCGCCTCCAAGATTGACCCGGAAACCCTTCTCGACATCCTGAAAGCGTTTTACCCCGGCGGCCTTTCCAAAGGCACGATCACCGAAAAGAGCAACGTCTTGAAATCGACACACGGTGCTGACTCCAACCCGTTCATTCTCCTTCCCCTGACGAAATCCGTATCAGAATTCAGCGTGGAGGATTTACAGCGGATTGTGAACGCTACCGGCCTTCCTTTGGATGTCGACAACGTACATCACAAGAAACACCTGGTCGAGATCTTGGCGACCATCTGCTCGACGGGCGTGAGGAAGTTCAGCGCGGCGCAGACCGAGTCCCTGATCTCCGGCCTGAAGGCCATGACAGCAGTAGATGGCAAGGGAAAGCAAACCGATAAAGTCAAAACCGACTTGACATCCAGGCGACGATAGGTTTATCGAGTACTTATTATAACGGCCGAGCGGCATAGCTTTGGTTTTTTATTTCTTATCCTTTCCTCGTAATTTTCATGTGACGAGATCCGAGCAACTTACTCCAAAACACGTTCGTGTGCCCAGGGAGCATGGCCGATTCTCGTTTCCGCACGATGTGGTACACAGGGTTTTCCATTACGTCCGTGTTCGATTCGCGTCCTTCGGGAAACATGAAGGATATCGGAGGGTCTTTTTCGCGCCTGGCGACGGCGGGATCCTCCTGACTGAACACACGTAATAGCTCCGGATAGACGCCGTGCATGTGCGCCGAGGTACGCGAAGAGTCCACCGCATCTCTCAATGCTCTCGCGTACTTCGGGGGAAATACGTGCATTACGTCCGAAGTGGTACGAACTCCGTACAAATCCGCGTTTGAATCCAGGCCGCCCTTAAACGAAGCGGACGCGGATACCGACGCTGGCTGTTCCCGCCACAGGAAGTTGATTTGACCAGGGTTCACGGCCAGGCTAGACAGCGGCGCCTTGATGAGCGTGTCGAACCGTATGACCACGACGATGTCATACGCAGCGACATGCGCGTCTTCATTTTCTACTATCTCGGACAGAGCCATGCGAAACACCTCACGCTGAGATGACCGTGCGGCGTCCTTGTGCATCAAGTGTATCTTACGAGGTCGATAAGTTTCAACTAGCTCATTCATCACGTCTGAAGGGACGGCAGCGTACGTCGCGAGGTCGACGTCCACCGCTCCTCTGAACCCCATCACCTCCTCCAGATCACCTATCACGTTTTTTCGAACGGAGTCGACTGTGCTTCGAAAATCGACGTCGACCCGCTTGCCGGAGTAGTGCACGTACCGGGGAGCGTACGCTATCCCCCGGATGATAACGAGCGCTCTCCCTTTTTTCGCATCACCGTGGTCTACATCAGGGTTGTTTGTCGACGCCCAAGACTGACCCGGGGCCGCCACTGTAGAGGAAGTAGGTGGAAGGCCAGTGGCGTCGTAAACATCGTTCCCTGATCGTACAGTAGAGCATCGTTTCACCGTGCGATTGTTTATTATATTGCCACGCACCACTGCCGGAGGCAACAACGGGCGACGCATTTAGTAGTATGGATTCGCGTTTTGATCCAGGTCGCACCGACGTCCTTTGTATATACCACGACGAAAAATAACATCCATACGTCGAGTGCATCAGCATGATGATCTCATAGGTGTACAGAAACGATCGCTCGACGAGAAGACAAATGCGAATGAACAGGATAAGAGGACGCATACCCGTCGAACGTGACGCGCATGGCCACCCCCGTCCTTTCGATGAAGGTGTGCTGCTCCCCTCTTCCGAGAGTGAGCAACAAAGTTACCGGCGGATATGATAGATTCACGGATTTCCATTTGTTACTCAATGTATGTAGCGCCACTCGTTCGACGTGCTCGCCAGGAAGTCCTGCGTCATAGAACGTGGCGTTTCTGAAACTGACAACGATATCCACTTCGCCGTACACTAAGACTGCGTGATTGACTGAAGTTTCCGAGAGTGCCGGTATCCCGGGAAGACACATCGGGGAGTCTGGAGTAATGTCGCCATCGTCACTGTTCAGGTGCGCCAACGCGCTAGACGCTCCCAGGAAACGACTCTGGGCCGCGTTGAAGCACCGCGTACCCACTTCCCTGGACACGATGCCCATGGCACAAGAGGTGTCTCCGTACTCCACGCCCGGGCTGTTGGAATGACGCAGGCCCAGGTTGTGGCCTATCTCATGGAGAGCGAGAGCGAGGTTCAGAGGACGATATCGGTATGTACATGACGATGATTGCACTCGATATTTATTGAAAGCTCCGTTGAACCACGAGACGCATTCTCGAGAGCTTTCCTTGGATGAACGCCACCTGTCGACGCACCCGATCCTCGCGAATCCTTTCCAGGGACACGTCTGACACCTCGGAAACAGTAAGAGAGTTCCCTTGAACAGGTAGGGCTGTGGTGTCGTCGTGACATTGTGTCGAAATCGGATAGCGGCAGTTGTCAACGAAGCGTCCAGGAAGGCGCGCAAGCAAGTGAGCGTGCAGCACCCGCAATAGTTAGGAGGGGACAGGCTCTGAAGGATCGGAACTCTCGACAGGACAAAGACGCGCGTCGCTTTCCTGGACAGGCTGACCTTGCCATAGGTACATGTTCGAAGGAGGCTTTGGAGGCTCGTGGCAACAGCAGGAGCTCCGTTTTTTTTTGTGAACGAACTAGACCCGAACAAAGAGGTGGTCACGTCTGCCTTGGACACATTATGATACAGACCGCATACTTCTTGTACAACGATGACATTGTAAGCTATCGATCGCCTCGTAGGTAAGTTGTCATCGACACTGATTGTGAAATTCGCGAATGCCTCGAAAATAAGGAGTACGTGCAGCAGCATGCTTTCACGATTCATCGCGATACTACAGATGTAATTTAAGTACAATGTATCGTTTATATTCCAGCCGATCAAAGTCATGCACGCAGGCAGACCTGAACGATACGGTAATCGTCACATACACCCCGTTTACCGTGTTTACTTACTCGAATCGGTGTAAATGTATTTTCTCCCGACGGAAAAACAGAACGTTTGCGAAGACAGTCGATTTTGCAAACGTCACCGGGCCCTATAAAGTGGACGTGGATGACGCGGTAGCCTCGATGTCGTGTGTGAAGTTTGTATTGATGTCATCGTTTGTTCATCGATAACTTTCCAGCGAAGAATCGAAAGACCACACTTCCACCCATCCGTGATCCGTTGCGGTGTTCTCTCGT
>Ga0307958_1001143_pt1 | contig 12641 bp, 9 predicted proteins | sample OrgLakmetagen492_FD_201826 | JGI IMG/M metagenome (GOLD analysis project Ga0307958, IMG submission 201826) | Saline water microbial communities from Organic Lake, Antarctica - #492 | ecosystem: Environmental > Aquatic > Non-marine Saline and Alkaline > Saline | place: Antarctica: Organic Lake... | reverse complement strand
TAAGCACAGTCCACTTTTTAAATAGACGTCTGCTCCAGGGATTCCCGATTCGAATCATTTCCTTCACCCGGCTTTTCCGCGGCCCCATCAATCGATTCTTCAATTTGTTTTTTAAGATTTTCCAGCGCTTTCTCCGCTTTCTTGCCAGTTTCTTCCGAGTAAGTCTGGAAATCTTTGGTCAATCGATCTACCTGCTCCGCAATCTGGTCGGAAGAGCGGCCGACAGCATCGTCAAATTGCTCCCGCAAATGGCTAAGATCTTCTTTCAAACCAATAAATGACGGACGGCTGGCCATTGCCTCGCGGGTGCGCTGGTAATCGACCAACCACTGATCATCCATCCGGACAAGGTAGGTGGTTATTTCACGCCGCGCACCGGCAACGGCATCACCTGCGGATTTATTCGTCGCCAGAATGGTTTCAATGGTGGCTTTGTCAGCGTCGATCACGACCTTTCCAAATTCAGGAAGAGAGCTGATCTGCCCGCTTCCCAGGTCTTCTATCGCACCAACATTCACCAGCGTCGACAAACCCACGGCGGCGTCGGATTTACCTTCGGCCAGTGCCTGCCAGAACTCAGTCGCAACCTGTTGCGGAGTTTCGGGACGGGAGCAGCCAGCAATCACTAAAACCAGTGCAACCATAAAAACGAAGTGTGACCATCTGTTTTTCATCTGAATGCCTTTTACTCTTCCGTGTCGGCGCGATTATACGCCGCAGGTCAGAGGTTACAGGTGAGCTTTACCAATTCTTCATCAAACACCCGGCGGTTTTCGCTGTAATCCACCGGCACTTCCACCAGGTGAACACCCCCGGCCGCCAGCGCCGAGTCAAGGGTCGGCCTCAGATCTTCGGTGCGGGCAACATGATGGCCCGTCGCGCCGTGGGCACTGGCGTATTTCACAAAATCCGGGTTTCCATAATCCAGCCCAAAGTCGGCGAATCCTTCCTGACCCTGCTTCCATTTAATCATGCCGTAGGCGTTGTCATTGATGATCAGAACCACCAGATTCAGTTTGAGCCGCACGGCCGTTTCCAGTTCCTGACTGTTCATCATGAAACCGCCATCCCCGCACACGGCCATCACCTTCAGGTTGGGGTACAGCATCGCGGCCATCATCGCACTGGGCAGACCTGCGCCCATGGACGCCAGCGCATTGTCCAGCAATACGGTGTTGTTGTCGTACGCCGGGTAGTTGCGGGCAAACCAGAGTTTGTACATGCCGTTATCCAGGGCAATGATGCCGTCGTCCGGCATCACTTTGCGCACGTCACTGACGATACGCTGGGGAATCACCGGGTAACGGCCATCGTCCGCTTTCTGCGCCAGATGTTCATCCACTGCCGCTTTCACGTCCATAAACCGGCTCAGGTCATGGGTCGGGCATTGACCGCAGCGGTCGGCCAAATAATCGACGCTGTTGGCAATGTCACCAACCACTTCGTGCTGCGGGAAATACACCGGGTCCACATCGGCAGCGGAGAAATTGATGTGAATAACCTTTTTACCGCCGGGACTCATGAAAAACGGCGGCTTTTCCACCACGTCGTGCCCGACGTTGATCACCAGATCCGCATGATCAATCGCGCAATGAACAAAGTCGCCGGAGGACAGCGCCGCATTTCCAAGATAACGGGGATGGCGCTCATCCACTACGCCTTTACCCATCTGGGTGGTGAAGAACGGAATGCCGGTGGCTTCTACCAGGTGTATCAATGCCTGGGATACCCGCTTACGGTTGGCACCCGCGCCTATCATGATCAGCGGGTGTTTGACGTTGTTTATCATGTCACAGGCGGTATCCAGACTTTTCGTGCTGGCCGTGGGCCTGCGCGCATCGCTGGGCTGAAAAATATGAGTGTCTGCCATTGCCACTTCCGAGGCAATGTCCTCGGGAAGTTCCAGATGCACGGCCCCCGGACGCTCCTCCAGGGCCAGCCGGAAGGCTTCACGAACTTTGGCCGGGACGGTGTTGGCGTTGCTGATCTGACGGGTGTATTTGGTCAGCGGCCGCATCAGATCCACCACATCCAGAATCTGGAACAGGCCCTGCTTGGAAGATTTGATCGGCTTCTGGCCCGTGATCATCATCATCGGCATGCCGCCAAGTTGCGCATAAGCCGCCGCTGTCACCAGATTGGTCGCCCCCGGCCCGAGCGTGGACAGGCAAACGCCCACGCGACCGGTCAGGCGGCCATAAGTCGCTGCCATGAATCCCGCCGCCTGTTCGTGACGGTTAAGGACCAATTGAATATCGGATTTTCGCAATGCTTCCAGCAGGTCGAGGTTTTCTTCCCCCGGCACGCCGAAGATATAGCGAACGCCCTCGTTCTCAAGGGCGCGAATAAACAGTTCAGCGCCGCTTTCGCCGCTTGATGGGTGACTGCTCGAATCCGATGACATCTTTTCTCCTGTTCTGTGATTCTACGATGATTTACCACGATCACGCGGCTCAAGCCTGGGGCGGTTCAGCCTGAAATGACTCGGCCGGCAGCCTGTCGCGCCCCCAGCTCTGATGGACACGGTCAACGACCCGTGCCAGCTCTTCATCACCCACCTCAACCGGTTCGCCGCGCTCGAGCGGGTCAAAGTGGAAAATGTAGACCCGGGAGGCAAACTGCTCGAATGGCAACGAAGCCTCGCCGAAGCGTTCTCCTTTGCTGGCTGTGCTGACCTGCACGTCGCCACCCCAATGCTGCCCGCTGTCGTTGTTGGGGTTATAGAAATACACCCGCATGACGTTGTCCGGATCCCGCGCGATACGCAAAATAGTGATGGCGTGCCAGCCAATAAACCGCGCCGCGCTATCGGTTACCGCCACGCCCGCTGGCTGCGGATGAACCAGCGGCTGGTTGCCGTTGTACTCCAGATGATAGCAAGCGTAAAAATGCCGCAGAAAATCGTCCAGTTCGCTCAGCTTGCCGGTGGCCACGTCGACGTTGATACGAAAGCCCCGACCGGCCGACCAGCCGTGGAATTCCGGGTTCACCCAGCGATGGGGATCGCCCTCACGGCCGATACACATCCGGCCCATCTCGGCATAGATCCGGTCCAGATGGGGCACCACCACAAGCGACACCGGATCGAGATCAAACGAGACCTCGGAAGCAACTCCCCCACGACTACTGGCGGATGACACCGGCGTGCCTTCGAAATGCATGATGATTTCATTGTCACGGGCGGCCCAGGTCACCATTTGCAGCATATAGTCCGGGTCATTGTAGGCCCACATGGACAGCGCACGGGCTGACTGGCAAGTAGGATTGTTACCCTGCCCGACGCCCAACGGCTGGCCCAGCATATTGAGAACGCCCTGTATCAGCCAGGCTTTGGGCTGGGGCTGGTAGCCATAGGCAATTTCAAGGCGATAACGGGCTTCCGGACAGATCGCCAGGCTGGCTTGCCGCCAGAGTGCGGGCTCTACCGGCGGCTGGTACATAATGCCCCGTTCCAGCAACAGAGACAGTCCATAAATGCCCTGAGCGGTTTCCGGGAAAATGCCCTCCCGAATCAGAGCCAACACCAGGTCCCGATAACGCAGCAGGCAGTCCCGCCCGGTCATGGAAAGACCCAGTGATTCGGCAATCAGCGAATCCTGATTTTCCAAAATAAAGCGCAGGAAGGCGGCATGGTAGGGCGAAACCAGCCCGGTATCGTGCATAGAGCGGGCAAAACCGGTGGCCTCCCCCTGCAACGCAGCAGCGTCCATGGAGCCCAGACGCTCTTCGTATACCAAGATACCCGGATCTTCACGACAGGCCTGGGTGGGCCCGTACAGACTTGATATAAGACGGTCCGCACCTTGCCCTGCGCCACCCAGATCCACATTCGGGTCGCTGCGACACAGGGCAATCTGGGTAATCATCTGGCGAACATTGTTCACCTGGATAGGCCGCTGCTGCAGTATGCGCCAGATCTCGTCGATGAGACGGTCAATGACATGCTCGTAACCGATCTGCAGGGCCACATGCTGAACCAGGGACCGGCTGATAAGCGCCAGCTTGCCCTGCTCCCGCTCGGTCTCGCCACCCTCACCGAACAGCATGCTGAGATTGATCGCAAGAACCTGGGTCAGGTAATGATGCGCCTGTTCGGCGGACACAGACTCGTGCAGATACTCCCCCCGAGCCACCGACAGCAGTCGCAACTCGCTCATCGCCTCGACGATAACCGTGTCAGCTTCAGGGCTCTGAAGGGCGAAGGTTGTTAGTTGGGGCAACAGAATGGACGGCTCCGCCCAGTCTGTCCCCAGAAAGACGCCAGCATTTTCAATCCGCTCGGCGCGGTCCTGAACGGCTTGGCAGCCGCCGGGCTGAAACAGCACCCGGCGCACGGTATCGAACACGCGGGGCAACTCGCCAGCCTTGGCAAATGAACGGCTCTCGTCGAGAGCCGTAATGGCATCATCCAGCTGCTGAACCAGCTTATCGAATTCAACGACAGGTGCCGGATTTCCAGCGTCGGAACTGCTCAATCGGCTTCCTCAGGGTCTGAACCAGACCCGTTGTTGTAAATTCCTTGAGGAATTATACATAGAAATCCAGTTCTGCTCGCTCACAGGCGCTTTCTTTATCGGGTATGGGTACAAATTAACGCTTTGAGTATAAATGGCAACTCACGAGCGTTTTCTGAAAACAAAAAGCGCCAGCACCTCAAGCTGTTAAGCCACTGGTGCCAGCGCTTTCCAATGTATTAGAACGATTAAGAATATGTGCCCAGCTTCAGCGTTGACAGCGTCCTCTGGCGCACTTTTTTGAGCAACGGCTCATCTTCTACCAGCGACTGGCCGTAGGAATTCACCATCAATTTCATGCGCTCCTGCCACTCGGGTGTCTTCATACGGTCACCGAAGCACCGCTCGATCACATCAATCATTGCGTGAACTGCTGTCGACGCTCCGGGCGATGCCCCCAGGAGAGCTGCCAGCGAACCGTCTTTGGCCGCCACGATTTCGGTGCCGAACTCCAGCTTGCCGCCACCTTCTTTCGCTTTCTTGATAATCTGAACCCGCTGGCCGGCATTCTGTAACTTCCAGTCCTCTTCTTGGGCATCCGGGAAATAATTGCGCAACGAGTCGATACGCTCGCTGTGAGACTGGAACACCTCACCAATCAGATACCGGGTCAGGTCCATGTTGGTCCGGCTGACCGACAGCATCGGCCGCAGGTTCGTCGGGCTTACCGAGCCAAACAGGTCAAATACCGAGCCTTGCTTGAGAAAACGGGTCGTGAACCCGGCGAAGGGGCCAAACAACAGCGCGGGCTGACCGTTAATGATCCGGGTGTCCAGGTGCGGCACCGACATGGGCGGCGCCCCGATCGGTGCCTTGCCGTAAACTTTGGAGTGATGCTGCTTAACGATTTCCGGCTTCTGGCATACCAGCCACTGGCCGCTGACCGGAAAGCCGCCGTACCCCTTGGACTCGGAAATGTTGGATTTCTGCAGCATAGGCAGCGCACCGCCGCCGGCCCCGAGAAACACGAAACCCGCTTCCAGTTTCTGCGTCTCACCGGTTTTCTGATTTTTCACCCGAACTTTCCAGCGGTCGTTGTCACGCTTTGCAAGATAGTGAACCGGGCTGTTCAACATTAGCTCGAAATTTGGCGTCGTTTCCAGATATTCCACCATGCTGCGGGTCAGCGAGCCGAAATCCACATCGGACCCGTGTTCTACCCGAGTGGCAGCCACCGGCTCCATCGGATCGCGGTTATTGACCACCAGCGGCATCCACTCTTCCAGCTCCCTGGGCGAATCGGTAAACGTCATTTCCCGGAACAGGTGGTGGGCGCTGAGCCTTTCGTGGCGGCGCCGCAGGTATTCAACGTTTTTTTCGCCCCAGACAAAGCTTTGATGAGGGGTCCGGTTAATAAACGATTTGGGCTCCGGCAGCATGCCCTGCTCAACGAGGTAGGACCAGAGCTGCAAAGACACCTCAAAGGATGAATTAATCTGAAGCGCCCGCTCAATGGCCACATCACCGTCATCGGTTTCCGGCGTATAGTTCAGTTCACAATATCCGGCGTGCCCGGTGCCTGCGTTGTTCCATCCATCTGTGCTTTCGTGGGCCACGTGATCAAGACGCTCCACCATGACGATGTCCAGGGTCGGATCAAGCTGCCTGAGCATCATACCGAGGGTAGCGCTCATGACGCCCCCGCCAACCAGCACTACATCTGCCTGTCTAACGGCCATTCAGTTCACCCTCGTTTTTTGAAACCATTGGCCCGCCCACGATTAGCAAACGGCCTTTCTTTATTGGTGACGGGATTGCCACGATTTTTCAAGGGGAAATACATTGCGATTTCGGACAGCTCTTGCCAGCGCACCGCGCTGCGAACGCTGGCCGGAAGTGGGTCAACTGTTTAGAATGCAGAAACTTTTGACGTTCGTATCGCAATTTCCCGAAAACAACTTTTGAGGCACAGCTATGGTTCTTGCCGGGTTGGCCATTTTATTCGGCCTTATCCTTCTGGTTTGGAGCGCTGACCGCTTCATTGAGGGTGCCGCCGCCACCGCAAAACATCTGGGCATGCCCTCACTGCTGATTGGTATGGTGATCATCGGCTTTGGCACGTCAGCGCCGGAACTGGCCGTGTCTGTTATGGCGGCAGTGGATGGCAATCCCGGACTTGCTCTGGGCAACGCCTACGGCTCAAACATTACGAATATTGCGGTTATCGTGGGCATCACAGCGATGATTGCGCCAATTGCCGTGCATTCTCAGGTGCTTCGCAAAGAGTTGCCGCTGCTACTGGTATTGACCTTCATCGCCGGTTATCAGCTCATTGACGGGGAACTGAGCCGGTTGGATGGCTGGGTGCTGCTGGCGGTATTTTTTGTGGTAATGGGATGGTCGATTTTTCAGGGTATACGCGGGAAGGGCGATCCGCTTGCCAGCGATGTGGATTCTGAGATTATTGACCACCCGATGCCCCTGAACCGGGCGGTGATGTGGCTGATTATCGGCCTTATCCTGCTACTGATCAGCTCGCGGATGCTGGTCTGGGGTGCAGTATTCATCGCCCAAAGTCTCGGCATCAGTGATCTGGTCATCGGCCTTACCATCGTTGCTATCGGTACATCGTTGCCAGAACTGGCCTCTGCCCTGGCTGCGGTCAAGAAAAACGAACACGACCTTATCCTCGGCAATATTATTGGTTCCGGCATCTTCAATACATTAGCGGTGGTAGGCCTGGCTGCAACCATTCATCCACTGTCGGTGGAAATGGACGTCCTGTACCGGGACTGGACACTGATGACAGCTCTGACGCTGGGCCTGATGCTGATGGGATTCGGTCTGACCGGCAAGCCAAGAATCATCACCCGGGCAGATGGCGTGATCCTTGGCTTGGTTTACGTCGGCTATGCCGCCTTTCTGTTCTCAACGGTCGTCGGCTGACGGGCAACCGGGCCGAGGCCTACACGTCATCCGGCGTTATTCGCCGGTGGGGCGAAACTCCATGGCAACCGAATTCAGGCAATAGCGTTTCCCGGTCGGCGCCGGGCCGTCGGGAAACACGTGGCCCAGATGGCTGTCGCAACGCGGGCAGCGAACCTCGACTCGCGTCATTCCCAGGCTGCTGTCATCAATGTAGCGGATATGCTCCTTGTCGAAGGGCTGGAAAAAACTGGGCCAGCCAGTTCCAGAATCAAATTTTGAATCCGAACTGAACAACGGAAGCTGGCAAAGACGGCAGTCATAAACACCCACCGTCTTGGTGTCCAGGAGCGTGCCGCAAAAAGGCCTTTCTGTGCCATGGTCAAGCAGCACCCGGCGCTCTTCGCCGGTCAGGTGAGCGGCCTTTTCCTGGGTTTGTTCCGGGGTTAGCGGTGTCAGATCATACCCGGCTGCAGATGTCGTCATCATGTGTCCTTAAGCGCTGGTTTCAAACGCTCTTGTCAGTGTATTCGGCTTTCAAACGCTCGGGGAAACTGTTTGCCAGTTTTTCCATTTTCGGTCCCGCCACGGCCATCACATAGGGCTGATAGGGATTTTTCGCTGCAAAATTCTGGTGATAAGACTCCGCCGGATGAAAGACTGTCAGCGGCTCAAGCGTGGTGGCCAGTGGCTCTTTGTAAACGCCCGCCTCGTTCAGCAAACGAATGTAGTCTTCGGCAACCCGCTTCTGTTCATCTGTTTCATAAAACACGACTGAACGGTACTGGGTGCCACGATCGTTACCCTGGCGGTTCAGCTGGGTCGGGTCATGGGCCACGGAAAAGAAGATCTTGAGAAGCTCGCCAAAGCTGACACCTGCCGGGTCATAATGCACAGCCACAACTTCCGCATGGCCGGTCTGGCCCGAACAGACCGCTTCATAATTGGCGGTGTCCGCACTCCCGCCGGCATAGCCAGAAACGACGGCACTGACGCCATCGACGGCCAAAAACACGGCTTCCACGCACCAGAAGCAACCACCACCAAGAACCAGCTGCTGTTCACCACTGACCCCCGACAGATCGTGTTCGGGGTCCGGAAAACGGCTTCGGGGCACGTTCATTCCCGGAATATCACAAGACTTTGTCATAGCCACCTCTGGTTAAGAGTCATCAGAAAGCCAACAGGCCAACCCCTGCGCTGAGCGGCGCCAGAAGCCAGACAGGCACTCGCCACAGCGTCAACGCCGCCCAAACGATCAGTACGAAACCGACTGACGCGGAAGATTTTACGCCCGAAATCCATACCGGATCGTACAGGGCCGAAAGTAACAGGCCGACAACCCCGCCGTTAACCCCCGCAAGGGCGGAACGGGCCAGTCTGTGGCTGCGCAGATACTGCCACAGTGGGAGGCCGGCAAACACCAGCAGAGCGCCGGGCAGAAACACCGCCAAAACCGCAACGGCTGAACCGGACCAGCCACCCGCTATGCCGCCAAGGAAGGCGGAAAAGCTAAACAACGGTCCGGGCATTGCCTGTGCCACACCATAGCCGGCTAAAAAGGTATCCGCCGACATGGAGCCCGAGGCCACAAAACCCTCTTCAAGCCAGGGCAGAACCACATGCCCGCCCCCGAAAACCAGCGCTCCCGCGCGGTAGAGCTCGGCAGCGATGGTCGTCAGCGGACCGTTGCTCCACGGCAGAAACGTAAGCACCAGAAGCAACACAAACACCGCAAAGAACGCCATTGGCATTCGGGTTCGGATGGGCAAATCCAGCTCGCCACCCGCCTTGTCGGAAGGCAAGCGGAGCAGCACACCCGCGACACCGGCAACCACCAGTACCAAAGCCTGCATCCATACGCTGCCGACCAACAACAGCAAGCCGGCGACAATAAAAGCGATGGTACGCCGCGACCGATCGGGGCACAGCTTGATGCCCATTTGCCACACGGCCTGGGCAACAACCGCAATCACAAACAGCTTCAGGCCCGTCACCCAGCCACCGGAGCTCGCCTCCGGCCAGAGCGCCAGCCCCGAGGCAAACAACGCCATAAGCAATGCAGACGGCAGGGTAAAACCCAACCAGGCAGCCGCCGCACCGGAATAACCCCCGCGAAGATAGCCAACCGTCAAGCCTACCTGGCTGGACGCCGGTCCGGGCAGCATCTGACATAACGCCACAACCTCGGCGTACGCCTGCTCGGACAACCATTGGCGCCGCTTCACAAACTCATCGTGGAAAAAACCCAGGTGGGCAACCGGCCCGCCAAAACACGTCAACCCCAGACGAAGAAACAGCAGGAAAATCGCCAGCGCCGATCTGGGCTCTCCGGGCTCGGTCATTGTCAGTCAATTCCCCCACGAGTCAGTTTGAGCGGGTCCATGAGCTTTTCCAGCCGCCTTCGGTCAAGCCCGCTGCGCTCCTCGGCGACATCAATCACCGGGCGCCCGGTCTGATAGGCTTCTTTGGCAATGTCCGAGGCCAGGGCGTAGCCGATTTCCGGGTTCAGAGCCGTTACCAGCACCGGGTTTTTACCCACAGCCTCGTTCAGGTTGTCTGCATTGACCGTAAAGCCCCGGATCGCTTTATCCGCAAGCATGTTCATGGCATTGCCCAGCAGATTAATCATGTCCAGCAGGTTAGCCCCGACTAACGGCAGCATCACGTTCAGCTGAAAGTTGCCGGACTGCCCCGCAATCGCGTTGGTACTGTCCAGTCCCATCACCTGGGCACTGGCCATCGCAACCGATTCCGGAATCACCGGATTCACCTTTCCAGGCATGATACTGCTGCCCGGCTGCAGCGCCGGCAGGCTGATTTCCGCCAGCCCGTGAATCGGACCGCTGTTCATCCAGCGCAGATCATTGGCAATCTTGGTCAGCACCACCGCAAGGCCCCGAAGCTGTGCCGACAGGTTAACCGGAGCATCAATGGCACTCTGGCCGACAAATTTGTGATCCAGAGAGCGAAAACTATAACCGGTTTTATCTTTCAGATATTTGACAAACTGTGCGGTAAATTCCGCCGGCGCGTTCACCCCGGTACCCACGGCTGTGCCACCCTGGGGCACCGGAAGCAGGTCTTCCACTGCGGCATTGAGGCGCTTTTCCGTGGCCAGAAGCTGTTCCCGCCAGGTGCGTAGCTCTTGCCCGAGGGTGACCGGCATGGCGTCCATCAAATGGGTACGGCCGGTCTTCACCTGTTCGCTGAACAATCCTTCCCGCTCGTAAATCACGCCACATAAATGAGTGAGAGCGGGCAGCAGCCGCGCCTGCACTTCGGTCACGGCACTGACGTGAATGGCCGAGGGAATAACGTCATTGGAGCTCTGGCTCATGTTCACGTGATCGTTCGGGTGTACTTCTACCCCCGCTTGATTTGCCAGCGCTGACATCACCTCGTTCACGTTCATGTTGGTACTGGTGCCAGAGCCGGTCTGGTATCGGTCCACCGGAAACTGATCACTGCATTCGCCGGCGATGATTCGATCTCCGGCGTCGACAATGGCATCCCGGTAGCCTACATCCAACAGGCCAAGACTGGCGTTGGCATCGGCGGCGGCTTGCTTGATCCGCACCACCGCAGCGATGAATGCAGGCGGCATGGCAAGCCCGCTCACGGGAAAATTCTCCACAGCGCGCTGGGTCTGAGCGCCCCAGAGCGCATCGGCAGGTACCTTGACCTCGCCAAGGCTGTCCTTTTCGATTCTGAAGTTTGTCATGGCATCCTCCTTGTTCATTCAACAGCATGAAAGCTTGGCACTTGTGCCCAGTTTACGCTATTGGGCACATCCTTGTGCCAGAGCTGCCCTATCCGATCAGAAAAATCCGAGGGGGTTGATGTCGTAGCTCACCAACAGGTTTTTGGTCTGCTGATAGTGGTCCAGCGCCATCTTGTGGTTTTCGCGACCGACACCAGACTTCTTGTAACCACCAAAGGCGGCGTGCGCCGGATACTGGTGGTAGCAGTTGGTCCACACGCGGCCCGCCTGGATGGCACGGCCCACGCGGAAAGCGCGGTTGATATCACGGGTCCAGAGGCCGGCACCCAGGCCAAACTCGGTGTCGTTGGCAATGGCCAGCGCTTCCTCTTCGTCCTTGAAGGTGGTCACACCCACCACCGGGCCAAAGATTTCTTCCTGGAACACCCGCATGTCATTGCGGCCCCTGAACAGAGTGGGCTGAACGTAGAAGCCGTTGTTGTACTCGCCTTCCATCTCCTGGCGACCACCACCGATCAGCACTTCCGCGCCTTCCTGTTTGCCGATTTCCAGATAGGACATGATCTTGTCGAACTGTTCCTTACTGGCCTGGGCACCGACCTGCACATCGGTATCAAGCGGGTTGCCGCGCTTGATCGATTTGGTGCGCTCGATAACCTTGGCCATGAATTCGTCGTACATGTCTTCCTGCACCAGCGCCCGGGACGGGCAGGTACAGACTTCGCCCTGGTTGAAGAACGCCAGCACCAGGCCTTCCACGCACTTGTCGACAAACTCCGGTTCGGCCTTCATCACATCCGAGAAGTAGATGTTCGGCGACTTGCCACCCAGCTCCACGGTAGACGGAATGATGTTTTCCGCGGCGCATTTGAGAATGTGGGAGCCCACCGGCGTGGAACCTGTGAAGGCGATTTTGGCAATACGCTTGCTGGACGCCAGCGCCTGACCTGCTTCGGCGCCGTACCCGTTGACAATATTGATCACACCCGGTGGCAGCAGGTCACCGATCAGTTCCATTAATACCAGGATACTGGCCGGGGTCTGCTCTGCTGGCTTCATGACCGTGCAGTTACCGGCCGCCAGGCAGGGAGCCAGTTTCCAGGTGGCCATCAACAAAGGAAAGTTCCAGGGAATGATCTGACCGACAACACCCAATGGCTCATGATAGTGATAAGCCACGGTGTTGCTGTCGATGGCGCTGGAGGTGTCTTCCTGGGCGCGGATACAACCGGCGAAATAGCGGAAATGATCAATTGCCAGGGGTATATCGGCGTTGATGGTCTCGCGTACTGCCTTGCCGTTATCCCAGCAGTCAGCGACCGCCAGCATTTCCAGATTCTGCTCCATGCGGTCCGCTATTTTCAGCAGAATGTTGGAGCGTTCCGTGGTCGACATTTTGCCCCAGACTGGGGCGGCCTTGTGGGCGGCGTCCAGAGCCAGCTCGACGTCCTCGGCCTGGGAGCGCGGAATGTCGCAAATCACATCGCCGGTCACCGGGGTAATGTTGGCAAAGTACTGACCTTTTACCGGGGCGACCC
>Ga0307958_1001113_pt1 | contig 12937 bp, 14 predicted proteins | sample OrgLakmetagen492_FD_201826 | JGI IMG/M metagenome (GOLD analysis project Ga0307958, IMG submission 201826) | Saline water microbial communities from Organic Lake, Antarctica - #492 | ecosystem: Environmental > Aquatic > Non-marine Saline and Alkaline > Saline | place: Antarctica: Organic Lake... | reverse complement strand
GCTGACTGTATACAGTGACCATCTTATTTTCCGTTCCTTTCGGTGAATGCTGATTCATTTATAAATAGACAAGTCTGTCTATATTCTTACTATACAGACCTGTCTGGTATTGTCAAGCCATGGACATTACTAAGCGGCCTTCGGCAAGACAACGAATCTTAGACACTGCGGCAGCGCTCTTTTACAGTCGGGGTATAAACAACACCGGCATAGACCGGATCATTGCAGACGCCGGTGTTGCCAAAGCTTCGATGTATAACCACTTTGCAAGCAAGGAAGAAATTGTTGCTACCTACCTAAGAGGGATCCGCGAGCAATTTGGTCTGGCCCTTACCAAAAGCACCACAACAGAGACACCCAGCTACGACGTGCCATTTCGTCTTTTAAAAATGACGCTTGCCAATGGTGACTTTTACGGATGTCCTTTTTCAAACGCCCTCGTAGAGCTACCTGATTCGGACTCGGTCAAACAAGAAGTCTCTGCGTATAGAAATACCGTGCTTGACTACTTTGAACTTGCCGTTGACGGTGACGCAGCAATGGCAGCGAAGTTGATGGTTGTCTACGACGGTGCGTTTCTCAATTGCAAGCTAAGCCCTAGCAAGTCCACCGTTGAAAACGCAATCGAGATTGCCGAACTGATTGTCAGCGATCGTAGGTAGGTTCCAGGTTTGCCAAGAGTTTCATTAAATGAAGAAACCCACGATGTCGTGAAAAGCATCGCGGGCCTCAGTGCGCTTGGAGGGTATCGAACCCTGGAGCGTTGACCCAACACCGTCAACCATGCCCTTTGTAACAAGGTGAATTTTACCCCTTGTGATTCTCTTGGTCAAGTGCCGCCAGCCGCCATCAGCGGGCCACGCCATACATGGCTCAGCAGCTTGCGCTCAGCGTCTGAAAAAGAAAATTTCGAAATGGGAAGAAAAGTGGGCGTTTTGAACTTCTAGAAGCATGGAAAAAGAAACTGACATAACGAAAAAAAGCCTCGTTCCTTCACGACTTGTTGAAAACATGGAGGAGGTCTTCCACATAGTCCTCGGTGTCTTCCTTTTCGGCATTGCTGTGGCGGCACTCATCTACTCTGTTATTAGAGTCTTCACAACCACTCCCTTCTTCCCCACCGGCATGATCCAGTCCATCAATGACATTCTGTTCATAATTATCATTCTGGAGATCTTGCGCACGGTCATTGCCCGTTACACCGACGGTGTTTTCCAGCTTCAGAACTTCCTGATTATTGGCATTATTGCGGCAGTGAGGCACATCCTTACAGTCGGTGCCTACATGACCTTAGGTTCAGGAAAGACTAGAGAAGAATTTGATCGAGCGGTGATAGAGCTGGCCATTAGCTCCGGCATAGTTGTGGCGCTGGTGCTGGCCATATTCTTGGCCAAAGTGGCAGAGTCCAGTGTCATAAGAGCAGAGGCAATCAAAAAATAGCTGCTGGCTTTTTGTAGGCCGGTGACAACTACTTCATTTGCTCCATCTAGAGTTTGACCATGGCATCTGCATCGACCTTCAAGATCACCGTGCACTCCTTGCCCGCTTTAAAGTCATAAAGCTCCGGCGCCTCTGGGCGCGCGTCACAAATTGTTTGTCCTCGACCGGGACCTTGAGAAGTGTCGACAACCACTTCCATGGAAGCTCTCTCGGTTAATTCCGGATGCAGCAGGGCCGCAACGGCGCCATAGTCCCCCAGGCACATCTAAGAGCCCAAAGACCCCAACCTGAACTCAATCAGGTCGGCGGCAAAGCTTGCGGCAGTGGAGCCGAATTCTCGCAGTGTCTTGACGTGTGTTTCATCGACCTTTAGGTCGTAGAAAACATCAAGGCCATACATCATGACAGCAAGCCCGTCTCCGCCGTGGACATGGCTCGCGTGGGCAAGTTCGCCGGCTGTGCCCATGAGTGGCAGAGCGGCACCGGCGGCAACTGGAATGTTATACGCCCCGGCCATATCCAACACCTGAAGCGTGTTTTTGCACACCTGCTCGAGTCCGGTATTTCCATCAACACATGTGATGCCGAGGACTTTGATCTCAGAATTGCGGGTCGCGTAGAGAATGGCAAAGGCGTCATCGACGCCGGTGCCTACATCAAGAATTATGTTTATTGTCAATTTCTACGCCTTTTTCTGGTCTTCTTGAAGCGTGTAGGGCGTTGAGCCATAAGATTACAAATGAGGGCAGAGCGAAGACCAACAACAAGATGCCCAAATAGAAGCTCCGGTTTCATGTTTATGCCCCGGGCTGCGCAGGCAACTCTCGCGGCAAGGCCAAAAGACATCATGCACGCCAAGAAGATGCGGTTTAGGTAGCACCTCCGGGGTCCACTGTTCTGTTCAATGCCCTTGCTCGGCAGTGCATACCTGACAGCTGTAGAGTCGGTGTAGGCAGATGTAGTTTCGGGGAAAAATGTTTATTGTTAAACCATTGGGTCTAGTGCTATCCGGCGCGCTGCTACTGAGCGGTTGTACTGCTGTCGAACAGGTGACAACGACCGCAAGCACTAAGGCTGAGGTGCCGGTGACTTCCCCTCCGGTGGAGGAGAAGAGCTGCGACACAGCAGAGATTGACCCGCTGGTTTCAATTGGGGACAGAGACTGGGGTTCCTACTCAGTTACCTGCGAGACCGATGCAACAACGCCAACAACTGCCCTTAGTGCACTGGACATCGGAACAAATCTAGAGCCATGCAAGCTAATAGAAACCAGTGCTCAGAGAAAACGGTATAACGACAATACGTCCGCTTTTCCAAGAGCTTCGGACCCCTCGAAGTCGAAGCTCGAGGATGGAAACCACAGGGTGATGGTTATTGCGTTGGACTGGCCTGACCTAAAAGATCGCTTCGACCCGGTGGAGCTGCTGCAGCACCACGCAGACCAATTTGCAGAATGGTACGCGGTTTACTCTCGAGGAAAGGTGGCCCTGGATGTGGTGGTGCATCCCGAGAAAATCACTCTTGAAAAAGAATCCGCGAAATTCTCCCAAAGCGAATCCGAACAAACCGACAATCAATGGGGCTCAGACAATGTTCGCAAGGTCCAGTTCTTTTGGAAAGAGGCTCTAGCTGCGGCAGACCCATTTGTTGATTTCACGGACGTTGAAATGGTGATGTTTGTGCTTCCTAGAACACAGACAGTAATCGATGAATTCAACCTTTGGCCGCCTGGAACTGGGCAGTTCAAAACAGACGAAGCAATTATTGACCGCGGGTTTACCGCCGGGACATTTCATTTTCAAGGCGGTAACAAGCTTTACTCGTTTTGGGTTCACGAGACCTTGCACTACTTCAAGGTGCCCGATCTGTACTGGGTCGACCAGGGCGGAACCGAAAAGGAGACCTTCTCCGAATACACAGTCCCTGCACCGATTTACTCTTATGACGTAATGTCTTCCGCTAACTCTATGAGGTCGCTCAACAACTGGATTCTATGGTTACTCGATTGGGCCGAAGACGAGGAATTCAGGTGTCTGGATGCGAACTCTGAGGCGAGCTCTTTTGAGATTGCATCGAACCACCTGAGTGATGACCGCGTAAAAGCGGTCATGCTCCGAGTGAGCGAGAGTGACTTAATCGTCATCGAGTCCAGACGAGAAACGAAATTCGACGAACCGATTCAAAGATCAAGAAACGGAGTTCTTATTTATCACGTCGACGCAACCCTGGGTCACGGCGAAGGAGCATTGACGCTTCTAGCGCCCAAGGGCCGGACTCTAATCAACGTTGTTTATCAGGGTGGCCAGAATGAGACCATCTTGGACGCAATGTTTTATGAGGGCAACACAATAGAAGTTGCCGGACACAGGATCACGGTGAATGAAGCCCTTGAGACAAGCGACATTGTCTCAATCTCGAAGGTTGAGGATTGGGTTTCAGGTGAACCGGCTAACTACGTCTGTATCACTCTTGAAAACCGCGTTCGCCCAGATGAAGGAGAGCTTGGTTGTTCCATCGTGTTCTAGCCCTTTAGTTGATGTCGCAACTCACAAGTAGTCTTAACAAATGAAATTGCGTGGTGGCCCAGGGGGCTTCATGGTCGACCCTGACAAACGTAGAGCAGAAAACGCTGCGGCACCCAAGGTGGAAAATTTGCTTGGTCGCATTTCAGAGTTGTTCGCAAGTCATCGAGGGCCACTGATCGCCACGGTCATTTTGGTGTTACTTGGTGCCGGCTTGTCGGTGATACCACCGCTATTGATTGAGCGCACGTTTAATGAAGGCCTCTTTCCACCCATAGGGCCGCCAAATATGACGGTGCTTATTCAGCTGGTGAGTCTGATGATTGTTATCTTTATTGCCGCGGCAGCCATTGGTGTTTGGCAAACCTACCTAACAGCCAGGATTGGCAACCAGGTTATGGGGCAGCTGCGTGAAAAACTCTTCTCGCACCTGCAGTCCATGGAGCTGGCATTTTTCACCAAGACTAAAACCGGAACCATCCAGTCGCGCTTGCAAAATGACGTTGGAGGCGTGGCAAACGTGCTGAGCAACACTGTGTCTAGCGTTCTGGGAAACACCGTTACCGTGATAGCCGCTTTCGTCGCAATGCTGCTGCTTAGCTGGCAACTGACCCTCGTCGCCATGGTGATGATGCCGCTTATGGTGATTGCGCAGCGCCGGGTCGGTCAGGTGCGGGCGAAAATTGCCGGCAAGACTCAAGAGTCCTTAAGTGAAATGACCGCAATCACCCAAGAATCACTCGGGGTTAGTGGAATCTTGCTGGCCAAGAGTTTTGGTCGACAGCAAATAGAGGTTGATCGTTACGCCGCCGAAAACAAGATTCAGATTGGACTGCAGGTCAGGCAGACCATGAGTGGCCAGTGGTTTTTTGCCATGGTGCAGGTTTTCTTCTCCGCTATTCCGGCAATCATTTATTTGGTTGCCGGTTGGTTGATAACCGAAGGCAGTGTGGTTTCGATTGGAACCGTAGTGGCATTCACGACCGTGCAAGCCAGGTTGCTGTTTCCCTTGATGGGACTGATGCGCGTGGTGCTAGATCTGCAAACCAGCGAGGCTTTGTTCGCTCGAATTTTCGAATACATAGATTTGACTCCTGCAATCACTGACCCTGCCGACCCGAAGAAACTTAAGACCGATGAACTTGGGTCCGTGGAGCTACGCAATGTGACTTTTAGCTACCCGGGCTCTGACTCCGAAGCAGCGACACTAAAGAACGTGAATATCAAGGTTGAAAAAGGGCAATATGCCGCGCTAGTGGGACCATCGGGCTCGGGTAAAACAACCATTAGCTATTTGATCCCTAGGCTCTATGCCGCCAGCGAAGGTCAGGTACTTTTTGCTGGCGTTGATGTGCGCGAGCTTGCCCAAAGTGACCTAATTGATCAGGTGGGCATTGTGAATCAAGAGACCTACCTGTTTCACGCCACTATCAAGGACAATTTGGCCTATGCCAAACCCGGTGCAACAATCGAAGAAATTATTACTGCGGCCAAAGCCGCAAACATTCACGACACCATTTCGAGTTTTCCTGAGGGTTACGACACCATGGTTGGTGAGCGCGGTTACCGGCTAAGCGGCGGTGAGAAGCAACGAATTGCAATTGCTCGAGTACTACTAAAGGACCCACCAGTTTTGATACTTGATGAAGCCACCAGCTCTATGGACACCCAGAGTGAGCGCATTGTGCAAGAAGCCCTAGATACTCTTTCCAGAAACAGAACCACCATTGCAATTGCTCACCGGCTTTCAACCGTAATCAACGCCGATGTGATCTTTGTTATCAGCGGTGGTGAGGTAGTTGAGCAGGGTACCCACACCAAGCTGCTGGCGGCCAAGGGCCTTTACTCAAGACTGGTGAACCAGCAGTTCAAGGGTGCCTAGGCCAAATTAGCGACAGCACAACATTATGAATTCGGAAGCCTTATTTAGGGCTGTAGGCGTTGAATTTTCCACTGGCTGGGTGCGCCGGATGCATCAAGTGTGCGAGTGAAGACAATTCGATCGTGCATCCGGTTGGAGCGCCCTTTCCAAAATTCGATTCTGGTTGGAACAATCCGGTATCCACCCCAGTAATCAGGTCTTGGCACTTCGGAATTCTTGAATTTTTCCAGCGCTCTTTGAAACTGGGAATCCAATGCATCGCGGTTCACAATTGGTCGAGATTGGTCACTTGACCATGCCGCCACTTGAGACTCTTGTGGCCGGGAATGAAAATACTCATCCGAATCATCATTCGGCACAGTTTTGGCAACGCCCTCAATTAGAACTTGTCGATACATTGAGTACCATCCGAATACCGCGCTCACCGAGGGGTTCTTGGCGATTGCCATGCCTTTACGTGAATCAAAATTTGTGAAAAAGAAAAATCCGTGTTCGTCGACGCCTTTGAGTAATACGGTTCTAGAGCTTGGGGTGTTCTGCGCAGTGATTGTGCTCAACACAAAAGCGTTTGGTTCGTAAATTTCTTCGGCCTCTGCCTCAAGTAGCCAAATCTTAAACTGCTCAATTGGGTCAGCCATCAATTGAGTCTCGTCGAGTGCTTCTTTGCCGTAATCCTCGTGCCGATTAAGTGAGTCCATGAAACAAGAGTAAGTGTTTGAAGTCTGTTTCTTTGCCCGAACTCAACATCATGAACGCCCCAGTTCAGGCCGGTAAGAAGGTGGCCTTCTTGCCGGAACCGACTGGCTCCTAAACTGAAACCGCTGGTCCGGACGTTGTTCAGCAACTCCACGACACAACCGGACATAGCTAAAGCCATGGCCAAAGTGGAGTCGACAAGACTGCGTAAGTGATCACTTGTCAGGCGGTGAAACGCGTGTGGGAAGTCCGATGGAGGTTACAGTTTGGGATACCCTCCGCCAGACCAAACGTCAATCAAACGCAACTAGGCCGAAAAATTCCACGTCTCGCATAGGCACTCTAGGTAACTCTCTTTTGGGTCCTGCCTCGAAGGCACAGACGTAACTCCATATGAAATTGCTGCTTTTCCGCCGCCAGCCGCCAGCACACCCTGCAGTAAGAATTGATCACACTTTCAGAGAGCGTCCCGAGATAGCCCTACCCGGAGCGCCGCGCGTCGGACAATTGAGGCAAGCTATAGTCATGTCACTTTCCGTCATTGTCGCGCCTGACTCGTTCAAGGGGTCACTCGGCGCAAATGATGCTGCAGCGGCTATCTCGCGGGGTTGGCACTCAGTGCGACCAGACGATCAAATCTCCCAGATACCGCAGGCTGACGGTGGTGAGGGGACTCTCGATGCCATCGCTTCTGCTGTTACCGGGTCTGTTCTCCACGAAGTCGGGGACGTTGCTGGGCCGAACGGGAATCCGGTTCAAGGTGTGTGGCTTGAACTGCCTGACAGGACAGCGGTCGTTGAGCTCGCCCAGTGCTCAGGCCTTCCGCTTGTCACCAGCCTCGACCCATTGGGTGCTTCAACCCGGGGTCTCGGAGAGGTAATCTGCCATGCGTTGGACTTCGGAGTCTCGTCTTTCGTGATCGGCTTAGGCGGTTCAGCATCGACGGATGGTGGAGCGGGTGCACTGGCAGCTCTCGGACTTCTGCTTTTCGACCACGATTGGACCTCTCTCGCCGACGGCGGCGGCGAGCTGAATTCGCTCGCTCACATTGATCGCCGCCAGCTGCTTGCACCGCCGATCGGCGGGGTGACACTGCTCACAGACGTCCGCGCGCCACTGCTCGGTGCAAACGGCGCAGCTGCTGTATTCGGTCCACAAAAAGGGGCAACAGTTCGCGACATAGGGTTATTAGATTCTGGCTTATCGCGATTTGCAGAAATCGTCGTCCGCAATACTGGAGATGCCTGCCTTTCCACTGAAATGCGCTTAGCGGAAGCGCCCGGAACAGGTTCGGCCGGTGGGGCAGGATTCGGATTCGCGGCCTTGTGGGGTGCCTCTATCCAGTCAGGTGCCTCATACATTGCGCGCATTAGTGGGCTCAGCGCAGCGATCTCAAGTGCCGACCTCGTTATCACGGGTGAAGGACGTTTCGACGAAACCTCATCCAGCGGAAAAGTGGTCGGCGAAATGATCACAATGGCGCGACGCAACTCGATCGCGGTAGGCGTGATCGCCGGCCAGGTCTCCGTTGCCACGAACGCTAACTTGTGGACGGTCTCGTTGGCTGACTTGGCAGGCTCTGTGGAATCCGCCATTATCCGACCCATTCCCGCTCTCGAAGCTGCCGGGCGTGCTGCTGCGGTCCACTTTTCTGCAGTCCCTCGCCTTTAGCTAAATATTGAATTCCAACTTCACCGATTTGATTCTCGAAAAGTGATTGTTGCCGACCTAATTACCGGCGAGATTCTGAGCGAACACAGAATCGAAACCCCAATCTTCTGATCCGTTACTGTGCCGTGAAACATCTAGAAGCGGCCCAAAAAACGAAGCTCGTGCGCTATTTGCCTGAAATCAAGGAGAGCATCCTGCCCCGGACCTGCCTTAGGACCTCAGGGGGCACCTCTTCTTTCTTTTTGGCGTCAAGAGCTTTCCAATCAAGCGACTTGACTTGGTCCCCGATTATGACGCTGGGGGTGCCTTCCACCTCTGTTGTCACCTCGAATGGATATCCCTTTATCTTTGTCGTCATCGGACAGCAGAGCATCAGGCCTGATTTTCCGTTATAACTGGCCGGGCTAATAACCAAGGCTGGGCGATGGCCGGCTTGCTCATGGCCGGCTTGGGGATCGAACTCCAACCACACAACATCGCCCGCGGCTGGCACATAGCTGGAAGCCGCCATCAGAGGGACTCGAACCCCTGCCACGGCGCTTTGTGAGTGGGACAGATGCATAAACACCCCGGGAATTCAGTGCTCTGTAGTGATCATAGTTACGGAAAATCTGCGCCGCTTGCCCACAGCTGCGGACAAACCCCGTCGATGTCATCCATATAAATACGGATACGCGCTTCCATGTTTATATAAAAACTGCGATAATAGTCCCATGAAGAACGTAGAGATAGTTTGGCGCACTCTGGCGGATGCCGCGCTGGATGGTCAGCGAGACTGGAACAGCATCGGCGACATCGCCGATGCTGCATCGGTTGCGCCATCCACTACTCACCAAGCACTGGGGCGACTGGTCGACATCGGGGCCGTACGCGCGAATCCGCTTCGCGGTTACACCGTGGTTTCACCGCAGAAGCTAATAGAGGCCCTCGCCGCACACCGCAACCTGCGCGCAGACATCAGGGTCTCAACCACGCTAACCGCAGCGAGAGAGTTTCTCGACGGCGCTAAGGTCGACTACGCACTGAGCGGCAGCACTGCCGCCGTGTATTACCTCGGTGGCCAAAACACTGTCGCCGATCTCGGCCTACGGATCCTCTATACAACCCAACCCGTCTCTCAAGGTAACTTTCCTGCGGGAGACGACGTCATCATCCTCAGCCAAGACCCAGTCGCGGCACGCACTTGGCGATCCGGATACGCCAGCCTGGCGCAGACCTACGCGGACCTGTGGGCGAGCCCTGGCTGGCAGGCCGCCGAGTTCACGCGCGCGCTGAAGACAAAGCTGTTCGCCGACGCCAATTGGGAGCAGCGCGCCAGTGCCTAGTCTCTACGAAGACAACAACGGAGTCATTCGCGCTCTCGTCGACCGGCTTGGTCACGACCTCGAGCCCTCGATACTTATCGGCGGGTGGGCAACATTTATTCGCGTCGGCGGCGAGATCAGCCTCGACATTGACCTCATCACGTCGCAAGAGAGCCGCCATAAACTCGAACAACTGATGACCGACCTCTCGCCCAGCAATAACCACCAAGGGAGAAAGCTTCGAGCCACGATCGACAACGTGCACCTCGACATCTACCTTCCGTACGAATCCCAACTCGGCGACAGGCTGCGCCTCAAGGTCGAGGTGCTCGCCGAGTACCCCGACGAGCTCAAGTTCGAGAAGTGGACACTGCTTCGTCTCGAAGCACATGTCGCCACCAAGATGGCGGCCCTGCTCGACCGACACTTCTCGGAGAAGGGCCAGAAAGATGCACGCGAGATTCTCGCTCTGTTGAAACTCGGGGATGTCGACCCCACGGTCGCAGCCGAGATCCTCCAGCGAGCGTCAACCATAAGCATCGAGGATCTGCCAGCCATGATCGGTAAGGCATTCGATCTGATTCGCACCATCATCCCGCTATCGAAAGTTGAGCAGAAGCTAATCGCCGCGACAAGGAAATCATGGATTGACGAACTGCAAAAGCATGGTTTGCGCTCACAAGAACAGCGCCCGCGACTCTGATAGAAATTCGATGACCGTACGGAATCGCCCGTAAAATTTGGCGAAGGTTTGGGCCAAACCGCACAGACTCTGGTCGATGCTGATCAGTCGGTGAATGAAGAAACCCACGAAGTCGTGAAAAGCATCGTGGGTCTCAGTGCGCTTGGAGGGACTCGAACCCCCAACCTTCTGATCCGTAGTCAGATGCTCTATCCGTTGAGCCACAAGCGCTAGTGAATTCAAAAAGTCTAACTTATTTCAAGGAAGAAAAACACGGTCCGTTTAGTTCCTAAACAGATGAGTAGAAAACTAAAAGCTGGTACAGATTTCCAAAGCATTTTTGCTAAAGCGCGCAGCGTTGCGCCAGAAGCCTTTGATGAAACCTCCATCAGAAACCTAATTGGCGGCAATTGGCAGGTGCTGGGAACCGCCATTAGCCACCATTCCCCAGTTGATAACTCCGAGATCATCGGGCCCTCAATGCTCACGCTCAACCAGACCGAAGAAGCGGTGAGGCAGGCAGTCCTAATGGACAAGGACTGGTCCAAGGTTTCCTTGGATCAAAGAAAAGCCAAGGTGTCTCACGCAATCGAACTCCTGAAAGCAAACCGGGACTTAATTGCTCAGTTCTTGATCTGGGAAATAGGTAAGCCCTGGAAACTGGCATGCGCTGACGTGGATCGCTGCATCGAAGGTGTCACGTGGTACTTGGGTGAAATCGATCGTCAGATGGAGGGTAGGACTCCCCTAACTGGTCCAGTTTCAAACATTGCCAGCTGGAACTACCCACTCAGCGTTCTAATCCACGCTGAGCTAGTTCAGTTGCTTGCAGGTAACGCAGTTATCTCAAAGACTCCAAGCCAGGGTGGCTTCCATGCACTGACCCTGTCCCACGCTCTAATGGCCCAAGCAGGCCTTCCGGTCACTCTCGTGTCAGGTTCTGGTGCTGAGCTGGCACCTGCCCTTGTGAGCTCGCCTGACCTAGGCGCTTTGGCGTTTGTGGGCGGCAGGAATAATGGCCGCGCAGCGGCCAGTTCTTTGAAGTCAATTGATAAACGCCACATTCTGGAGCAAGAGGGCTTGAACTCTTGGGGCATCTGGAACTACTCAAACTGGGACGAGCTTTCAGCTCACCTAACCAAGGGTTTTGAATATGCCAAGCAGCGCTGTACTGCATACCCTCGTTACGTAGTTCAGCGCGAGCTGTTCCCACAGTTTCTTGATATGTACCTGGGTGTAGTCAAGGGCCTGCGCTTCGGTCACCCTTTGGCAGTCGATGATCCAAACGATGACTACCCAGATCTTCACTTTGGCCCACTAATCGGTGCCAAGAAGGCCTCAGAACTAGACAAGGCTTTCAAGGAAGCCGTAGACCGTGGTGGCGTGCCGCTGTATGAAGGCAACCTAACCCAAGGAAAGTTTCTAGACGGTCAAGACACCTCGGCATATGTAGCCCCTAGAACATTGCTAGAGCCTCCAAAGTCCTGGTCTATCCACCACTCAGAGCCGTTTGGACCACTGGATTCAGTAGTGCTTGCAGACAGCGAAGCTGAGCTAATTGCCGCCATGAACGTGTCAAATGGAAACCTTGTTAGCTCGGTAGCGACCGACGACCTTGGTTTCGCAGAGCGCGTCCGAGAAGAGTCGCAAGCATTCAAGTTCGGTATCAACGTGCCAAGATCTCGCGGCGACAAGGCTGAGGCATTTGGTGGTCGCGGTGCGAGCTGGCGAGGCTGCTTTGTTGGCGGTGACCTATTGGTCCAGTCGGTCACCGAAGGTGAAGGCATGCTGTTTGGAAACTTCGCCGATGGCTCGAGATACCCGGCGGTTGCCTAGTACATCTAGTTTCCTGCCCCTGACATGAGGAGTTACTGGCTTTATGAGAATCCTTGCTTTGCTAGCGCTCTGCGCACTGCTGACCGGCTGCGCTGCTGCCGACAGCGCAGAGCCACTCGCTTCTCCTAGCCAGACCCAATCAGTCGAGACCGAGTCTCAGACCGAGTCTCAAGAAGAATCTCAGTCTGAGCCCGCTACCGAAGAAGCCGAGGAGGTCAAGGAGGAGAGCGCCTCTCCGTCACCCTTGGAGACTCAATCATTGGAGCCAACCGAAACTCAAACGCCAGAAGAATCTGAGTCAGCTGAACCCATTGCCACAGAAACTCCAGAGCCGAGTTCTGAACCTGTCGAACCTGAGTATTCAATGGCGAAGATTGCAAAAAACAACTCGAGCACAAGCTGTTGGGTTGCGATTTCCAGTAAGGCTTATGACCTAACCGATTGGATCTCGAGGCACCCAGGTGGTTCTGGGGCAATCGCTAGTATTTGTGGCACGGATGCAACCTCGACGTTTGAAGGTAAGCATGGCGGTCAGTCGGGGCCAGCCTCGTCTCTTGCCGCCTACCTACTTGGCGATGTCGACAGCTAAACCCCAGCTAATTCATTGACCACTTCAATAACCGCTTTACTAATTTCGTTTTGTCCAGGCATGCCTAAAGCCCCGGTGCGAACACCGGGGCTTTAGGGTTTAGCAACCTACAGAAGGTTCGGTACTGTTTCGGCTACGGCTGTTGGTGAGAAGCCCCACTTTTCAGCGACTTCACCCAAAACGCCAGACTCACGAAGTGTGTCTAGGTTGTCGTTTATGGCTTCCTGTAGTCCAGGGTTGTTTAGGTTCAAAGGGAAGTTAGTCTGCCCTGGCTTTGTGGTTGAGACCACGCGGTCATCTGGAGCTGGAACATTG
>Ga0307958_1001084_pt1 | contig 13196 bp, 12 predicted proteins | sample OrgLakmetagen492_FD_201826 | JGI IMG/M metagenome (GOLD analysis project Ga0307958, IMG submission 201826) | Saline water microbial communities from Organic Lake, Antarctica - #492 | ecosystem: Environmental > Aquatic > Non-marine Saline and Alkaline > Saline | place: Antarctica: Organic Lake... | reverse complement strand
TGGCTGGTTGCTGCGCTATATCCATTCCACCGGGGCGTCCGCGTTCTTCGTGGTGATCTACCTGCACATGTTCCGTGGTTTGATGTACGGCTCTTACAAGAAGCCGCGCGAGCTGATCTGGGTTTTTGGCATGGCCATTTACCTTGTCCTTATGATGGAAGGTTTCATGGGCTACGTCCTTCCCTGGGGTCAGATGTCCTACTGGGGAGCCAACGTAATTGTGTCTCTGGTAGGTGCCATCCCGGTTATCGGGGAAGACCTGTTGATCTGGGTTCGCGGTGACTACCTGATCTCCGGCGCGACGCTGAATCGTTTCTTCGCTCTGCACGTGGTTGCACTGCCCATGATACTGATCGGGCTTGTTGTGCTGCACCTGCTGGCGCTGCACGAAGTGGGTTCCAACAACCCCGACGGCATCGACATCAAAAAGAACAAGGGGCCTGATGGCATTCCTTTAGATGGTATTCCTTTCCATCCGTTCTACACTGTTCATGACCTGATAGGCATCACCGTCTTCCTGTTCGTGTTCTGCTTCGTGATTTTCTTTGCGCCGGAGATGGGGGGTTACTTCCTCGAGCCACCAAACTTCCAGGAAGCCAACCCGCTGGTAACGCCGGCGCATGTGCCGCCAGTTTGGTACTTCACGCCTTTCTACTCCATGCTGCGCGCTGTGACCGTGCCGCTGTTCGGTCTTGATGCGAAGTTCTGGGGCATGATCGTCATGTTCGGCGCCATCGCGATTCTGTTCGTGTTGCCGTGGCTGGATCGCAGTGCAGTTCGATCAATGCGCTATAAGGGCTGGTACAGCCGAATCGCGCTGCTGATTTTTATTGCCAGCTTTCTGATTCTGGGGTACCTGGGCACGCTGGGCACCAGCGCTGGCCGGATCGCCTTGGCCCAGCTCTGTACAGTGCTGTATTTTCTGTTCTTTTTCCTGATGCCCTGGTATACGAGGAAAGAGCAGACCTTCACTGAACCTCAGCGTGTTACTGGCCGCTGGATTACCAACAAACAGCTAGCCATCACACTGGCGCTGCTGGCTGCACTGGTGTTCCTGCCATTGAAAGCGGTTGGTGCGGAAGTGACGGTAGAGTTGGAGCCGGTAGACATGGACCTGCGCGATGAAGCCTCTCTGCAAAACGGCTTCAAGTACTACATGAACTACTGCCACTCCTGCCATTCTCTGAAGTATGCGCGCTATCAGCGCACGGCCGACGACCTGGGTATCCCAACCGACCTGGTGATGGAAAACCTGGTTTTTGGTGATGCCTCTATCGGTGAGCTGATGGAAAACAATATGGATCCGGTAGACAGCAATAACTGGTTTGGTATCACACCGCCCGACCTGACGCTGGCCGGTCGTCTTCACAGCCCTGAATGGCTTTATGGCTACCTGCGCTCGTTCTATACCGATAGCAGTCGTGTATGGGGTGTCAACAACACTGTTTTCGCTAACGTGGGTATGCCTAACGTGCTTTATGACCTGCAGGGTGAGGTGGTTTGCACCAACAACGCTGAGGCGCCGGAAGATTGTGAGCTCAGCCATGTTGCCGGCACGGGTGAATTGACGCCCGAAGAGTTTGATGAATTTATCTATGACACGGTCAACTTCCTTTACTACATCGGCGAGCCTGTACGACTCAAGCGACAGGAAATTGGGGTTTATGTACTGGGTTTCCTGGCCATATTGTTTGTGCTGGTAACATTGCTTAACCGTGAATACTGGCGGCGTATCCACTAAAAGGATGCTGCTGACAGCAACATGCGCGTGATGTAGCGGTCAGGCTAATTCGATTTTTTGAGGAAAGGTTTATGGGTGTTGTAGCAAAGCGCTCTTCCATGACGTTCTATTCTGATGGCAGTTCTCAGTACAGTCATCGGGTGCGAATAGTTCTGGCCGAGAAAGGGGTTACCGTCGAAACTGTCAATGTTGACCCAGCGAACACACCAGAAGATCTGGCTTCGTTGAATCCTTACAACAGTCTACCGACACTTGTGGATCGTGATCTGGTGCTGTACGAAGCCAATATCATGATGGAATACCTGGATGAAAGGTTCCCGCACCCGCCCTTGTTCCCGGTATACCCGGTGGCCAGGGCGCAGAGCCGCCTGTGGATGTATCGTATTCAACGCGATTGGTGCCAGGTTGTTGATGACCTGACGGCGGGCAAGGGCACGGCCGCTCAACAGGAAAAGATGAAGAAGGAGCTGCGCGAAAGCTTGATCTCAATTGCGCCGATTTTCTCTGAAAAACCGTTTTTCATGAGCGACGAATTTACTATCGTTGATTGCTGCGTGACGCCTATACTTTGGCGTCTGCCATCGCTGGGCATAGATCTGGGCAACCATAAATCCGTTCAGCCGTTGCTGCAGTACAGAGCGCGCCTGTTTTCCCGTGATTCAGTCAGAGCCAGTCTGTCGGATCAGGAAAAAGAGATGGTATAAGCGTGAGCATGACCTCGAGTCGTCCATATCTGCTGCGTGCCCTGTACGAATGGATACTGGAAAATCAGTGTACGCCCTATATTGTGGTGAATGCATACGCCAATGAGGTGATGGTGCCGCAGGAGTATGTCAAGGACGGGCAGATTATCCTCAATATTTCTCCATCGGCGGTTCATGCGCTGGAAATGACCAATGAAGCAATCAACTTCAGTGGCCGGTTTTCCGGCATACCAACCCCGGTTTATGTACCGGTGACCGCTGTCATGGGCATCTACGCGCGTGAGAATGGTCAAGGCATGGTATTTGAAACGGAAATTCCCTCGCCGGAGCCGCCACCGTCGTCACCCAAGTCTGTCAAGAGCGAAGGCAAAGAGGACAAATCGAAAGCAGCTGAGTCCAAGACCCGGACCCGTCCATCACTTCGCGTAGTGAAATAATGACCCAGCACACGATCATCAGAGATATTCGAATACGTTAACCACGCGCTGAACACCGCCGACGCTGCGTGCAAGTTCAGTAGCACGGCTGCCTTCACTTCGACCGACAATCCCCATCAGGTAAATCGTGCCGTTATTGGCAACAACTCTTATGCGATTGGCATTTATGTCGTCATTAGCTGTCAATTGTGTGCGAACTTTTGTGGCCAGCCAAGAGTCATTGCTGCGCGAGAGCAGGCTGCGGCGTCCTGCAACCTCCATTTCGTTATGTACCCGGCGCACATGCACGCTGGCCTCCGACGCTATCTGCGTTGCCTCGCCTTTTAGTGCATCCGATTGCACCTGGCCAGCCAGCAACACCACGCCATTGTGGCTGACGACATCAAAACTGGCTTCACGGAACGCTTCCTGACGAGAACGCATATTCACGACTATCTTGGTCTCAATGGACTCGTCTTCCACAACGGTGCCGGCGGTGCGCAGGTAGGGATCTTCACGTATCCCGTCCTCACCGGTGGTCTGCGTGAGGATAGTGGTACATGCTGTCGTGCTCAACAGCAACGCAATAATTGATAGTCGTTTGATGCTCATCACAACTCTTCTCCAAAAATGTCAATGTCGATCAAATCACACAGGCAGTGAATCAGTACCAGGTGGACTTCCTGGCTGCGGTAGGTGATGAGGGCGGGTACCCGGACTTCTATATCATCGTCCTGCAGCATCTCTGCCAGATTGCTGCTCTCTTCACTGCTTAGCAAAATTACGGCAATATCGCGATCATACGCAGCTGTGATGGCTTCACGCAAGCTTGCGCTGCTTTTGCCAGCGGCTATAACAAACAGTATATCAGCAGGCTGGGCCAAAGCCCGGATCTGTTGTGCGTACCCGGCTTTATATTGCTGGTCTGTAGCAATGGTTGACAGACAAACTGAGTCGGCTGACAGGGCAATGGCGGGCAGTCCGGGTCGTTCACGATCAAAGCGATTGATCAGCAGTGCCGACAGGTATTGCGCCAGCGCAGCTGAGCCACCGTTGCCACAAACCAGTATTTTACCGCCTTGCACCAGTCCGGTGACCATACGATTGGCGGCGGCGCAGAGCACGTCGGCCTGGCTGTCAAGGGTCTCGCGCAGCGTCGCGATATTGTGCTGGACGTGTTGCTGCACTCTTTGTTGCGGTTTCATGGTGATGTCCGGTGGTGAGCAGGCCTCCAGTTTACTTTAATCGGCTCGTTTTGTGTTGTCTGTCAAAGATGGTTAATAGTGTTGATGGATGGCATCTTTAATCCATTTGAATTCGGTTTCGCCGTGAACGTTGGATTGCTTGATGCCCAGCACGTCAATGCGACAGGGAATACGATCAGTGAGGCCGTGGTATTTGAGATACGTTGCTGCGCTGCGCAACAGTTTTTTTTGTTTGCGATGGTCGACACTGGTGACAGGGTCCATGAAGTCGGCACGGGTTCTGTATCGCACTTCGACAAAGACCAGTGTGTCGCCATCTTTCATGATCAGGTCAATTTCGCCCAGCCGACAACTGAAGTTGCTTTCGATCAACAGCAGGCCCCGTTGTGACAGGTACTGCGCTGCGTTGGCCTCCTGGGCAAAGCCGGTTTGACGCCGGTTGCCCGGCGCAACCGGCGTTTGTTTCCGTTGGGGGTGGTTTGTGTCTCTCATGTGCAGGATTCCTTTTCTGCGCTGTCAGGTGTGTTGCTGTTTTCCTAGTTACCGGTGCCATCCTGCGCCGGTGTTTCCGTGAGCAGTACCGAAATATTGCCATCGACAAAGCGTGCGCCAATCAGGTCCCGCACGATACTGCCATCCTCGCGCATGGATAGAATACCGGTGGCACCCTGTAAACGAATACCCGGGAAGTTCTCCAGTTGCGAAATGCGGGCGTAAAGGCGGAAGCTGTCGATACCCATGGCGCGCAGGCGCTGAACAGGACCCGTGGCGGGCGTCCAAACGTTGCCGGTGCTCACCCGTAATGGCTCATCACTGCCAAGAACCCAGGGTGCATCGACAAAGATGATGCCATTAAGATCCCTGTTGTCGGTGGTATCCCTGCGGCCATCGTAAATTGCAGGCATGGCATACACCGGAACGTCCCCAACAAAATGGAATGCCATCGTGGGTTTCAGCTGGCGGCCTTCGGCCGGGTTGGCGAGCATGAAAATAAAGTCCACATCCTGTCGTCGTCTTGGCGTGAATTCGATGTTGTTGCGTGGCAGGACTTCGCGCAGGCGTTGCGCGCGGGCCTCGCTGGCATCAATACTCATCAGTTGCGTTATAATGTCAGAATACCCTGCTGCACTGCCGAAACTGGCTCGACTCACAACCTGGCCACCAAGCGTTTGCCAGTACTCGACGAAGCCGTCCTGAATGCGGCGATAATCCTCACCTGCCGGGGTCAGCACCGCAGCGTAACGGTGGCCCGCCTGCCAGGCCATGCGCGCTGCCTGCCGGATTTCGTCCTCAGGCGCCAGGCCAAACTGATAAAACCCTGGTGGATTGATACGCCAATCGTCTCCGTAGTTGAGTGCCAGCGTCGGAACCGGAAGTTGTTCCATGCTCTGCAGTTGCCTGACGGATTCCTTGAGCAGGGGCCCTATAATCATATCCACGCCCAGCGCAACGGCTTGTTGGTAAAGGCTGGCGACATCCCGGACACCGGTGGTGTCAATGACCTCTACCTCGGGCACCTGCTGATTCTGGCTTACTGCGTGGTAATAGGCCGCCATGAAGCCTTCATTGACTGCCTGGCCTGCGGCCTCACGAAGCGGCAGCATCAAGGCGATATGCTGTGGTCGGTTGTTGAGGAGTTCAACGGCAAACGCCAGCGCGTCTGGCAGCAAGGAGGCGGCGGTGTGTCGATTCCAGCGATCCTGCCAGCGGGTGATGGCAGCCACCTGTCTTTCGATATTGTTTTGTTCGCTGTTGACGACATTGATCAATTCCAGCCAGCCGCGCAGCTCGTAGGAATCCACCATCGTTGATTCATTGTTCAGACTGCCTGCCGGCGCAGCGGTCAGTATTTGCCAGATACGATTATTGTTGTCGGCAATCTGCTCGGGGTTGGTCAGCGTCTCCGCCATTCGGGTATGTTCGCGGGCAGCTGCCAGGTGTTGCTCCAGCTCTATGAAAGCAGCGGCGCGCAGCCGCATAAGGGCCAGCCTCGTATCCGCCGAAAGTTCCACCGTGCGCTCCAGTAGTGTGCTGCTGGCGAGCGCCAATGCGTCTTGTGCGTCGTTGCGCAAAAGCGCCAGCTCTGCTTTTTGTCGCGTCGCCTCAATTGCCAGGTCCAATGGCAGTTCATCGCTGGGCTCTATACCTGAGAGAATTATACCGGAGAGAATTGCCGCCGCATTATCGAGATCGCCGTCACGCAGCGCTATGGCGCTGGCCTGCAGGATATAGCGCTCCGCCTGCGGAGAGCCGACATCTGCAGCCAGCGTCAGCAGTTCATTGATCGTGCGGTTGTCTGTTGTGTCGACTGGCGTGGGCGTGGGCGTGGGCGTGTCGCCGGCGTCCGGTGTAACCGCGCTGCTGCCGCAATGGCTTAACAGCATCACAGCGCCTAGAAAAAACGCACATCGGTAAAGGGTTTTCATAAAGCTCACAGCAAGTGGATCAGCACAGGAATAATTATATTGTAGATCATAGCAGGCGACTCATGTTGTTGCGACTGTGAACAAACCGGTATCATGCATCTTCACACAAGCAAGCCGACGACGTTGACGGCCAGGCGACCACCATGACGCAGACCTACACTGACACCACGTTACTCCGGCCAGCACTCTACGTTGTCGCCACCCCGATAGGCAACCTGGGTGACATGAGCCTGCGCGCTGTTGATACGCTCAAAAGTGTGGATTTGATTGCCGCTGAAGATACGCGGCACAGCGCCCGCTTGATGCAGCATTTTTCTATCTCCACGCGACTTGTCTCCTATCATGAGCACAGCTCAGGTGCGCGGGAGGACGCTATCCTGAGGGCGTTGCGCGAGGGCAAGGCGGTGGCCCTGATCTCTGATGCCGGCACGCCGCTGATCTCTGACCCGGGTTACGGCCTGGTGGTGCGTGTGCGTGCCGAATCCTACCCGGTATTGCCGGTGCCTGGTGCCAGTGCCATTACTGCGGCCATTAGCGCGGCGGGCCTGCCCAGCGCCCGTTTTACGTTCGAAGGGTTTCCGCCGCACAAAGCATCGGGTCGTCGCCAGTTGTATGAAGCGCTCGCCGCTGAGCATCGAACTTTGGTGTTTTATGAGTCGCCGCACAGGATAAGCGAATCATTGGCCGACATGGCAGGAGCATTCGGGGGCGATAGACAGGCCGTCATTTGCCGGGAACTAACCAAGACCTGGGAAACCATTCATGGCGATTCCCTGGCCAGCCTGTGCGACTGGTTGCAGCAGGATGACAACAATCGCCGTGGCGAGTTTGTTGTTCTGGTTCACGGCGCTGCCAAGGTCGAGCAGCTGGCAATCAGCACAGAAGCGGAGCGCACCTTGAAGATATTGATGTGCGACCTGCCGCTTAAACAAGCGGCAAAACTGGCCGCCGAGATCACCGGCAGCAAAAAAAATGCACTGTATAAACGAGGACTGGCGCTGGCCGAAGATGCACCCTGATGGCAGCTGGCATCATGTTCACTGACGGTCTTCTGAGTGCCTGCCAAGCCTTTTGATATGTGCAGAGCGGCCCTGGAGAGTTCAGGTGCTCTCTAGGGTTTGCGCACCCAGCGGCCGCTGGCATCCTCCACCAGGTGGCCCGAACGGGTCGCTTCAACCGCGCGCGCGTACGCCAGCTGTGCCACCGTGGTGACGGAAATGTTGTTGTCACGGGCAATTTCTTCATAGCGCACCCGTCGTTGGCGATTGACGTTTCTTACCAGGTCGACCAGGTCTTGCGGCGCATCGGGCTGAACCAGTCCGATATAACCATCATTTTTTTCACCGATCAGACCTGCCGCCTTGGCCTCGTCCAGACTTTGGGCAATCGCCACGCTGGCGATCAGGAGCAGACCAAACGCAAGCGTCCGGGTGATGAATTTGATGCAGGCATTATGTCTCATGACTGTGTCCTTAAATGCGTTAAAACAGATCGCTATCGGCGGCAAAAATATCATCCAGTTCGCGGTCGACCTTGATGCGGATTTCGTGTTCGATACGCACGTTAAGATTGATGGTAATCGGCTCTGTTGGCGCTTCGACCCGGACCGTCGGGGTGCAGGCGACAACACCGCCCAGCGCGATTGCCGCTGCCAGTGCTTTCAGAGCCAGCATGCTTGCTGACAGGGGGACAGTCAGTGTTCCTTGTATTGTCATGTTGCTCAACTCTACAGTTATGATGACTTGGGTATGCAATATCCGTGTCGGTAAAACCTGTATTGGAGTTGCCACTATAACAGAGTGGCCTTAATAACGGCTGAATGGCGCGCGAGTATCTTGTGCTCAATGTCCATTTTTCATTGTGTCGTGCTCACGGGACGCTGTCGGTTGTGCTGCGTTGTCTTGCATCCAGTCTCGACTCAATACTGTCAGTCACTGAGCGGGCAGCCTGCAGGCTTTGCAGCAGGGCAGGGATGTCGTCGTTTATGTTCAGATTAAGGTTGATGCGTTGTCCGCCGTTGAGCTCCGGACTGATGCCCTCCATGCGAATAGCCAGGTCCAGCTCGCCACTTTCCTGATAATCAACCTTGGTTTCCATCAGGTTGAATCGATAATCCTGCAACGCCTGGTACACCAGATCCAGGCTCTGGTTGCCGTCCCCGGTGGCGCCTGTCCCGTAACTAATGGTGCCGCCCGGTTGCAGCGCCGTCAGGGTGCCGCCGCTTATGCTGGGCGTGAGTCCGTGCAATCTTACGGGCAGGCGGCCGCTGACCAGGCCAGTGGCACTGACGCCCTTGTAGGCGCTGATAGCGAGCATCTGGTTCAAGTCGATGCTGTCGATGTCAATCGTGAAGTTGCTATCATTGTTCTGCAAATGGTAATCCAGTTGCTTGCTGCTGACGGTGCCGCCGAACAGCTCGAGCGAAGCATCTGTCAGCGAGATTGAGCCTGTACCATCGCCTGTGCCGGAGTCGACCCGGTAATCGCTGCGTATATTGTTGATCTCAATGCCGGCATCCAGGGAGGCCAGGCTGACGAATGCGGTGTGGGCGCTGCGCAAGTGCCAGTCCGGCAGCAGCTCCGCAGTGAAATCCGTGCTCAATTGCAGGAATGCAGTCTCGTTAATGTAGCCACTAAGCTCGTCCAGCGAAACCTGAACATTGCCCGTGACGATGGGCTTATTACTCTGGCCCGTCAGCCAGTTGAGGTTCGCGCTGGCACCGGCCGACCCTGCCAGAATATCGCCTCGCCATGTAAGGGGTGATAATAGCTCAGACAACTTGTTGGTGGTGTCATTGAATTGGGTGCGGGCTACTACAAGTGTCCCCTGACCGCTTTCCAGCGCCGTGCTGTGGCGCAGGTCGTTGATCAGCAGGGGCTGGTTGTCACGAATGACGGCGCCGACAATGTGAGCAATCCCATCTTGCCAGGTCAGTTGTTGATCGACACGCATAGACCACAAGTTGATATCGACGAGATTGGTATAGAGCTCGCTGACGGAGAGCTCGGCGTGCAGATACAGTCCGGCTGGATCAAAATCAAGCGCTTTCAACGCATACACGATAGTCAGGCGCTGAACGTTGCCAACCAGGCCTGTCATGGAGTCGCCGGCACGAATGGAGGGCAGCGTCACGGAGGCCGCGCGGGCATTAAGTGACACGGTGTCAGTGTTTGCATCGAGCGTTATGTCAATGGGGGTGTCGAGTGCAACAAGGTTCAGATTAATGACGGTCTGGCCGATAGTGTAGATCAGTTTATCCGCGCTTACGCCAAGCATGCCCGTTAGCTGACAACGGCTGTGCTGACAGTCCACGCGCAAAGACCGCAGGTCTGCCGACAGGCTTTCAATGACGGTAGCACCTGCTGCTATTTTATCGCCGGTAACCTGTAGTTGAGCAATGCGCAGCTGCTTAAAGGGCACGGCCGGAAGAATATCGCCCAGTCGCACACTGTTGCCGGCCGCAGCGAGTGGGGTTACTGATGAGCTGGCGCCATCGTTTGCGGTGTTGGTCAACAAATCGGGCAAGGTGAGTTCAGCGCTGGTTATCGAGATGGTTTCGACCCGCCTTCTGAGTAGTCCCGCGGCGGTAAATTCAACGCGCAGCTTGCTCAGGTGCTGCGGTGCACCGCTGCCGCTGTGAATCAGATCCAGCCTGCTTATGCGAAGTGAGGTCGTGCTCAGTTGCAGGCCATCAAGCGTCTGGACGTGAAGGCCGTAGGGGAGCAGTGCGGCGTTAGTTGCGTTAATAATAAGCGCCGCACGTTGCTGGTAAGCGAACCAGGCCAGGCCCGCCACCATCGCCGCTGTCAGCGCGACAACAACGAGCCACGGCAGCCAGCGTCGGTGCCTGAGTGGTTGGGCATGAGCCTGCACCGATGTGTCCGTATCCATGATGCCAGTTTGCCACGGTGCGTCAAGATAAAACACTTGTCTTTGCAGCTGGGCTCGCTTAACCTTGCCGCCGAGTCGGCCAGGCAGTCGCTGCCAGATCTGCGTCTATTACCGTTTCGACGGTAACTGAGGCACCTGGTGGAGGAAAGTCCGGGCTCCGCAGAGCAGAACGCCAGGTAACGCCTGGGAGGCGAAAGCCTACGGAAAGTGCAGCAGAGAGTAGACCGCCGGTTCACGCGCTTCGGCGCTGGGCAGGTAAGGGTGAAAGGGTGCGGTAAGAGCGCACCGCGCGACTGGTAACAGTTCGTGGCATGGCAAACCCCGTTCGGAGCAAGGCCAAATAGGGATCCAATGGTGTGGCTCGCACTGGATCCGGGTAGGCTGCTTGAGGCCAGTAGTGATGCTGGTCCCAGATGAATGACTGTCCTCGACAGAACCCGGCTTATCGGCTGACTCGACTACTTTTCGGATTTGTCCCTGTGGGACAAATCCTTTCGCCCAGGGCTGTTTATTGGATTCGCCACAGGCGAATCCTGGCGCTCAGGGCTGCTTGCCGGCTTCCTCAAGGGGGTGGGTTTTTAAGCTCAGGGCTGTTTCTTGCTCAGGGCTGTTTCTTGCTCAGGGCTGTTTCTTGCTCAGGGCTATTTTCGGTCCGTACCGCTGAGTGTTGTTGGAAGGCGTTTCGCAGTAAACACCTGATTTATTGACCTTATGGTCACTTCTTTTTATTGCCTCTTCTTACAAACTACTTTAAGTAGTTTTCTTACCTTGCTGATAAACAATTTGTTTGTCTTGGCGCTTCGTTTGCTTCCTCAAGTTCTAGCAATTTTTCCTGTAATTTCAGGCGCTTTACGTGCTGGAAAGTACAAATAGTGCTTGCGCTTGCCTATGGCTGTGCATATAGTGTCGAAATGTGGCAGGAAGTGGGAAAATATGTACTAAAGTGGGTTTGAGGGTGACGGCGGTGGTATGCCGAACTCGAAGCTCCGGAGCAGCAAGGTGTTCAGAGGCGTCAATACAATCAATCTCGATGCAAAGGGGCGCATGGCCATGCCGGCGCGCTACCGGGATTTATTGACGGAAAAATACGGTGGCCGGCTGGTGGCGACCGTTGATTATACCGGCCGCTGTCTGCTGCTCTATCCGATTGACGAATGGGAAGTGATTCAACAGAAAATAGAGAGCCTGTCCGGCTTTGATGAGGACAGTCGACGCGTCCAGCGCATGTTGATTGGTCACGCGCATGATCTGGAAATGGACGGCAGTGGTCGTTTGTTATTGCCACAGATCTTGCGCACTCGTGCTCAACTGGACAAACACTTGGCGCTGGTTGGTCAAGGTATGAAATTTGAGATCTGGAGTGAAGAGAACTGGAACGAACAGGCAGACAGCTGGTTCGCCGATGGAACAGGGCAGACGCAACTGCCTCCCGAGCTGCTAAGTCTGTCGCTATAAGTTGGATGTTTATTAGTCAGTCTTCTCGGAACGGTGCGTTATGGCTACACAGTCCCATGAAACGGTATTGCTGCATCCCGCTGTGGATGCACTGCTGATCGACCCGGCCGGAATCTATGTGGACGGTACGTTCGGTCGTGGTGGTCACTCTCGTCTGATTCTGGAGCGTATCGGGCAGGAAGGTGCCTTGCTGGGGATCGACAAGGACCCGCTGGCAATCGAAGTCGGTTTAGCGCTGATGGAGAGCGACAAGCGTTTTACCATACGTCAGGGTCCCTTTGATGAGCTGGATACAATGCTTGCTGATATGGACATCGCGACGGGAGTCGACGGAATATTGCTGGATCTTGGGGTGTCTTCTCCCCAGCTTGATGAAGCCGAACGTGGGTTCAGTTTCACTCAGGACGGCCCTTTGGACATGAGGATGGATCCGCAATCAGGCGCGAGTGCTGCAGAGTGGCTGGCGAGCGCCGCCGAACAGGACATAGCAGATGTCATTTATCGCTACGGCGAGGACAGGTTTTCACGGCGTATTGCCCGGGCCATTGTTAAAGAGCGGCAGGTGGCGCCAATCAATCGGACCCTGCAACTGGCAGAGATTGTGAAACACGCCAATCCGGCCTGGGAAAAGCACAAGCATCCTGCAACGCGCGCATTCCAGGCAATCCGTATTCATGTCAATAAAGAGCTTGAGTCGCTGGAGAATGTGCTGGAGAAAGCATTGCTGGCCCTCAAACCAGGTGGTCGGCTGGTCGTTATCAGTTTTCATTCGCTCGAGGATCGCCTGGTAAAACAATTTATTCAGAAGCAGAGCAAAGGAGACGACTTTCCGAGAGATTTGCCTGTACCAGCGTCGGCATTGAACCCGAAACTAATCAAGATAGGAAAGGCTGTGAAGTCGTCGGAGCAGGAGATAAGGCACAACCCCAGGGCGCGCAGCGCGATCATGCGGGTGGCGGAGAAACCGGCCTGACAACAGGGCCCGATGCAGGAAAATCTATAACAGACAAGATGTCATTATGAAAACAGAGCAGGCCAGAGACGAATCAGTAGCACCAGCGACGATCGGGGTGACTAAGACCCCTGTGTCTGTGTTTGGCTGGCTGCAATTGTTCAGCCCACGAAACCTGGGGCCTATGATATTGCTCGCGGCGATCATGGTATCTGCGTTGGCGGTCGTTGATACCAGTTTCAAGAGTCGAACCGTGTTCCACGAACTGCAGAAGTTGCGGGCTGAGAGCAATGAACTGGATGTGCAGCAGGGACAGTTGTTGATAGAGCAAAGCACCTTCGGCTTAGAGGGGCGGATAGAACAAATAGCCATCGGCGAGCTTGATATGACGCTGCCGGATTGGTCA
>Ga0307958_1001077_pt1 | contig 13236 bp, 7 predicted proteins | sample OrgLakmetagen492_FD_201826 | JGI IMG/M metagenome (GOLD analysis project Ga0307958, IMG submission 201826) | Saline water microbial communities from Organic Lake, Antarctica - #492 | ecosystem: Environmental > Aquatic > Non-marine Saline and Alkaline > Saline | place: Antarctica: Organic Lake... | reverse complement strand
GCGTAAATAATGTCAATAGCAACCTGTTCGTTGCAACAGGACGTCCTTTTGATAGAGTGTTTTACAGAGAAATCTACACTATTCCCACACTGTTTCCAGTCTCAAATCGTAGTGAGACACGGCCTTAGACGGTTTTATTCCTTGCGGTAATGGTCGACGGTGATATGGTTGGTCGCGGACGTTCGATGATGGCATCCGCGTGGTGCACGAGAGTCGAAGGGTGCGTTCGGATCCGTGGGAGATCCGCAAAATTATTTTCTTGCCTAAGATTATACAAACCTCGTCGAACACGCTTTAGCACACAGACAGACAGAATGGGAGGAGGACTCATGCAATTAGTGGCATACGGTGCGCAGGACATTTTTTTAACGGGGAATCCGCAGATTACGTTCTTCAAGGTTGTGTACCGCAGGCACACCAACTTTGCCATGGAGTCCATTGAGCAGACCTTCAACGGATCCGCCGACTTCAACAAGAAGGTCACGTGCACCGTCAGCCGCAACGGTGATCTGATCCACCGCGTCTACCTGCGCGTGGAGCTGCCCACCGTCACCATCCACCCCCAGAGCTCTTTCCGCTGGTTGAACTGGCTGGGCCACATCCTGATCCGCTCGGTGGAGATCGAGATCGGAGGCCAGCGCATCGACAAGCACTACGGAGACTGGATGCACATCTGGAACGAGCTGACACAGTCCGCGGGCAAGCACCTGGGCTACGCCAACATGTTGGGCAACATCCCCCAACTGGTGAACCCCATCGAGAACACCAGCACCACCAACACCAAGGACGTGGCCGGCCAGATCCTGTACATCCCCCTGGAGTTCTGGTTCTGCCGCAACCCCGGCCTGGCTCTGCCCCTGATTGCGCTGCAGTACCACGAGGTCAAGATCAACCTGGAGTTGGGCGACAAGAGGGACTGTTACTGGGCGGGCAAGAGGAACGGTAGCGGCGACTGGGAGTACAACGCTTCCGCGGCGACTGTGCCCTCTCTGAACTCCGCTTCCCTTTTCGTGGACTACATCTTCTTGGATACCGAAGAGAGGAGGCGCTTTGCCCAGGTCTCCCACGAGTACCTGATCGAGCAGCTGCAGTTCACGGGAGACGAATCGACCGGTACCGCGAACAACAAGTTCAAGCTGAACCTGAACCACCCCGTCAAGGAACTGGTGTGGGTGGTCCAACCCGACGACAACACCAGCGACGAGGCCCCCTTCGGCAAGCAGTGGTTCAATTACACTGACGCGTACGACATGTCCCTGATGCCCGAGTTCGCCTTCAACATGGCCTCCGCCGATCTGGTCACTCCCAACGAGAACTCCGCGGGTCTCCCCGGTATCGCCGCGGGTGGTTCCAACGGCGTCTACATCCCCACCTCTTTCGACGGCGGCGAGAACCCCATCAAGATGGCCAAGCTGCAGCTGAACGGCCACGACCGTTTCTCCGAGCGCGACGGACGTTACTTCAACCTGGTGCAACCCTACCAGCACCACGAGAACGTGCCCTCCAGGGGCATCAACGTCTACTCGTTCAGCCTGAAGCCCGAGGAGCACCAGCCCGCCGGAAGCTGCAACATGTCGCGCATCGACAACGCTACGCTCAACCTGCAGCTGACCGCGGCATCCGTGGCCGGATCGCGCACTTGCAAGGTGCGTGTGTACGCCGTGTCTTATAATGTACTCCGCATCATGAGCGGAATGGGTGGCCTCGCTTACAGCACGTAATTCAATTACGAGCTGGTTGTAACAAGCAGGGCCGAAAAGCAGCCGGCCACGGGTATTCGGATACCCCGTGGAAAACTCCGTTGTGCTTCCGATAGCGCCGCATAAACCCGCGGATTAAAACGCTGAAGCCAGCTGCTAGTGGGAAGGAAGAGGTAGAAATACACTCCTTCCCGCGACATCTCCAAATTGCGGGAACCCCCTTAGAGCCCTCAGGTACCAAACGGCGACGAGAAATCGCGCCGTGGCGGACAAGCGAAGTCCGGTATGGTAACAATCCTGGGGATTGGGCAATCCGCAGCCAAGCTCCTAAACCCGACAGATCGACAACGACCAGGGTATGGAGAAGGTTCAGAGACTAGATGGAGGTGGGTCCGAGGAGCCTAGTCAGCTCCGATGACGGCCTAAGGTATAGTCCGGCCGCGGGAGAAATCTCGCGGGTATACCGTGCATACAGCAACTAAAAGCGCAATAAAAATAAGAAAAAAAAGGTATATGTAGATAGTGAACTATAGTTGACTTCAATACGGAGTTGTACCAGGTGTCCAAAAAGTACTATCAATGATCAGTCTAATGCTCATTTTATCAACAGCGATGTACACCTAGCCATGGCGGTGCAACTTTGAATATTCTGATCCCAGTAAGTATTGGCCCTAAACATCATGACCGGCTTGGGTCTGTGTGTTATAATCATACACAAAACATTCCACTTTGTGAAAAAGGACGGAGCAGACTAATCTGCTCCGTTCGATAATTATAATACTAAAAACGCGATGAGTCGCCACGACTCACACCTTTTTTTTATACTCATCCGCAGGTTTACTCTAACTTTACCGATGAAGACCAACGTCTGTTTGCACACGGCTTCGCTAGTTTCCTCCAGTATGATCCCAGATCAGATTTTGTCATAAAGATAGGGTGGTCCGCGAATATTAGAGACCGATACGCGAGTCTGAAAAGCGATTACGGGAGGTGTGATTTCCTCGACGTAGAACAACCTCAACTCCAGTGGCTGTTTTACGAAACGTGCTCCGGCGCGGTGTAGACTCTCCGTAATTGTGTGTATACTATGACAAGACTGTCTCGCGCTTCGACTGTGACCGACGCCAATGCGGCCCGTGTATAAAGGAAGATACGTTACAGCAGTTTTCAAAACAAGAACGGGACAGCGGATTTGGTGTATCGCTCGTAAGATTGAAGCTCTTCAACGAGCACAACGACTATCACGCACACGACACGCACGTCAAGTGGTACGGGTACGAGGGTGTGAATATGTCTGCAGTGGCTACGTTTTACGCCGTACGACAACTCCTAGATGATCCTTCAGGTGACATTCGTATGAACGACGACGATGCGTTGTGCGCATCAGCCAAGTTCGGCCATGCGGATCATGTGCGCGACCTGTTGAGTCGCGGTGCAAATGCCAGTGCACGTGACGGCCAAGCTCTTGCGGACGCGTCGCGAGACGGATATATTCATATCGTGCGAGACTTGCTAAGTCACGGTGCTGATCCCGAGGCCCGTGACAGACTCGCTTTGGGAAATGCTGTGTTGTACAACCACGGTGATGTCGCGAACCTGTTGATTCCTCTGTGTCACGGGCGCGTGAACTGGGCCAACGCCCAAACACGGTACAGGGACACCGATTCCAACGTATTGTTTCCCAAGATGCTGATCTGTATCGCTGCAGAGAGAAACGACTCGCGCCTTTTACGAGAGCTGTTCGACCACGGGGCCACGCTTCATTACAGCGATCAGGCAATCGAGAACGCAATCAAGAATGGGAACATGGAGGCGGTTACAGCAGATTTCAAAAAAAGCATGGGACACTTGCCCACCCAAAATACTACAAAAACAGACTGACTGCTGTAATTCGGAGAATACAGTTACCGGACGGAGGGGTGGTATCTAGACCGGGCGTTGAACGACAGCGGTCGGCGGCATTACCTCTCCGTAGCCACCTTCTCTCCTCGTCTGTGGCACACCTGGACCTCTCCCCACTTCCGCTTGATGCACACACCTGTCGACCCGCGTGTATGGAAACGCTTGCTGAAAGAAAAGAGGCTGCTGCTCGTGCTCCCGAAAAACGAGCGAACCCTGCTTGACATGGAGCACTACACCTCGCACGATTTTCATGCGAGCATACTGCAGTCCTCGACAGAGCGCCCAACAACAAAGAAAAATAGCGTGTAGCATAAAATATTTTACCGTTCAAAATCACCGAAGAGTTCACAGGCAAACACGACAGACAGACGTGCTTCTCACAAGCGCCAATTGGCTGCATCATCTCTCGTGATCATCGTCCCTGGGCCGTCGTTTTGAGAGATGCGTTCTCCGACGCAGAGATAGATACGGGCGCATAAGATCGTCGCAACGCATTGCAACGCACGTTTACGCACACAAAGACAGCGCGCGACGGTACGTGTATAGCAATCGAAGCTCGAGTACGTTCCAGTGACGGTCGATCTACTTCGTCGATGCTGTTTCCGACGTCCATACGCGTGACGGCCTCAGGAGACACGGCCTTATGTCATCTCCGTGTCTTGCACATCCCACTCCGATTCAGATTCCGCGTCTAGGTCTCCCCGCATCTCGCATATACGCCGACGATACGCCTCGAGGTTACGGATGCCCATGTCCCTGTTGCACGTGCGACATACCGCCATGAGGTTGGCCAGCTCGGTGCTACCTCCCAGCGCGTGGGCTACAACGTGGCCGCATTCCATGTCTCTGAAGCGGAGCTCGGTTCCACATGTGTAGCACGCCCCCACGTTGGCTACTGGATCGTTGGTCTTGTTCCAAACGAGTTGTCTGATTTCGTGCGGTATATGTGGCCTCCTCTTTGACGAGGACGACCTGTGACCAAAATCCGACTCCCCATATCCACCATATCCATTTCCCGCAAGAAGTGTCAGACACGTTTCGGCGTCGAAGCGCACGGGAGCGTGTTCGTCCGTCCTTTTGGAAACCTCGATGCAGTGCATGCAGGCGTCCAACCACTCGAACCTGCGGAAAACGCCTAAAAAACAGAGGGTATTGCAGTTCTTCTTCGTCACGCACCCTATGATTCTGCGACACGCGTCTTCGTCGATCCGTACGCGTCCGTGTATATCTGACGACGTCCTTGTTCCTCCTCCTCGTATTCCTTCGTCGACGAGGTCGGACACGTGCACGTTGAAGGAGGACACCGCATCGCAAAGGACCCGGTGATCTCCGCGACAGACGCGCATCAGTTCGGCGCTCCTGTTGTTCATCTCCGTCTTGAGCTGCTCCGAACCGATGTGAGGCGCGCGCGTCCCTCCGAATCCGCCGCCGGTCTCGCGGTTCGTCTTCTCTTTCTCTTTCTCTTTCTTGATGTAAGGTCTGAAGGTGGCGACCATCCACTCCACGAAGGGTCTGTCGAAGTTCTGCCACGTGTCGCGCAGTTCGAGTGGGTGCACGGGTTTGTGCTGGTTGATGCGCGCGTAGTACTCCGACAGCTCGTTCAGGTCCTTGACCGTGTAATGAACCACGGGCAGGATGACGTGGCCCACCGGGAGCCCTTGGCCGCGCAAATACTCGTAGGCCTTGATGCGATGCTGTCCGTCCAATACGTACACCCGTCCACCCAGACCGGCCACCGTGACGCTCTGCAGTAGCGAAAAATAGCCGCGTCGATCGAACTCGGTGCGCTGGTCCTCGACCATCGCCCGCACGTGGTCGTCGTCGATCCCCCTCTGTAAAGACGGTAACGTGAACGTCAGTACGGTGTCCACCGTCTCGAGGGAAACCCTGTGATTCAGCCCGAAACACTGCCAAAGTGAAGACCCTGTCATGACAGACCGCTTCGTGTACGACCCAGATGAATATATTGGGGGGGCGTTTTATATATAAATGACGGCGGACTGGTCTCGCGCTTCTTCGACCTGGTCAAGAAGGGCACGGCAGACACCGGAGCAGCTCACGTCTACATGTTCGTGGTGTAAGACTCGCCGCGCTCCAGATGGACCTTCGACACCCTGCGCGTGTGGGTGCACTCCGAATCCGAGCGGATAGACGCCCGTGTCCTTCTGGCGATCGAAACCGTCGTCAGAAAAATGCCATCTCATTTGAAATGAGTCAAGTCAATTCAATTCAATTCACTTTGCCGTCTATTCCTCAGCTTCAGGAAAGCCGATACCGCTGCTTCCGTCTTTTTACTCAAATTTTCGACAGTTCCGTGTTTGTCACGACGCAATTCCAAAACGTTGGCCAAAAAGTACTCGACCAACATCCGTTTTATCCAAGGGGACTGGGTATCACTTTTGATTGGGGATAATCGATCGAGGATCGTCGCCGCTTGATGTATTGCTGCTTTGTTATTCTTGTACCAGTTGGTATTTGGTTTGTCTTCGAATCGTCCTCGTATAGTCTCCATGACTTTGCTCGAGTAATACGTTGTACTTTCATCTGTAGACGTAGCCACCATGTTTGATTTCGATTTCGCGCCGTTCCCGTGTTCGGTTTCTGTTGTTTCGTGAGGAAATAATATGAAAGACCGGCGGGCACTATACATCGCACTCGAGGGTGAGGAGGTCACGCACCTCGTTATGGATGCGACCTAGATCCTCGAGCCGATCGGCGTCGAACGTCTCAGGAACTGTTTTTGTCGTCGGTGTCCGTGTCGAGACATTGTCGTCGTGTTCCGACTCCGGCTCTAAATCCGATATTTGCCTCACGACGTCCGTGTCCAAGAGAGCGCGCATGTCGATGCCCATCGCGTTGAGTTCGTGCTGTAAGAGCTGCCAAGTGTACGGCACGTGTATACGGCGAATGTCGACGTGGAGGGGGTTGTGTGCCACCCTGCGACCGGAAGTCCGTGGATTCGTGACCCTAGCGGGCACGCCGGAATCGGCGTCGACGTCGATCCAGTGGCCGTCGGATCGTTCCATGAATGACTCTTTCAAGAACGCAGATGCTCCGTGGCTGAGGAGGGCCTGCCCCTCCATGAGTCCGATGCGCAAGCCTCCGTGTTGACCACGGCCTTTGGTGGGCTGACGCGTCACCGCCGTCACTGGACCAGTGGACCGGTGGTTTATTTTATCCACCACCATGTGTTTGAGGCGCATGTAATAAGTGGGGCCCAAAAAGATGGCGACCTCCATCTGTTCGCCCGTGCGCGCGTTGTGCATCACCTCGTCGCCGTGTCGCTGCAGTCCGAAAGCCGTCTCCATGTCTTCTCCCGCACCCAACACGTCGCTCCGCTCGAATGTGTTGCACGTCGCCCTTCGACCCGCGGCGACGCACGCCTTGGACAGCAGGCACTCCAGGAAGTGTCCGACGGTCATGCGCTTGGGGAAAGCGTGGGGATTGATCACCAGGTCGGGCACGACGCCCGACGCGGGCGAGAAGGGCATGTCGACGGCCGCCACGATGTGGCCGATCACGCCCTTCTGTCCGTGACGCGAAGCGAACTTGTCGCCCAGGTCGGGGAGGCGCTCCTGGCGGATGCGCACCTTGATGCGCGCCCCTCCTTCGTTTCCCGGCGCCTCGCTCCGAAACACGCGGTCGACGACGCCCGCGCCTCCGCGTTCGACCTTCTCGGACGCGTCCGTGTGTATCTCGCGTTCGGTCACTTGCGCCAGGCCGATCGAGCTCTGCGCGCGCGTGACCTCGCGACGCACGTGCACCCTCCCTATCAACACGTCGCCCTCTTTCACGACCGTACCGACGCGAGGAAGGCCCTCGTCGTCGAGCGCGGCGTAACGTTGTCGACGTCGCTCCCTTCGCGCGCGCGCCTCGACCTCCGTGACCGTGACGCCTTCGGTCGCGTCTTCGGGCTCTGTCAGCTCCGGGTCGAGCGCCGGGTGGCGCACGTATATGCGCTCGTCTCCCGTGACACTTTCGTCAAAGATAGAGGTGTGGTAGTGCGACACGTTGAACATACCGCGTTGCACCGCGTCTCTGTTAATCATCACGGCATCCTCCTGGTTGTATCCCATGAAGGAAGCGATGGCCACCACGACGTTTTCACCGTAAGCCAGATCGCCACCGAACAGACGGTGTGCGAAACCTGTCGTGACGAGCGGGCGTTGGGGGTAATGAAGTTCCGTCCCGAGAGTATCCAGACGGTTCGACGCGTTGGTCATGGCCAGTCCGACCGACTGCTTCGACTGAGCCATCGAGAACACGTTCCTGGGCGCCTGGTTGTGGTGCATCAATGGAATACACGACGCGGGGATACCTAGGATCGTTGCGGGATGGATCTCACAGTGGGTGTACCTCTGGCAGGGTCTGCGCTCGAGGTCGCTCGGCGTCATGGCCAACATCCTGGCGCCCGTCTCTTCGACGTCCACAAACTCTACGGAACCGGTCGTCGATGATAGCCGCTTTGTGGCGGCAAGCACGTCATCTGCCGATTTGGCCGCATATTTTGCGAACGTCCCGGGCGTCGAGTGCAGGACGCTCACGGCGAAACCCTCGGACAGGGGCATCACAGTCGTCTTCTCTTCCGTCGTCAGGAGCGAGCCAAGCACCATGTCCCTCCACGACAGGTCGAGATGTGTTTTTCCGGCACTGTCCTGGCCTCCTTGTCCGTCGTCTTCGCTGGAGGTCAGAGGGCGCCGAGCTTCCGCCCTGATCCTCCCGGGGGTGGAGGTCAGCCCCGGGACCTCCGGAGGCGCATCGTGATCGACGATGAACAGGGGGCGCGTGCACCTACCCGCGTCCGTGAACACGCGAAACTCGCGCCGAAATATGTCCCATTTTACGGAGGTCAGGGGGTGGATCAGGCCATTTCCACGGAGAGCCAACAGGTATCGCTCGGTCGTTACCGAGTCCTTGACGACACCCTCCAATATGTCGTTCACGATAAAACGTGCGGCAGAAGACGAAGCAGAAGACGAAGCAGAAGACGAAGCAGAAGACGAAGCAGAAGACGAAGGATCACCGACACACCGTGAGGTATCGAAATCGACGTCGACGAGACCGAGGTCGCGGAGGTGACGCGTGAGGGGCGTGGGATCGATGTTGGAACTGACGTGGCAGTGCGTTGAGAGGTGCTTGGTGATGCCGACATCTGGGCCCTCGGGCGTCTCGACCGGACAGACCGCGCCCCATTGTGTTCCGTACAGATAGTGCGGGGTGTGTAGATTCATGACGTCCTTTCCCGACACACGCCTCACCTGCGACACGTACATCAGATAAGAGATGCGGTTAAGGTCCTGGACGACGCCATCCTCGGCGTACTGCTCCTCCTTGGGGGCCGTCTTGTCCACGTTCCACGCGCCCCGAAACGAGAACGTGATGCCCTCGTCGATGAACTGGGGGCTGAAGATCTTGGCCAGGTTGGCGGAGCCCACCATCTCCCGCACGTCTCCCATCTCGCCCAGGTGATAAAAAAACTCTTGGTCCAAGAGGTTCATGGCCATCTTTTTGAAAACGCCGTACTTGTTGCGGAAAAGCACCGCTAAAAGGTTGCCCGCTACGCTCAGTCGCTTGTTGTCGTACGTGTCGCGATCGGTCACCGGGTCCAGTCCGGTAGCGACGCGCAGCAACCTCCCGACGACGTAACCTAGATACGCTGCTTTTTTGGGAAAGCGCAGCCCCGCGTTCGGAAACACGTCGTCCTGGAGCGTTTTTTTCAGACGGTCGATGGATCGATAGGACGCCTTGGTCATGCGCTCGAGGAGGTAACGTGTCGCCGTCAAACGATCGAACACGCCTAATTTTGCGGAGGCCATCGCGCAACTCCTCAACACGTGCAGCATGGCGTGGCGCTCCTCCTCCCCCTTTCCATCGGCCTGGTCTCGGAGGGCGACTTCGAATATGGCGCGGTCGCTCTCTACGCCCAGCGCCCGAAACAGGACGAATAGAGGGATGGCTCCGGTGAACCCCGGGAGCGTCACGCGGATGACGTTGCGCGTCTGCGACGCGTCGTTGGCAAGCACCTGGAAGTAGACGGACTTCGGGAAAAGCGACTCTCCTCCCTGCGCGACGCACTGCACCTTGGCGTCGTACTCGACGTCGTCGGGCTTTTTGCCGCGCACGACGGACAGGCGGTTGAACACCTGCCGCTCCTGCGCCATCAGCACCTTTTCGCGGCCACCGATGATGAAGTAGCCCCCCTGGTCGTGGGGACACTCGCCCATCTCGCGCAACACCTCCGGCGACCGGTGGCTCAGCACGCACAGGTCGCTGTGGAGCATGATGGGGAGGTGCCCGATGCGGTGTTTTTCGAACAGCCGGTCCCCCACCACCTGGCCGTCCATGGTGAACACCAGGCGCACGTCGGCGTACACGTTGCACGCGTAGGTCAGGCTCCGGAGACGGGCTTCGTTCGGAAAGAGGTACCTGGCGACTCCCGTGCTCGGGTCGACGAAGGTGGGTCGATCGACGTAGACGCGCGAAGCGCCTTCGTCGCCGCCCATCAACACCTGTATGCCCTGTTTGACGGGTTGTCCCTGGGCGTTATTTCCGTCTTTGTCCGCCATCCTAAATCCGGGGTTCATCGACGCGATGATCTCGCGGAGTTGGTGATGGACGGCGTTGTTGTAGGATTGGAGCTGGTGATGGGTCACGAAGTACCGGGTGTGACGGTAGTATCGGTCCAGGGCGGCGTCGGATTCGGTCGACAGCATCTTGACGGCTTTTCCATCCGTACCCGTGGTACCAGTGTCCGGTGCCATGTCGTGTTCGGTGGATATTGTGGAACCTTCCATTATAACATGTGTATGAGACATAAAAAAGGATCGATCTGGCACGCGCGGCGAAAGACTCCGATGAATCCGCGTCATACGTCATATCCGCCGTCTTTGTCGACGATAACGTCTTCGTCGGCGTCGTCCGTCTCTGAAAACGAAAACGAAAACGAAAACGAAAACGAACGAGGATACGACGCACGTACAGAAGACATGATCGACTCGTTCTGTGTCGCCACCAGTCTACACGATCGATCCGTGGCTAAAGAACATGTCGAAAGAGCCAAGGTCAGGACAGATAGGACAGGTCGAGACGACCAAGACGACGCCACATCTATAGTATGTGCCGCGATCAACGCATTCCTGGAAAATGGCGAATATGAAAGAGCACGCGATCACGAAAACGAAACCGCGGTTCGGAACGTGGAAGCGCTGGACGACACATACACAGACACCGACACAGGCCCTCGGTGGAAGCATGAATCTGCTTTGTTTTCAGACCCCCTCGCCGAAGCGCGAGGTCTTCGCGAAGAACAGGATACCGCTTTTTCACAATCGGAAAAAGAGGACGCGTCGAAGGAGCGCGCCCGAAAAGCCGAACGCGAGCGCATCAGGACACTGGAGAACACGGAGCGCGAAAGACAGGAGTGCCTGAAAGCCAAAAAAGAGGCGTTGGTCACGTTTTACGAGGAGACGTCGCACAAAAACGAAAAAGAGGCGTGGTTTTCGTTGGCGGTACGTTGTCCTGACGGCCAAAAATTCGTGCGCAACTGTCGCGCGTCGGACCCCATACAGACCCTGTTCGACGCGTACGACGTGTTTTGTGGCGAGAGATCGAACGGGTTAGCTTCCCCGCACGTGTTCGTCTCGACGCACCCCGTTCGCCAGTTCCGCGAGGGGTACGCGCAGGGGTCTCTGGAGGAAAACGGACTTTGTCGGAGCGAGGCACTTTACGTCGAATAGGTACCTAACCGTCATATCATGGTGGTACACCACCCGCATGAGGAAGAGCCCAAATTGTATACGTTCCGTTCAGGCCAAGACGACGAACACGTCTTGGCCGGGGGGGTCGGCTTTGGAGAGCAAGAGCCTACACACGCGCTGCCGTTTCAATAGCGCGGACACCTGCGCTTGACGATATGCAATCGAAGCGGAGGGTGTCGCTGCGGGTCGATCGTTCGCCTGTTCGGAGAGGTAACCCGCCATGGCGAGAGTCGCGGTCTCATGTACGTGGCCCATGACCTCGGCCAACGTGAATCCTTTGTGTCCACCGCTGGATTTTTTCGCCACGGTCCTGGGTTTTTTGAATTCGACTACCGCATAATACGCGTTGAACACCGGGAAGTGCACGCGCAGAAACGTCGACGTGACCACTCGTGTATCCTCCATGAGATCGGGAGGAGTCTTCGAACGAGATGCCACCAGACGAGTGAGTGCCAAGTGGTGTGGCATTCCCATGTTCCAGCAAGGCACTTTAGCGGCGACGAAGTCTGCGACGCTCTCGACTTTGACGGGCGTCCGAAAATATCCTTTCCGGACGCGCCACCCTTCGAAGTCAGGAGGAGGAGGAGGAGGGCGTAAGAGAGCCGCATGTCTTCTCCGTTTGACTGGCACGGGAGAAGAAGCAGGAGATGAAGGAGCGTTGCCCATCGTCGCGACGATAACAACGAATGACGTGATATATAGTACTAATACCCACGATAAAAATTGACGCTCACCTAGCATTGCGATCCTGTGCCAAAGAGCATCGCACATCACGAGTTCATACTGTACAATGTTGTCCGCTGATTATACCAAGTTCATCAGAGAGTCGGTTGTTGAATTTGTAGATACCGCAAAAAATGCCGTCTTACACGACTACGCCATGAGATTTGTGATGGGGTGCATAGCATTGCGTTTGGTCGTTTACTTGCTGCACTGGGGAGTAGGCGTCGTGGCGATGGACCGCTTGTTACATCACCTGGCGGATTTCGTAGACATCTTGAATGCGGGGAAAAACGATGAATCGTCGGAAGACTCGGAAGAATCTTCCGACCCGGACGCTTCCCGCGCCCTCATGCGCTCGATGGCGATGGCTTTCGACGCAAAAGCGTGGGCTATATCTAGGCGCGTGCCCGTCGAGTATTTTGATACATTGCGGTGCATCCGTCGGTACTTCGTCCACTACCTCTTCGACGAATACAGCTTCACATTGCACCCCGACTCTGAACACTTGGAGGAGCGCGTGGGAGACATGTCTCTCTATCGACCATTCCACCTGGACACGCCGAATGGACTGACCTTCATGGAGCATTACAACGTGTATTGCACCGTGTGTGCTTACGCATACTCTACCGACGGGACCAGAAAGAAGAGTGTTACAACAAACTCCACGCGCACGAAAGAGGCGTTGAAGCGACAGATGAAGAGCGACCTCGGAGGAAGAGAGCCTCACGAAACGTTCGTTGCGTCTGCATTGGAGGCGCTCTCCGTTATTCAGTGTCCTAGACGATAGATGTGAGGTATTCTCGTAATTTTTCTATTTTTTGTATTATGTTTACGGTCGAACCAACAACTGAACTGTTTTACCCAGTAGTGAATCGTAGACTCACTCCCTGAAGATGTTTCTTTACCGCATGGACGATAGTATCGATCCTGTAAATGGATGTCATATTTGTTCCATTTTAGAGACTAGAAAAAAAGGTGAACGGGTGTCCAACTCCTTATTGAAATCGGCTGTAAAGACACATAAATTTTACAGCAGTTTTCAAAACAAGAACGGGACAGCGGATTTGGTGTATGACGGACCAATTTTCCTTGGTTGTCGTTTGGTCGTTTTGTCGTTTTTCCTTTTACAGACATAAAGAGTCGCTCACAGTCTG
>Ga0307958_1001076_pt1 | contig 13242 bp, 10 predicted proteins | sample OrgLakmetagen492_FD_201826 | JGI IMG/M metagenome (GOLD analysis project Ga0307958, IMG submission 201826) | Saline water microbial communities from Organic Lake, Antarctica - #492 | ecosystem: Environmental > Aquatic > Non-marine Saline and Alkaline > Saline | place: Antarctica: Organic Lake... | reverse complement strand
TCATCAGAATTGAGGATACCAATGATATCGCCGCTGGCCATATCTATACCCTTATTCATAGCGTCGTAAAGGCCCTTGTCTGATTCACTGACAACCGGCCCCAGCCATTCCCGGTACTCTGCAACAATATCCATGGTGCGATCAGACGAACCGCCGTCTACAATGATATGTTCTACGTTTGCGTAGCTCTGTGAGCGCACGGAATCCAAGGTGTCACGGATTGTGGCGTCACTGTTAAAACACACCGTAATAATCGAGACCTTAAGTGCTTCTGGACTAAGCGCGGCCATACTGATCTTTCAACCTCACTATGTCATCTTCTCCAAGATAGGAACCTGACTGAACCTCAATCAGCTCCAACGGAATCACACCCGGGTTCTCCAGGCAGTGCACTTGCCCTACCGGAATGTAAGTAGACTGATTCTCGGTAACCAGAAATTGCTTCTCTCCATTCGTCACCATCGCAGTCCCGCTAACAACAATCCAATGCTCTGCACGGTGATGGTGCAACTGAACCGACAGCTTCGCTCCAGGTTTGACCGTGATTCGCTTGACCTGATAGCGATTACCGTTATCAATGGAATCGTAGATACCCCAAGGCCGATAAACCTCGCGATGGTTCATATGCTCATGGCGACCGTCATTTTTAAGGGCCTCCACTATTTTCTTTACATCCTGCACCCGATCTTTGTGTGCCACTAATACCGCATCCTTGGTTTCTACCACTACCAGGTTATCCACACCCAGTGTTGCAACCAGTTTGTGATCCGCGTGGATGAGGCTGTTATGGGTATCCAGTGCCAACACATCGCCCTTGCAGACATTGCCCTGTTCATCTTTATCGCCAATTTCCCACAAGGCCGACCAAGAGCCGATATCACTCCAACCCGCATCCAAAGGAACTACAACGCCCTCCTGAGTTTTCTCCATTACTGCGTAATCGATGGAATCTTCGGGGCACTGGGCGAAAGTGGCAGCATCAACTCGTATAAAATCCAAATCTTTATGAGCTTCCTTCAGTGACTTTTCGCAAACGTCGAGAATATCTGGGCGAAACTCAGCCAACTCCTTCAGGTACACGCTAGCTTTGAACATGAACATGCCGCTGTTCCAGTAGTAGTCACCACCAGCCAAATAGCCCTGAGCGGTTACCAGGTCTGGCTTTTCCACAAACCTAGCGACTTGGTAGCCACCGCTATCCAACTCTTCACCGCGTTGTATATAACCGTATCCCGTTTCTGCATGTTTCGGCACAATACCAAACGTTACAAGCTTGTCTTGCTCCGCCAGTTTTTTTGCCTGCATTACGGCCTGCCTGAAAGCCTCTTGGCTTTCAATGTAATGATCAGCGGCGAGAACCAGCAACAGGGGGTCGTGCCCATCAACTCTGGCCTTGATCGCTGCCAACGCTATTGTTGGCGCTGTATTACGCCCGACCGGCTCCAGAAAAATATCGGCATCACTTACCCCAGCCTGCCGAAGCTGTTCCGCCACCATAAAGCGGTGCTCTTCATTGCAGATGATTACCGGCGCAGTGACCTCTAAGCCCTCCAGGCGTGCAAAAGTCTGCTGCAACAAAGTCGAATCCCCACAGAGTTTCAGAAACTGTTTGGGGTTAAGTTGTCGGGATAAGGGCCAAAGCCGAGAGCCACTACCTCCGGCCATCACTACAGGGGTAAGCATGTTTGATCCTTTGATAAAATACTTGGTGATGCCTTCGCAACAACGGAACCCAAGGGCTTTTAACCTCTCAGAACGTCCTGGTTTGCGAGAAACCAGCTATAGGTTTGCTGAAGCCCAGATTCCAACGAAATACTCGCTTGCCACCCAAGCGCCCGCAACCGCGAAACATCCATCAATTTACGCGGCGTACCGTCAGGTTTGCTGGCGTCGAACACCAACTTGCCGTCAAAGCCAACCACGCGCTTCATGGTTTCAGCCAATTCACGAATCGTGCAGTCCACGCCGGTGCCTACGTTGATGTGTGAAAGCATGGGTTCAGTGTTCGCTTGGTAGGTCTCGCAGTCCAAGTTCATCACATACACACTAGCGGCCGCCATGTCGTCTACATGCAGGAATTCACGCATGGGTTTGCCGCTTCCCCATACCACTACTTCACCAGCTCCGATTTCTTTCGCTTCGTGAAAACGACGCATCATCGCGGGGATTACATGGCTGTTATCCGGGTGAAAATTGTCGTTCAAGCCATAAAGGTTAGTGGGCATTACGCTTCTGTAGTCACAGCCGTATTGGCGATTGTAGCCTTCACATAGTTTGATGCCAGCGATCTTAGCTATGGCGTAAGGTTCGTTTGTGGGCTCAAGCACTCCAGTTAGTAAGGCCCTCTCTCTCATGGGCTGCTCAGCCATCTTCGGGTAAATGCAAGAAGAGCCTAGGAACAACAGTTTCTGCGCGCCAGCTAGATGGGCAGCATGGATAATATTGGCTTCGATCATCAAATTTTCGTAAATGAATTCTGCCGGATAGGTGCTGTTAGCATGTATGCCACCTACTTTTGCTGCAGCGAGATAGACATGATCAATGTGTTCGTGCTGAAAAAACTGCTGCACCGCAGCCTGGTCCAGCAGGTTCAACTCGGATCTGCTCCGGGTAATCAGTTCAACGTCCGGCTTGTTCTGCAGCTGTCGTACCAGCGCGGAACCCACCATACCTTTGTGCCCTGCTACGAATATGCGTTGCTTGGACATAACCAATTAATTCTCCACTGAAACCGTAACTGCGTAACCGTGCTGCTTGAGCAGCGCATGGCGCTTGGCGACTTTCAAATCGTTTGCCACCATTTCCGAACACATTTCTTGTGCAGTAATTTCTGGAGTCCAGCCCAGCTTTTCTTTCGCTTTAGAAGGATCGCCCAACAGAGTTTCCACTTCAGCTGGACGGAAATAGCGCGGGTCTACCCGAACAACGATATCTCCAACCTTCAATGCAGGTGTGCTATCGCCCTCAATGGCTTCAACCACTGCCACCTCATCAACGCCCTGCGCCTCAAAACGCAGCATAATGCCCAGTTCTTTCGCAGACCATTCAATAAATTGGCGAACAGAATACTGAACTCCAGTGGCAATCACAAAGTCTTCCGGCTGATCCTGCTGCAACATCATCCATTGCATGCGGACGTAATCTTTAGCGTGGCCCCAGTCGCGCAGCGCGTCCATGTTACCCATGTACAAACAATCTTCCAGACCTTGAGCAATGTTGGCTAGACCACGAGTTATCTTACGAGTCACAAAGGTTTCACCACGGCGCGGCGATTCGTGATTGAACAGTACGCCATTACAGGCGTACATGCCGTATGCCTCACGGTAATTCACCGTAATCCAGTAGGCATAAAGCTTGGCTACGGCATAAGGAGAGCGTGGGTAGAACGGCGTAGTCTCTTTTTGCGGCGTCTCCTGCACCAACCCGTAAAGTTCAGATGTGGAGGCTTGGTAAAATTTTGTTTTCTTCTCCAATCCCAACAGGCGAATAGCTTCCAGCAACCGCAAGGTGCCCATCGCATCCACATCGGCAGTGTATTCCGGAGATTCGAACGACACAGCTACGTGAGATTGAGCGCCAAGGTTATAAACCTCATCTGGCTGGATCTCCTGCAAAATACGGGTGAGGTTAGAGGAGTCTGTAAGATCGCCGTAGTGGAGAACGAAATTCTGGTGCTTTACGTGAGGATCTTGGTAGATGTGATCCACACGCTGAGTGTTGAACGATGAGGCACGGCGTTTGATGCCGTGAACTTCGTAACCCTTCTCGAGCAGGAGCTCGGCGAGGTAGGAGCCATCCTGGCCAGTCACACCTGTGATCAAAGCTTTTTTAGTCATACATTAAACCCTTATCGTCCATGAGTTCTTCATAAACTTGTATATATTCCTAGAACCGGTCCCACTTATTAAAATTCTCTACTGCGTGGGCTCGGCACTCCCCGGCAACAACCTCAGCGTCTAACTCACCGAAAAATCGCGCCGCTTTAAGCGCGCCCCCGGAGACTGGCGAACAAACCCAACCTTAATGAAAATTAAACCTCTCTGGCTTATATATCAGCGTAGTTGTTGCCTGATGATAGGGAGAAAAATCAGCAGGCATCTTGTTTCTTAATAAGCTGTTCGTTAATAATTTTTCCGTACTGTTGTGCGATTACATCATTGGAAAAATTCTGAATCACATGATTTCTAGCATCGTTACAGAGTTGGTCGTACTGATCAGTCGACAAACAAAGCAATTGTTCAATTTTTTCGGCGAGAGATATTGGAGAATAGGGATCTGCAAGGAAACCTGTTCCACCATCTATTACAACATCTCGAAGACCGCTGGTGTCAAAAGCGATTACCGGCGTTCGACAGGACTGACTTTCAGCTGCCACTTGACCAAAGGCTTCAATTTTTGAGGGCACAACGGTTACATGAGCTAAAGAATAAACTTCTGCCATTTTCTTTCCATTTGCAATAAACCCAAACTGATGAACAGGAAAACCATGCAATTCGTTTAGATCTCGCTTATGACCGCCGAACAAACCGAGCATTACTTTATCTTTCAACGCTTCATTATTGGCCAGTAGCTTTAGCGCATCTTCTAATTCAGAAAATCCTTTCAGCTTATTACTGGTGCCACCAATTGCACCAAAAACAATCAGCATACGATCGCCAAGACATATCTCTCTTCTCTGTCTATCTGTACGAATCGCTTTCATTGGTTGAAAGAGATTAGTATCGATAGGATTATAGAGCACCTTAACATCGCAATCATGAAAAACATGAGAGGCCTTGGCGCGATCCGCGAGCCACTTGGAGGGACAGGTTACAAGCAAATCTTTCCGGCCACAAAAGGCTTTTCTCTTTCTACCCCAAACAAAACGATGTATAGCACTGTCGAATTTAATAGAGCCGATTTCATTGGCGGCATGATATTCTGATTCTCGAAAATCTTTAGTGACGCTAAAGAGATGCTCTATGCCACAGTAAAACCATTCGTCATGCATTGTGATAATAGAACCATAGGGTATTTTTTTAAGATCGAAAATACTTATGGTGTCATTATTTATCCAATGAATATTGATAATCGCGTCATCGTTAGACAAAAACTGTAATGCTGGTTTATAGCTGAAAAAATTAACTGAACATTTTACTTCGCATTTTTTTTGATAACGAAAAACACAGGCCAGCGATATTACTCTCTTTACAAAATGCCAAGCTCGACAGTAATTTCTTGGCGACTCTTCGACAGTGAGCACTTCCACCTTAATGCTAGGAACTTGAGTTGCGATAGAGAAAAACCTAAAAGCTGCTTTAGCTGCACCACCACGGTTCAAAGAAAAAGCTAAAATCTTAATTCTCTTAAATTCCATAGAACCTTTTCTTTTATAGTAAGCCAACGTAATAGAGGCAATTTTTGTAGGCTCAATTGGCCGCCAATTAAGCCTGGATTAACACCTATTAAGGAGTTTTAGCACTTTTCTGACACATGGTAGCGGCGATTTCTATTCCGTTAGCGGTAGCCCAGAACAACCTTCTGACCCAATAGCCTGGTAAGAAGCAAGGGGACGAATGAGAAGTGGACGGAAAAGAAACTGTTTAGGTAAACCGCATCGTATTCTCGGGCAATAAGTATCTTCAGAATCTGGATAAAACCCTTTATACCGGTTTGAGAATAGAATACCGGTGTGCCATTAACTTGATTCCACTGGCCGGGCTGGACGGTGGTGTACGGCTCAGTGTCTCCGAGGTCACGATCCTTGGTGATCAGCGAGTACTTCACTTCCTTGCTTGTGTTGGCAAGCAGGTTCGCGATTGTTTTTATTGGGCCGCCGCCTTTGTAGCCAGGGAGATAATGGCCTGTGAACGCCAACACGCCAACAGTCTTTTTATTCAAGTTCATGATTCCCAAAATTTAATAGTTTTACGGTTTGGATTCAAGTAGTAAGTAGCACTGCTCGGACTCAAAGGCTCTGAGTATTCGCCCAAGAAAACGTCCATCGGTTTGCGACAACCCATCCATTTTCTTAACCGGTTATTCAGTCTGTCCCTAAGTATTGGCCAAATAGGCACTGTAGTGAACAAAAAATATTAGCGCACCTTTTACCCACAGCCTCGAGAGCACTTTTGTCTTTCACTAACGAAACCTATTTCTCAGTCAAAGAGCGCACCATGTTTTCTGCCTTATTCTCTATGGAATAAACTTGCGATATAGTGAAAAAAGCATTCTGGGACATCTGAAGCAATACATTTTTTTCCTGCACCAAATAAATCAACTTATTTTTAAAGTCATCAATGTCGTTCTTCCTATAAATCAGCGAATTAATTCCATGTGCAAGCACATCAAATTCAGATGCTTGATCTTCCAAACTGTCATCTGTAATAACTGGAAGACCATAAGATAAAGCATGATGAGCGCTCAGACCAATACATGTAGACATCACGAAAACGCTGCTCGCTAAGAACCATTTTGCCAGTTGTGCTTCATTGTATATTGCGCCCATAAACCGAACTGCGTGAGAGATATCATAATCTATCACCTTAGATTCCAACTCAGAGCGCATTTCACCATCACCAATCAAAACAAAAACGATATCGTTACGTTCTTTTAATATCTCTTTGGCTGCTTCAAGCAAAAATCCAGGCTTCTTAATAGCTGATAATCGGACAACCTGAAGAACAATTTTTTTACCAGTCAACCCTTGTTCTTTCAGAAAGTCCTTTATATCTGTTTCAGAGACCTGTGAGGCACAATCCCTAGTTCGCCGCTGATCTATCGCTGTGCCAATAATTGAAATTTTTTCCTCCGGGACACCAAGAGATGCCAAATTCCTGGCACCGGTTCTGGAATAGGTAAGTAGCTTATCTGCAACCTTTGCGACTAACTTATAGTAACTTCTTGTATGCCATCTTTGGCGGCCAATTTTGTGAAACATGCCCCATACATAAACCTTCCTCCTGTGGGCCTTCATAATAAACATGGCCAGCAACTGCGACAGATCTCTAGGGTTACCGCTAAAAACGACTATATCGAACTCTTTAGCGTTTATCGCTTTCCATAACCCACAAATCCATTGAAACGGCCCTAACTTCGTAAATTCAAGATGCAAGGTATTGAACGCCACATCTCCTTGGGACAGTTGATTTAGAGGTGATTTTGACTTCAAATTAGCGGCGACTGTTAGCTCAAGCTCGGGAGATTGAGCTAACATTTCGTTAAAGAAGTCTATTGAGTATGTTGGCAAGAGCGGTTGAATGAATAGAATACGATTTTTTTTCATCAAATAGCACGAGTAGTTTTTTTAGGATTTTATCGGAAAAATTACGAAACTGAAAATACTTGAAGTGAGAGGTTATCATTTAAACAGCTCACAAAATACATGGCCGCAGAATAGCCAGCGATTAACTCTTCATAAGGTTTTAGCTCAGAATAGCGCTCAAAATTCGTTGACAAGCGCGACCATCCCCATAAGGGTTATAGGCCATGCTCATTCGCTTATAAGTTGCATTATCCGTCAACAACGCCTCCATTCGGCCAAAAATTCGCTCAACGTCCGTACCGACCAACTCCACAGTTCCGGCTTCTAATGCTTCAGGGCGCTCGGTAGTGTGTCTCATTACCAGCACAGGCTTTCCGAGTGAAGGCGCTTCTTCTTGAATCCCGCCGGAATCTGTGAGTATTAAGTAAGAACGGCTCATCAGATACACAAAGGGCAAATAATCCAGTGGCTCGATCAAATGGACATTATCCAGCCCACTTAACAAGCGGTTTACCGGTTCCTGCACATTGGGGTTCAGGTGCACCGGGTACACAATATTCACATCTGGAAATGCCTTGGCGGTACGATTCAGCGCTTCGCATATTCGCTCGAAACCGGCGCCGAAGCTTTCACGGCGGTGGCCGGTCACCAGAATCACGCGCCGATCTGAGTTCAGAAACGGGAAGCTCTCAGCCAATGAACCCGCCAACTCTGCGTCTTTATCAAATCGCTCTACAATCTCGAACAGCGCATCAATCACCGTATTGCCCGTAATGTGCACGGTGCTTTCAGTAACGCCCTCGGCCAACAGGTTGTCCGCAGACTTTTGGGTAGGGGCAAAGTGCATGGCGGCAAGCGCACCGGTCAATTTTCGATTCGCTTCTTCCGGCCAAGGGGAATACAGATTGCCCGTTCGCAGACCCGCCTCTACATGCCCTACCGGAATCTGCTGGTAATAGGCAGCCAAGGAGCCGGCGAAGGTGGTCGCCGTGTCGCCGTGTACCAGCACCAGGTCTGGCTTTGCGTCGGCAAGCACCCCACGCATGCCTTGCAAAATAGCGGACGTGACGTCCGTTAGATCCTGCCCTGGCTTCATAATATTCAGATCGTAATCCGGTGTTAACGCAAACAGCGAAAGCACTTGATCCAACATTTCCCGATGCTGGCCGGTTACACACAATACAGACTCAAACCGCGCATCGCCCTGCAACGCCAAAACCAAAGGCGCCATTTTGATGGCTTCGGGGCGAGTGCCAAAAACTGTTAGTACCTTCAAACCAAACTCCCTGCTAGGCGCGGCCACTGGCCACAACGTCAATCACGAATTCTGCCGACTTGGCTGAAAAATTCAGTCCACGGAACTGTTTGTGCGCTACCAGCACAACGCAAATATCCGCTTGTGCCATAGCTTGCTCGGGATGCAGCAACGAACATCCCGCCAGCGAGTCTGGCACCGCATGAATGTTCGGCTCCACCAGCAACAGCGGCCCCGCCAATTCTTGGTTCAGCTGCTGAGCAATAGCCAGAGACGGACTTTCCCGCAGATCATCGATATCTGGTTTGAAGGCCAAACCAAACAGCGCTACCGAAACATCCTTCGCAGTGTGGCTTGAATGCTTTAGCAAAAAAGCCCCCACCGCCGCCTTCACCTTATCAATCACCCATTGTGGCTTACCGTCATTCACTTCCCGAGCGGTGCGAATCAACCTAGCCTGTTCCGGGGTTTCACTCACAATAAACCAAGGGTCCACGGCAATACAGTGGCCGCCTACGCCAGGGCCAGGCTTCAGAATATTTACTCTAGGGTGTCGGTTGGCCAGATCAATCAGTTCCCACACATCAATATCCAGCTTATCGCAAATCAGCGACAGCTCGTTAGCGAAGGCAATATTCACATCGCGGAAGCTGTTTTCCGTGAGTTTGGCCATTTCGGCCGTGCGGGCGGTGGTGGTTACACACTCACCTTCCACAAAAATCTCGTACAAACGGCAGGCCGCTGCGGAGCAGGCCGGCGTCATCCCGCCGATAACCCGGTCATTAGCAACCAGTTCACGAATCACATGGCCGGGCAGTACGCGCTCGGGGCAATGGGCAATACGGATATCCGATTGTTCACCGTGGCTCTGGGGAAAAGTAAGGTCCGGCCGGGCCTCAGCTAGCCACGCAGCCATCTGCTCAGTAGCGCCTACCGGCGAAGTAGACTCCAGAATCACCAGATTGCCCCTCTGCAGCACCGGCGCAATCGCTTTCGCTGCAGATTCAATATACCTCAAATCCGGCACGTGGTTTTTGCCTTGCTCCGCTTTAAACGGCGTAGGCACCGCAATCAGAAACGCGTCAGCAGATTCTGGCGTTAGTGTTGCTCGCAAATAGCCTTCCTTCACTGCGGCATGAACAATCATGTCTAGTTCTGGCTCAACAATGTGGATGGCGCCCTTGTTGATAGTGTTTATTACAGCAGGACTAACATCCACACCAATAACTTCACGTCTACGCGAGGCAATTACTGCTGCCGTTGGTAAGCCGATATAACCAAGACCAACAACAGATATTCTTGAAAACTGCATAATAAAAATCCTAAGCAACGCTACTAACGTAATTTTTGAATTATAATGCCCAACTTGGCCGCTTCCGCCATCTTAATCGAGCTCGCCTTGAGCGTGATCACGTCAGCACCCACCTCACCAGCCACCGCCGGGGTAGAGCCGGAAGTTACCGGCGGTTTCAACCCAGTTGTCCAAATGACTGCATTTATTCGATGAATCTAGCAAACACACCCGTACGGGCTCCAAATGCCCCCTTATTAACTTTTTAGAAAGTTAACATTAAAACATTTAATTTTTGCTAGACCCCGACTTAACAAGAAAATTCATACGAAAAGCAATAAACAAATTTTTCAACTCATCTTTAAATAGGAAAAATTCTTTTCTTCTTACAATCAAAGGAAAGGCTTTCAAGAAAAACGTAAGCGCATAATTATACCGAATAAATTCAATACCACCGGAATAATATAGTCGGTTACAGTTTATATTTGCCTTTAACCGATCTAAAGCCTTCTGAGGTGTCAAAGTTGCAGTTAACGAGTTTTGAGACTCATAGCAAACATAAACATTTTCTGAAAAAATGTTTATAACGGAGTGCGTTAGAGCAAGCTTCGCAGAGAACTCCATATCATTACCCGCAAAGCGCGATGCAAACTCTAGTGCATTTGGCCTGATAACTCTATCTATTCTAATCGCTTTACCCCATGGAACCGGCCACTTAAAAGCAATAGAGCGCCTACTAGACGGCCAGGACGATATCAATCCCCGATATTTATCACATCTATCGCTTTCTTCCTTGCTATGCTCTTTCCGCGCCAGGCAGTTGAAGAAAACTACATCATCCGATTCATTGTTGCCTAAATAGCTCACTAAGCGGTTGAGTGCAACTTTATTAAACTTATCATCCGCATCAGCAAAGATCACCCATTCAGTATCGATAGGACAATTTTTCATGGCAACATTTCTCGCTGTACCCGCATTCCGTTCTAACGAACTATTTCTTATCAACTTTACGTTACTATATTTCTCAGTGACAACTTCGTTAAGCTCCTCGAAAACTTCATTATCGCTATAATCATCAACAAGCACGACTGGTATGTCACTAGAAATACTTTCTAACAAACGACAAACTTTAGTTAAGGAGTTTTTATGGGGCACAAGTATTGATATATTCATACACTCTCGCGAAAAATATAAGTACGTAGTTGATTTATCGATAAAGCAATAATATGCAAAACAACTTATTCCATAACACTTATGGTAACGCTTGGTAACGCTAGAGCACTGAACTTCCCCCAACAAAAGGGACGCTGTGATTTACAGCCAGTTTACCTGCATAGTTGCACCCTGAATCCAGCCAACAATCGCAGCACTTCCGAGTAACAAGGCAGGAAAGCTTAGGTTGGCACACAGGGCAACGATGCAGCTGAGCCGAACAAACGCCTCTCTTTCGCTATCATCTTCAACACTCAATACATGGATCTCCTCAGGAATACTATCTAACAATCGGAAAAGTTTGTACCTGAATTTTTATGTGGTATTAAAATTGAGACCGACATAATATTTCCATTACTATTAATCGTTAAATTTGTCATTCTTAATTTTTGCCATATAAACAACATAAGCTAATAATATTGCAGCCTCAGGTGATAACTTAAATTCATAAAGAAAATTAGCTACAGAAATGAATAAAAAAACGCTAAAAACATCACTTGTACTATAAAAATACGAGCGATGTTTTTGCCTTAACCTATGAATCAACGCTAGGATTGGCGAAAAAATAACAGATGAATAAAGTATCAAACCAAATATCCCAATTTCATAGAGCACCGTGAGATAAGAGGTAAAGGTATAGGGCGCTATCCCTTTATCTGCTAGCGTTCCAACGCCGTGCCCCAGAAAAAAATATCTTATATCCGACGTCATGATTATCTGCAAGGTTCTAAGCCGTATTGAAAGATGTCGACTCTCCTTAATCAGGGCAAGATCAAAATTCAATCTACCCATTTCTAAATCTAAAAAATAGATACTCGATAGAACTCCTAAAACAGAGAAGACTGCCAACACTAGTATTAGAATAACTCTCGAGTTCTTAATCCTTCGATTAACTATTACTCTACCCATCAACAACACCATCGCTGACAGGACAAATGGGTAAAAGCTTGATCGCGACTGTGTAGCTAAAGCGAGCACTAACAATACTGAGATTAAAAAGATTGCTAACTTTCTATTAATTGGCTTTCTCTTATTTAAATCAATGCACAATACTAATACAATACCGAAACACATGAACCCAAGCATCGGTGCCGAAAAAAAAGGCAGAAACAGTCGAAAACTAGACATCTGTCCTTCAAATCTTCTTTGAGATGACTCAGGTACATCCAAAAAACTAGGATAAAAAATATTACCAATAACTAGTTGATTATAGAGTGCCCAACCCGAAAACCCTATTGCGGCAATAGCCCATAAAATCATTACACGATAGAAAACTTTGCGACCAAATTCGGGGCTGGAAATATTTCGCTGATAGCAAAAAACTAGAATCGAAAAAATAAAAAAGGCTAAGTAAAAATGATAAGCCAAAAATGTAGAGATATGACCAAACTCATTGGCCAAAAAAGAAACTAACACTAATGCAGATAGCAAACAGGCTAGTATAATAGAGATTTTTTCGGAACCTTTAATAACAATCCCTTTAAGATTTAATACGATAACCAAAGCCAAAATTAAGAATAGAACCCTATCAAAATATAAGCCTAAGCTTGGTACCTGTAAATAAGCTCTCACAGGTATAAGACCCAGAGTTAGAACACCTACTAACTGAATTATGTTACTATTTTTTATAGTCAAAGTGCACCAGAGGAGCTGCGAACGATCGTGTATTAATTTCGATATCGACACTAATCGAAAAAGATTCAAAAATATAACGTTCTTCTCACATAGTTTGTATTATTTTGTTTGTTTTCCCCTTGGAAGCTTTAAAGCTATATTCGGAAAATTCGATTCTAATATTCTGTTAGTTTTGCGTAGGTTCAAGGGCTGACTGAAGATTGTTTTAAGGATATTGAGGAAACTATGGAACCTCTGAATAACTCTTCAAAATCTGCGATAATAGCGCCATCGCTAACTGCACAGGATTCACAGCCGCCATGGATCAGCTGACCTTCTCCGAAGCCGAGTACCAGAACAAAAAGCGCAAGACACGACGCGAGATCTTTCTGGAACGGATGGACAAGCTGATTCCCTGGAAGCAGATGGAGAAGAAGATGGCTCGTTACTACCCGAAAGGCCAGAACGGCCGGCCACCGTACCCGTTGTCGTCCATGCTGCGGGTTCACTGCATGCAACTCTTTTACAACCTCAGCGACCCGGCGATGGAAGATGCGCTGTACGAGATCGAGTCCATGCGTCACTTCGCCAGTTTGAAGCTGGATCGCTTGCCGGACGAAACCACGA
>Ga0307958_1001067_pt1 | contig 13329 bp, 17 predicted proteins | sample OrgLakmetagen492_FD_201826 | JGI IMG/M metagenome (GOLD analysis project Ga0307958, IMG submission 201826) | Saline water microbial communities from Organic Lake, Antarctica - #492 | ecosystem: Environmental > Aquatic > Non-marine Saline and Alkaline > Saline | place: Antarctica: Organic Lake... | reverse complement strand
TCCTTGTAAAATACGATGGGAGTCCATTAGCTGTGTAAAACACAGTCATATTGCCACCTGAAGCAGCCTCCACAGACCGGCGCAGGCCGTCCAGCAGGGCCGGAGCTTTAGTGTATTGAGTATGTGGATCGGGCAGTGCAACGTGGTCACTTACAGCATCAGAAGCGGCGCGACCTGGACGTTCAATAATCATTACCAGCGTGATTAAGCTTTCTACATGCTCACGCAACTCTCCAATCTCACTGTGAAGCCCGGCCATATCAGACAGTGTAACTGCTCGGAGTGATTCTATCGCATCAAGTACGTCAGGCTGTGGCGCCTTGGCATGAACCAGGGCGGATAGGTTTTGAATGGCCTCGTTGATTTGTTCCTCACTGGCTCCTTTTTGCCCTTCCAAGAACGAGGGCTGGCCAATTTCTGCGTCACTGGCGCTTGTTGGCTTAAAAACCGGGTAGGAATTGGTCACGTCCAAATCTTCAATCGCGTCTACTTCACCACCTGTGCGCTGCCATAACCTATGCATGAACTCGATAAACGGCCTGGTCGGTCTGCCGGTTTTCATATCAATGATCTGCATGTTGACTGGTGGCGGATCGACCTTAATTCCTGCCATTTTCGACCTCCGCGTATGCCCCAACGATTGCAACGGGTATCGGGTCGCTGATCTCTACCTTGTACTGGCGCTGCCTGAACATTCCCAGGCGGTTCCATTGCACCCGGGTAAGGTAACTGCCAATCTTGCCGATTGGTGACCAGTGTTCATTGCTCCACGTCTTGCCGCCATCGTCTGACCATTGCAGCATTGCCTGTGGATCGTCGCCTTGTCCGGTCACCAGGCCAACGCCACTGTCCATATCCAGTTCCAGGCAGTGCATGATTGCCCGGCTACGGTTGCTGTGAATCGGCGGCGACACAGCAATGCGCAAGATTTCGTCCACGTTATCTTCATAGATATTTAATGCCATGGTGTAAACGTTGCCATTTTGAAAGTCGCCAACCAGGTGCTGGCCATAAGCGTAAACGTGGCATTGCGCGTGGTGCCTGCCCCACTGGTAATGGCTGCGCTCATGCCATAAGCCGGTTGCGACATCAAACACAAGTGTCAGTTTTTTCGATGGAAAGGTAATTACATAAAACGAATGGCCTTCCTCGATGTAGGTATAAGCGAAAGCGTCCGGGTTGTCGTCGCCTATCCTGGCTTCAACGGCGTGCGTGCTGGCCCGGATTGGCTGATATCCGGATGCCCGGTAAATCATGCCGTCATTGCCCAACCAGTAAACGGTATTGTCTAGCTTGGCTACGCTGCCCGGAGCCTCACAGCCTTTTTCGACAAATGCGCCCTGCATCCGTTCAAAAGGAAAATCTACATCGCCACTGTTGTACCAGACTTCAATAGACTCAACGCCAAACACCCACAGTTCCCGGTGATCGGAAATCACGGCCACAGCGTCATCCGGGGAGCCTTCAGCGGTTGCAAACCGCAACGGGTCAAACTCGGTTGATAGCAGGTCCGACAGGAAGAATTGCCCGGTGCCGGCGCGGTTGAAAATGAAATAGCCGTCCTGATAGGTGACAGTGTTTGCCGGATACCAGCCATCACCACTCAGCTGCCGCAATCCGTCGATTGGGTTGTAGGCATACCCTTTCAGGCCATCCACAAACACCAGGTCAATGCCGTTTGAGGCTGACGATACAGGCCCGGTCTGATCTATCTCGCCCTCTTCTGTGTAATCGCCAAACTTGTCGATGGTGTAGAGCCGGGTTGCTGTGACGGCATAGACAACGCCATTCATCTTGTTCAGGGCTTTTACAGGCTTGGTGGGCAGTGACGAAAAGACTCTGGTGCCTGGCGTGCCATACAGCGCTACAGGCGCTTTGCTGTCCTGCGGCAATGCTTCAGCGTACAGATTTACCAGGCGTGAACCGTTGGCGGCGTCTGATCGCGTTTTGTGGCTACCTGTTGCCCACTGAATAGGTTGTTTCATCCACCTGGCCCACTGTAAACGTCATACCCCCCAGCCTAGTATGTCAGGCCGGGGTCCATTTCCAAGTCTCGATTGCGACTCAGACTGTTGATCCGCTTCAATACCTTTCTGGCCTGCGCGTACTGTGCAGCCATCACGGCGGTCACGTCCTTGCCGTACTCCGGTGCAAGCTCCAACGCCAGACCAAGGCGAATGGCCCGGTCATACCCTGGCGGAAAGCTCACTTCTGCCGTCAGTGCGGGCAGATCCGTGATTGGTTTCGCGCTAATCATGGCCAGCTTGTTGCCGCCAGCCACGGGAATGCCACTGAGTCGCAACACGCCAAGCGGGTTGCTGGACGTGTAATAGGCGTATTTCGGAAAAGTCTGAACGGTGTCCTTGATCGGGATGTTCGCCCAGGTGTTAAGGCCTACCAGGTCAATAGGGCTGGAATTTCCTTCGGTGTCGATGATTCGCAAGTGTTCAATCGTTGTCGGGCGCACGGTGTCGAAGTCGCCACCATCGCCAATCGTAAACTCGTTTTGCAGGGTCAGATCGAATTGTTCATGCACCAGGGCAGGCACAAGCAGGGTTTCATTGCTCCAGCTGTCCAGCATCTGCTTTGCATACAATAATGCGTCCTGCAATTCCGTGGGCCTTGCTTCTTCCCCACTTGCTAGGACGCCAATGCTACGCAGTGCGCTGTCAATCAGTCGTTTGGTAGTTGCCATGGTCTTTTACTCCAGGCCACTACGGACCTTCTCAATAAGCGTGTCGGACTTCCAGGCTTTCATCATCTTCACGCCAAGATACCGGCCCAACTTTACCAGTTCGTCCTTATCCAGCTGTTCGAAATCTTCATTAAAGCGTGCCATCAGCTGGTCGCGTTCTTCATCGTGCCCCTCAAGCGCGGTTTCTTGCTGCTCGGCTTCGGCTTTAAAGTCTGCCGGTGACTCGCACCATCCCTGTTTTGCCAGTGCGTCCATATCATCAACGTCTGTATCGAAGATTTTCGCCTTCTTGTTGGGATGATACCGCCATGTTTGCATGTTCTTCTCCGTCAGGAAGAAAGGGGCCTTGTGGCCCCTATCTCATATTGCTGGTTTACACAGCCGCGCTGAACGGTGTGGCTTCGGTGCCGGTCTGCTGAATGATGCCATTCACAGCCCACACGTTTTCGGCCACGTCCACCAGTTCTACGCGATCACCAACGATGCCGCCAGTTGTACTGCCGTCCATTGTGATCGTGTCAGAGTCAGATGCCGCTTCCCATCCATTTACGGAATCGTCGGTATCCGCTGCACCAATGACCACGCCCTGCATAATGTCGTCAGAGTTTGCCACTTGGATCACGTTGGCATTGCTGGTGACTGTTGTGCCGACGATGAAGGTGTAACGGAATCCTGAGCCCGTAGCGGGCGGGAGCGTTACTTCTGCACCTGCGGCGGCGTTGACCACGTACACTTCATCAGGAAGGCGCGGCGATACGGTTACGTCTTGAGCTACCTTACGCATGGTTATGTCCTCTCTACAATTTCAAGAGCAAAGGCCGGTGTTACCCGGCCCTGCTGGTTAGCTTTCGTCTGACCACAGCCGGTGCGCAAGCTCCGGATAGATCAGATCCGCACCCCACACGGCGTCAATACGTGTGATTTCGGAATGGTTACCGATATCGTAGGCGCCGGTCATGCTCAGGGAAAGCCCGGATTCCGGATCACGGACACGGGATTTCACAGTTGCAGACTGCGGAAGCTCCAGGTCAACCATTGCCAGCGCAAGGGCGTCACGGTGGAACAGGTAGTTCTGACGATACGCGGTATCTGCCGTACCCAGGACAGTGATTGAGGCGCCGTCTGCCGGTGCTGCGCTCACGTTCTGGAATGCCGCCAGACTGAGAGTATTACCCTCATTGTCCACGGTGGTCAGCGTGCCATCGTTGATAGCTGGACTGATTGAGATGGTCGCGTTACCGCTGCCGTCCGAGTTCACGTCCTCTTGAGCCACGAAATACTGCAAGCGTCCGGTGCTTTGGTAGTTCTGCGGGTTGATTTCAAACACCCCGCCAATCGTGAACACGTCACCCGCTTTAAGCAGGCCGGTAATGCCGGAGCCCCATCCGTCAGTGACCAGGGTTGAACCGGTCTGGCCTGCACCATTGATAAGCGGCGTACCTGCGTAGGCGCCTACTGTGTGCGTTGGCACGTTCTGAGACTGGAACAGGTCAATGTCAGCCAACGGCCCCATGTAACCTTTCTGAAGCGATTGCTTCACCATCATTTCGTTGAACTTGGTGGAAATGTCGTCGGAAATCTCCGCGCCATCCAGCAAATTCATAATGCCACGGCGCATACCATCGTCAGGTACACCCACGTTGCCCATGTGGGCCTTGGCAAGATGGAATGACTTGGTGCCGATTGCCGTGCCGGGCGTGCCGGAACTGAAAAACGAATTCTTCAGCTTCAGAAGCAGAGAGCGGTCAATCACGTTGGCAATCTGGATCATGCCAGACTTCAGGTAGCGCTCTGAGAAATTCTGAACAGACAGTGTGCGATCGCGCTGGTTAATTTCCAGACCGAAATGCTCTTGTCGGTTAATCTGGAACGGGGTGGTCTGATCGATCAATGGCTGCTTAACCAAAGTACGGCCAGACGCGGTTTTGGTGCGGTAAGGCTTTTGCAGGGAAATGGTGTCACCCACCTTTGCAAAGCGCTTTTCCAGGTCACGATGGACCAACGGCGCCATAACCAAGTTGTTCTTCAGAAGCCGCAATGCTTCTTTCACAATGATATCGTCCGTCAAAAGACGGTTATCAACACCTTGTACGCTCATGGTTTATTCTCCAATTACCAAAAACTTCCACGCTTCCTGTCGCGCTCGTTCATGGTGCTCTCATACTCCGAAAAATCCATATCTGCTGTGGTTTTCGTGCTTGAGTCGCTACCCCTCACGGGCTCGATAGGGTCCGGCGCGGACGTTGTTTTTTTACCGGGCGGTTTAATGTTTGCCACTTTGACTTCAAGTTTCCCGATTTCACGGGCTTGAGCCATCGGGCTGAGTCCAGCGATACGGCTGGCCTCGTCTTTGTGCTTGCCAAGGTAATAGGCTACGTCACCAGGACTATCAGCGTCTGCAAGAGCCTTAACCATTTCTTTGGTGATCTGCACGTCTGGCGCGGTCACCACTTCATCGAAGTCGGAATATTTCTCCCGGCTGTTGTCAAACGCATCGTTCACGTCCTCCAACGCCTCGTCATATTCCGGATCTTCTTCTTGGTTCTGGTCCTGCGTTTTGTCGTCGGCGCCCTTGTCTTTTGCATTGTTCGATCCTTTCCCCTGTTTCTGATCGGCTTTCCAGTCGGCCAGTGACTCAAGGTAGTCGTCGTAACTGTCAAAATCGGAAGGGTCCGGTTCGTCGGTGTCGCTATCGCTGATATTGTCGGTTTGGCCGGTGTCTGACTTATCGCCAGAACCTTTTAGCTTGGCCAACTCCTGTTCTGCCTTTTTTGCACGCTCGGTCAAGCGGTCAATGCGTTTCTGGTACCGGCCCTTGGATTTACCCTTAGACTTAGCACCTTCGCCAGCATCGGCGGCGGGTTCTTTATCGGCATCTTCCTTGCCTTCTTCCGTTGAAACGTCCTGCCCCTCCTGTTGGGCCTTTCCTTTCGCTTGGGTAGTGGCCGATCCTTCACCCTGTTGTTCCTGGTTATCGCCTTGCGGCTGATCCCCAACGGCCTCGGTAACGAAAACCTCGTAGTTTTCGGTTTCTTGCTCTGGTGTCTTGGCTTCTTCTGCCATGTCGCGCTGTCTCCATCGCGGATTTTACCCCTATGAAAAGCCACAGGTAGCTAACTGCCTACATTATAGCCTGATTTCAGGTATTACCAGCAACTTGCCGGGGTTGCTGCCCTTGTGACATAAACTCTGCCATGGCTTCAGCCACCAGGTTGCGCACGGTTTCCTCAATAGAGCCCGGTCCTGCAATCATGGCGTCCCGTTCAATCTCGGCCATTTTGGCGCGGGCTTCTGCGGTATCAGCTTCTGCCTTGGCCATATCTGCCTGAGCCCTGGCGGTATCGGCTTCGGCCTTGGCCTTGTCTGCCTCGGCCCCTGCCATATCGGCTTCAGCCTTGGCCGTGGTGGCCTGCTGCTCCGGTGTCGGCTGCGGTGGCTGAATGCCAAGCTCGTCGGCCTCGTCTTGGTCCAGGATGCCCGGTGGCAATATCTTCTTGAGGCGCTTGCTGATTTCGTCGGCGCCTGGCCAATCCATGTTCTTGGCGATCAGATCCGCCAGCACGGCGGCAGACGATGGCACAGCTTGAGCGAATTGGATCAGGCTGTCAGCTGCTTCAAGGCGCTGAGTCTGGTATCCAGGGCCTGACTTCACAGTTACGTCAAACTTACCTTGCGCCATATCACTAACCATCACAGGTTTCTGCGTTTCCTCGTCCATGATGGTCTGGTTGATCCTGAGCCAATCCCCGGTGCCGTCCTCAAAATGAATCCGGATTACTCGCTCACTGTCGTAAACCTTTGGAATCAACTCAACGCAGATATCACCAATGCGGCCTATGGCCCTGGCCAAGTTGTCGTTATAGGCAAACGTGCCACGGTCGCCCTGCTGCTGGCGTGCCAGTATGGCTTTACCACTGGTTTCGTTGCTCTGCGCACCTACGCTGGCATCGTACAGGCCAATGGTGGCCTTCAATTCATCCGTGAAGCTCATGGCAATCTGAAGCTCTGCCGTGGGCATTGGCGTGCCCTGGTTGCGCTGCGGTGGCGGTACGTCATTGCGGGCGTTGTATCGAAGCACGCTCTGGTTGTCGACGTTGGCGTTTGCCCATTCTTCCTCGTAGCCCTCGATAGATTCAGCGTCAGCTACCCAGGGCGCCTTGGGCGCGAGTGCAGATTTCTCGGTTGCGGCCGTCATCCAGAAGTTGTGCATCCGTTGGGCGTCTTTGCCAAACCGGATCAGGCCACGGTAATAGGTTTTGTCACCCAGGGTCATTTCCTTGCCAAGCACGGGCGCCACGGGAATGCTGCGGCCGGGCCACGTTACCGGGCCTTCCAGGATATCGTAGGCGGTGACCTTCGCCCACTTCACAATGTAGGTTTTGACCTTGCGCCGGCGCTTCTCGGTAACGCCCATTTCCATGAGCTCGTCCAGCACGGGCTTTACTTCATCCTCCCACACCACACGATCGTCACTTAGCAATAGCAGTGTGCGGTTCTTCGGCTCTCGCCAGAAGTATTCCGCCACCCTGATACCTTCCTCGCTCACCCACCAGGAATATTCACCACGGTCTGAGTCAATCAGATCCCCTCGAACTGCTTCCGGATAGCGCTTTTCAAACTCCTTCTTGCGCATCCGCTCACCAATGAAACACCAGTTAGCGTCTGAAAAGTCGGGTTCGTCGGCGTCCGGGTCCATCAGCACAGCAAAACGGTTGTGAATGCTTTTAATGCAAAGATCCTGCTCAAAGGCATCATCGGTGGAATACTTGGTCAATACGCGCAACCAGCCAAAGCCACCTTCAACGGCGTGCTGAAACGCGGTGTCATAGTGGGCTTCGGCTTTGCTGTTGTACTCAATGTTCCGAATCAGGGCCTCGTACACTTCCGCCAGCGAGTAATTCACTTTGCCGGTCAGGTTCTGCAGCTGCTGCGGGTCGTCCTCGCCACCACCTGCTACGTTCGCCTCTGTCGGATGCACTTTGATGGCAGGTCGGTTCTGGCGCTGGTCGCCCAATACCTGGTCCACGTACTGCGGTAGCTTGTTCAGGGTCAGGCACGGTCGCTGCTTCAGTTCGCGCTGTTGCTTGATGTAATCAGGCCACTGCTCCCCGGCAAGGAACTTTATATCTTCTTGTGCGGCGTCAAAGTTGTGCTTCCATGCGGTATTGGCGTAATCCGCACGCTCCCGGATCTCTTTAAGCAACGACTCTTTGCTGTCGTCCTCACGGGTTTTTATGGGTTCTTTACCTGGCAACATGGTCCTGTCCTCTCTTAGGCGCCAAGCCAACCACCCGGTCCAGCGCTGCGGGCATGACTTGTCTGCTTCGGCTTTTCTTCTTTCCAGTTTAGCCCCATCTGTTGGAGCGCATCGGTGTAGTTGGTGGCCCACTTCGGCCCTACGGTGTCTTTGAATGTTTCATTGTCGTGATCCCACTCCCGGCGTAGCGCCTTGATCGCCTTCCACCCGGTATGGTTGGCCATATCGCCCTGGTTCCCGGCAATGTCAGTGTCACAGCGCACCTTGTCGATCCAGATTCGCGGGAACAGTGCCTTCAGGGCGTTGATAGATTCCCGCTTGCTCTTGGTTCTCGGTACCGTTGTAAACTTGATGCCCATTCGTTTGGCGGTCTGTAACCGGCTTTCCCCGGACAATAGCTCCCTCACTTCGATATCGTGCGGCGCCAGATGCTTGCCAAACCGCACGCCATACTTGTCTGCGAAGTCATGCAGCCAGTTTATGTAATGCTCCATGCCCTCGTCACGGTTGCCGTAACAGGCAATACAGCGAATCTCTTTGCGGTGGATCTGCACCAGCCACAGTGCCATATCGTCGTTGATGCCAAGATCCCAATACGTGTGCACGGGCAGGCTTTTCTCAACGGGAAGGTTGGCAAGGCGCCCTTCCTCGATCAATAGCTCCACTTCATCCTTGTAAACGACACCTTCCGCCAGCGCATCATCCGGTGACTGCTGGTATTGAGCGCTGAACATATAGTTATCGGCTTTTTCCATGGCAAGCAGTGTCTCCGTGGGCTCTTTCTCTGGCCAGTAGCTACAGCGCTTCCCGGTAAATCCGGTGTCACGTATGCAGGCTTCGCGCATTTCGTCACTCAGCTGGTCCAGGTAACTTGCGTCGATTATGGCAGGGATTCGGAACTGCTGGTAATCATCCGGGCTTTTGTCGCTGTTCAGGTAGTCGGTGCTGTCGCCCTTGGCTATGCGCTGCTGCACCATGATGATGGGCACGCGGTCATGGGCAAGGCGGGAGCGAACAATGCGGTTGATACGCTTGTTGCCCTTGTCTATCAGGCGGCCACTCTCGGCGTCCTTGGGCGGTAGCGGGTCGTCCATCACCAGGGCGCCGGTAAATCCTTCTTCCATGAATCCAGCGCGGCGGCCGGTTACCTGGCCATTGATGCTGGTGCCGTATAACCGGTGCTGGTTCCCGTTCTGGTCAATGTATTTCCAGTTGTTCTTACTTTTTGTATCGCGGGAAGGGTTTAGCGGCCATAAAGTCTGATATTCCTCGCTTTCCAGGATTTCCCGAACACGGATGGCGTTCTCGCTCACCAGGTCGTCGGAGTAGGAAAGCGGGAGCCAGCGGGTTGATCTGCCCTCACCAATACATTTCAGGATGCACCAGGCCGGCCAGTGGATAGACCATATCTCTGTTTTGGTGCTGCCGGGCGCCACGTTGACGATTCCCCTGGGTATTTCCATGCGGTAAACGGATTCGGCCAAGCGGCATTCATAGGTGTGGTGCCAGTTCTTGTGGAACTTCTGCCCCTGTAGCAGCTGAAAGAAGATCCTCATAAACGCTTCAAAGGATGATTCGCTAGCCACCTTCACGGCGATCTTCTCCGCGTCGGTCATTTCATCCCACTTCAGCATTACAGCTTATCCAGTAGCTGGCTCAGGGCGTTGGCTATCTCGGGCGCCTCAACATTGGTGTTCAGCTGCATGTTGCCCTCGATCTTCTTGGGCGCGTCCCATCCTTCCATATCCGATATCTGCTTGATGGCGCCGGTCTGACTGTGCAGTTTGAACTTGAAGCCGTCGCGGCCTGTACTCAGTTCTGCGATTGCGGCCGCACTGGCAGAATCCATGGCGTCATAGTCGATCAGGCTCCACACGGTTTGATACACAGGGTTGCCGTGCTCGTCCTCTCCTACCTGTGCATCCTTGAATCGAACCACGTCTTTAACGGTGGTCCGGGCAATCTTGGTGAGGGTTTCCAGGGCTTCTTCGCGGGTCATTACGGCTTTTGCTGCTGCGGAATCAACCAAACTATTGTAAAACGCCAGCACACTACCTTTTTCCAACATTTTGCCAATCACGTTGTTGGCGCTTTTCCCTTTCGCTTTACCGCCAGCCTTCACGTAAGCATCCATTTTGCTCATGCCACTGGCGGCGTGAATCATGGTCCACTTTTGTAGGTGCGTCAGCTTTGCCGCCTTCTTTCTCTGCTCCGGCGTCAGCGTAAAATCGGCCTTAATCTCTTTTGTCATCATCATACCTTCGGTGCCTAACTGGCACGCCAAACTTCTGATAGACAAATTGCTCCATCATGTAAATGGCTCTGCCGCCCATGTGACCGCTTATGCCAGCCAGGGCGCTTGTCAGTATCAGGCTGAAGCCCATCTCTTGGCATATCAGTGCCGTCATAATCCCGGCGAATGCCGATATAGTCCATTCCCCTATCAATTCGACAAAGCTGAAGGCTGCGTTGTTTCTCCGAACACGACTGATATAGTTCACAGTCCCTCCCCACAATGCAAGAAGCGCAAACCACACGTAACCCATACCGCCGTCGATCAGCGCCTTGAATATGTTGTGACCATTCTGACCATCAGGCATACGCCCTTGCTCCCACATTCCAATCTATTCTAGTTTGCGCTGACGCTTGCCTTATCCTGGACACCAGATCTACAGCCTGCTGCTCATTCTCGATTACCGTGATAGCGCCCTTGAATGATCCGTGAAAGGTCACCTGCTGCGGCGTCAGCTTGCGCCTTGCAGGTTCTTTGCTTCCGTCCTTTACCTCTACCAATACGGTTATCCCACCAAAACCGACAACCAGATCCGTAAATCCATCGTGCGCTTCGCTGGTAATGGCAACGCTAATACCCATATCCCGCAATAGCTTCACCAGTGCGGGCTGGTTTTCGTCAATCTTTGCTGCCCTTCTTGCCGCCACCTTGGAGCCTCGATGCCAGTGCCTGAATCAATCCGCCTTGGGGCGTTTGGCCTGCGGATACTTGTTTGTCCTGGCTGCGCTTGGCCACACTGATACCCAATACCGCCAGCGCTACCGCCCACATAGGTGTCAGTGCACCAATGGCCTGAGCGATATCCCCGGCCTGTGTTGGCTTCATAATGAATACCCAGGCAATAGCGATAGATTGCAGTGTCCATGATATGGCGGCCAGATAGCCAAACGTGGGGCGCCACCTGCGCACAAATGCGTCATTGCTGGCGGCCTCTGCTCTCATGGTCTTGTTGACGCTGGCCATTTTGGAAGTCTCAGCCTCAAGGATCATGCTTCGCAGTTCCCGTTCGTGTTCCTGTTCCAGCTTCTTGATCCGTTCATACGCTGCCGGGTCTTGCTCAAGCATCTGTTTTACTTTGTCGGGCTCGGCGTCTGTTCCCAGGGCCTGAGATATCAGACCACCCACGGCGCCACCAGCGGGACCACCCAGGAGCGTGCCCACTACCGGCGCGGCCTTGCCTATCATGCTGCCAATGTCGGACCAATCCATACCAGGCTCCTTCAGTCTATGCGCTTTTTTGCGCGGGAAGCCCACCAGGCGGGGATATCCATATTCGGGCAGGTCTTGCGGCTGTCAAGATCCCGGTGCCCTACTACTTCGGCATCCGGGTATTCGGCTTTCTTGGCAAGTAGCCACCCCTCCAGGGTCCGTAGCTGGTCCTCGTCGGGGGCGGTGTTGGTGATAATGCAAATGCCAAGGCTGTCGGAGTTGTCGCCCTGGCCGTCCTCGTCAAAGTCTCTAACGTGGGCGCCCTGCCAGTAATCCGGGCGGCCTGGCTCAATGTCGGCGGTGCCGGTGATAACGGCGTTGTAACCTATGCCGTCCCATCCTCTCTGTTGGTGCCATCTGTGAATGTCTGCGGCGGTGTCGCCTCTGTCCTTGGGGCTGTCGCTGATATGAACGACCAAATACCTAATCTCTCTCATGCAATCCCCGACTGAAAAGAAGTTTATCTTTTAGTTGTCTTTGTCGCCTGCTTGCTTTCGCCACCAACGGCGAATATCGCCATTAAGGCAGATCCCAGGAAAACGCCAGCGGCAAACACGGTCGGGTTAATCTTCATGGCTTTATCCCCTTAATCGTAATAACGCCCAACTCCACCATACGGCGCCACGTTCTGGTTTGTGCCCTGCGATAATACCATTCCCGGTGTTCAGATTCAGATTCTGGCCACTTTCTCCGGTTGTCTATCGCATCGTGACACGCACTGCAAGTGTAGCACGCGCTCAGGTCGTCGGCCTTCTTGCCCATGCCGTTTGATTCGTCCGGAAGGTGCGCCAGTATCGTGGTGGCAGGGTCGTAGTTGCACACGCCCATGAGATTGAGCGTGCAGGCTTCATTGCGGGCGGAATCCCGCATTTTCTGAGACTTCACTATTTTCCCCTGGCCTGTTGGTATCCGTTGGGCTGTGAATGCTGCTGGTAGGTGCCCGGGCTTTGCTGCTGGCCTTCCGGCTTGCTGTCCAGCATCTGCATGCTGCCGTTGATATCCACCACGACTTCCGTGGTGTAAACGTCCTGGCCCTCCTTGTTCTGCCATTTCCGGGTCTGTAGTTTGCCCTCGATGTAGACCTTGGAGCCTTTACGCAGATACTGGCCGGCCACCTCCGCAATTTTCCCGAACATAACAATCTTGTGCCACTCCACCTTTGGCACCAGCTGCCCGCTGTTCTTGTCTTTGTAGCTTTCATCCGTGGCGATACTAATGCTGGCCACAGCGTTGCCGTTCGGTGTATATCGCACCTCTGGGTCTTGGCCCAGGTTGCCGATAAGAATGACTTTATTGACGCCCCTGCTCATTGGCCTTGCTCCTGTTCGTCAAGTAACACTCTCGCTTCTTTCACTACAATCAGATCACGCTCAATGCGTCGGTCAAGATCGCCAGACCTACGGGCTTCAATCTCGCTTTCAAGATCATCGGCAAGCTCTTTCATAACTGTGCGCCATTTTTCCGGAACATCGGCGCTTGCAGGGTGGGTGTAGAGCGGCTGAACTATCAAGTCAGGCCCGCCACTTGGCAAGTCTTTTGCTTTACACACCGTCACCTGTCTCGGGCTTTCTGGCCACCAGTATTGATAAGCCACAGACTCACCGTCAACCTGGCGGCTGGCCTGCCATCCCCACCACATGCCTTCGAGGACCTCGTCGTAGTAATCCTCATCACCGAATCGTGTAAATTTGTAACTGTCGGACCACTTGTCCGCTACTGCCTGCTCAAATTCTTCCCGTTCAATATCACTCACAAATCACCCCTGACACTACCGGCATCGTTTCTCAGCCTCTGGGCGTAAGCCGCTAAATCTTGCGCAAAACAACCAGATCGCTTTGTTCCATTGTACAAACGAAATTCTGCCATTTCGCTTTG
>Ga0307958_1001054_pt1 | contig 13420 bp, 4 predicted proteins | sample OrgLakmetagen492_FD_201826 | JGI IMG/M metagenome (GOLD analysis project Ga0307958, IMG submission 201826) | Saline water microbial communities from Organic Lake, Antarctica - #492 | ecosystem: Environmental > Aquatic > Non-marine Saline and Alkaline > Saline | place: Antarctica: Organic Lake... | reverse complement strand
TGTCAGAAGAAATGTCCCCGAACCCGTTAACCATGGTCGGAGAAAACACGACGCTTTCTGACCCAAGGCCCAATCGACCTCTCTCGCCGAACCCCCAAGAATACAGGCCTCCTTGACTGTCAAGTGCCAACGAAAATTCACTCCCTGCAGATACTGATATAACGGTTTTCCCGACCAAATCACCATTTTCGGAAATCGACACCGGTCGAGTTTCTGTATATTCTTCATCAGCAAATGTTCCTATCCCCAGGGCTCCGGTATCTCCATTTCCCCACGAATAAGTCACGCCGTTATCGTCGACAGCCAATGAATGTGACTCTCCCGCTGCTACGCCGATGACACGTTTTCCAAATAAGTCTCCTTCGTCTTTGATCGACACCGGTCGCACTTCATTCTCCGTAGACCCGGTGCCCAAACTTCCTTCCGCTCCGAAGCCCCATGAATAAACGTGACCATTCGCGTCTATCGCGAGCGAGTGAAGTGATCCCGCGGACACGGTTTCTATACGCACGTTGTTGTTCCTGTAGAAATGTACATCGTCGAGCAGGTCTGTACGCCCTTGGTGCGTGACACTCCCTTCGAAGTGAGCCAACCCATCATTTCCACGGATACTGAATAAGCGATCTTCCGATGAATTTTCAAACACAATCCCGTTACTTGAATTGTCGTTTACTCTGATACGTAGGGACAAGTCATCGAAGCCTTTTCCGGGAACCGCATTCGCGTCCCCCATAGATCTCGAGGCGCCGGCGGTGGCGAGGTAGATCCCGTATTCTGTGGTGTCCGCGTCTTGGAGGAAAATTCCGCGACCTGAGCCGCCGTCGCGACCATCCATGACAATGATCCTGCCCCTGTGTATTGCATCTCCTTCATGGGTCACGTCGCCCGAAAAATACGCCGACCCGTCGCTCGAACGGATGCTGAATAAGCGCGTTTCTTCCGAATTTTCGAAAACGAACCCATTACTTTCTCCATTTTCCACCCTGAAACGCACGGAAAGGCCGTCAAAATCGTTTCCGGGAGCTGATGTACCACCGGACAGGGACTGTCCATCTCCTGCGCTCGCGACGTAAATACCATAATCAGACGAATTCAACGACCACAGAAATATTCCGCGGTCCGTGCCGCCGTCCTGGGCCTCCATCACGCTTATTTTACCGAGATGTATGACATCATCTTCGAACGTGACGATATCTCTAAACGTCGCCTGCCCGTCAGCCGAAAGCGTGTTACGGAAGAGCACCTGTTCATCGAAGAAGGCGGGACTGGAGAAGCTGGCCTCGCCAGCGAAAAACGTGTGTCCGTCGCTGCCGCGCAAGCTGAGTAGGACATCCTCGGAAGAATTCTCGAACACGAACCCCGTGGAGTTGCTGTCCGCTACGCGGAAGCGCACCGCCAGGCCGTCGATGGTTCCGTCTGCGATCGCCACGTTTCCGCCAGATATAGACTTTTCGAATCCGGGGGAGGTCATGTAGATAGCGTAGTCCGTGTCGTCCGCCGTCCAGAGATGGACCCCCCTGCCTTCCCGTCCGTCCTGGCCGTCCATCACCACAATCTTTCCGCGGTGTATCGCGTCCGCCTCGAAAGTCGCGACGCCCAGCGTCTCCGCCGTCCCCTCGAACCTCGAAGATCCACCTACCGTAGCGTCGCCTCCGATCGCCAGGGATGAGTCGACGGCGGCGTCTCCACCGACATGTAGTGCATATTCTGGAACTTCTTTTCGTACTCCCAGACGTTCGTCTATCGAGTTCCAGTGAAGACCAGACGGCGTGATCACCGGGTCCGCGCCGTTCCCGACGAGAAGCTTCGACGTGGTAAGGTCTCCGGGTCGTCCAGTTCCTCCGTGTGTTGTGACGAGCGTGCCGGACGTCACGTGGTCCGCGTCCAGGTTGGACAGGCTCGCGCCGTCACCGATAAAGGCCGTCGAGCGCGTCGTGCCTCCCACGTCCAGGTCAAATTGAGGCGCGCCTTCGTTGATGCCCAGCCGACTGGCGGCGAAGTTCCACTGCATGCCGGCGGGCGTCTGGAACGGCTGTGCTCCGTTACCGATCAAAAACTTGCCCGTCGTGTGGCTTGTCACGCCCGTCCCGCCACGCGATATGCCCAGTACTCCGCTCGTGACGTGGCTCGCGTCCAGGTTGGACAGCCCAGCACCGTCGCCTGTGAACGATCCGGCGCGTGCGTCACCGGTGAAGCGCGCATCCCCGCTGACGTCCAGCTGGTAGAGTGGGAACGCGGTGTTGATTCCCAGGTAGCTTTCCACGCCGTCCCAGTGCAGGCCGGACGGGCTGAGGATCGGGTTCGTTCCGTTCCCTACCAACACCTTATCGGCCGTGTGTTCTCCGACGCCCGCTCCTCCGCGCGCCACGTCCAGGACGCCGCCGGTCACGTGGTCCGCGTCCAGGTTGGACAGGCCTTCTCCGCTTCCGACGAAGCTGGTCGATTGCGTCGTGCCCGTCACGTGCAGCGCATGCGCCGGGGTCACGTTGCGCACGCCCAGGCGCGCGTTGACGCCGTCCCAGTGAAGATCGGACGGACTACGCACCTCCGCGTTCGGACCGCTACCCACCAACAACTTGTCCTCGGTTGGCGCGCCGGTGCCGGTACCTCCTCGTTGTACGCTCAGCACGTCGGTCGTAATGTTGCTGGCGCTCAAGTTTGTCACACGTGACCCGTCGCCCACGAACGCGTCCGCGCGCACCTCGCCGTCGAAAGACCCGTCGCCCGCGACGTCTAGCTCACGCTCGGGAGAAGTCGTCTTGATGCCCAGGTAAGACTGGGCCGCGTCCCAGTGAAGCTCGTTCGGACTCAGAAGCACGCCCGCTCCGTTCCCGACGAGGACCTTGTTCGTCGAGTGTTGCGTCGCGCCCGTGCCGCCGTGGTTGACAGGTAATGTCCCCTCGCCCACGTGGCTCGCGTTCAGGTTGGACAGTCCCGCGCCGTCCCCGACCAAAAAGGTCGCGCGCGCCGTGCCCTCGACGTCCAGGGCGTGCACGGGCGTCGCGGTGTTGATGCCCAGGCGCGCTCCGCTGACGATGTCCCAGTGCAGGTTGGACGGTGTCACGAGCGCTCCATCGTCATTACCGACCAGGAGCTTGTTTCGCGGCATCGACACGTTCCCGGTGCCTCCCCGTGCCACGGCCACGGTGCCGGCCGTCGCAGCGTCCAGGTCCAGGCCCGTCAAGCCCGATCCGTCGCCCACGAACGCGGTCGCCTGGACGGTGCCGTCCACGTCCAGCGCCTCCTCCGGGAAGTCCACGCGCACGCCCAGTCTTCTATTCGCGTCGTCCCAATGAAAGTCTTCTGCTCCGAAGACCGCGCCGTCCGCGCCGCGCCCCACCAGCACCTTGCCGTCGGGCAGGTTACTGGTGCCCGTGCCTCCGCGCCGCACTCCGACCGTACCCGAACTCACGGCGTCCGCGTCCAGGTCCGTCAAGCCTGCTCCGCCGCCCTCGAAACTCGTGGCGCGCGCTGTACCCGACACATGAAGAGTTACTTGAGGCGAGTCTTCTCCCACACCCAGCCGACCGAGCGCCGCGTTCCAGTGCAATTCCGGTGCGGCAGATACAGGGTCCGTCCCGCGCCCGAACAGGAGTTTGGAGGACGCAAGGGACGCCGCGCCCGTTCCGCCGCGCGCCACGCCCAACGTGCCGGAAGTCACGCGCGATGCGTTCAGATCGGTCAGGCCCGCGCCACTTCCCGCGAAGTCCGTTGCACGCGCCGTGCCTATCACGTGAAAAGTGGAGCTCGGATCGTCTGTGCCTACCCCCAGGCGCGCGTTGGCCGCGTCCCAGTGCAGGTCCGCCGGGCTCAGGACGCTGTTCGCACCGTCTCCCACGAGCAGCTTGCGACGCGTCAGATTGGAGGCGCCGGTGCCGCCGTTCTCCACGTCGACCACGCCGCTCATGCCGCCCGAGAAGTCCAGGTTGGTCAGTGCGGAGCCGTCGCCCGCGAAAGAGGCCGCCGTCAGCGCGCCGCTCACCGTCGCGTCACCGACCACGTCAAGGCTGGTGCTCGGCGAAGACGTGTTGATCCCCAAGCGGGAGTTGGTGGCGTCCCAGTGCGCGCCCGAAGCGGAAGTCAGGGCGTCCGTGCCCGCGCCCGCCACCAACTTCCCGCTGCTGAACGAGGTATCTCCGGTGCCGCCGCGCGAGACGGGGAGCGTCCCGGTCGATACACTGTTCGCGTCCAGGGCGGTCAGGCCGGAGCCGTCGCCCGTAAACGCGTCCGCCCGAGCCGTCCCTCCTACGTCCAATGTATGAGCCGGCGCGGCCACATTGACACCAAGTCGTGAATCAAGGACGCTCCAGTGGAGGGACGCCGGCGTGACGACACCGTTCGTGCCGTCTCCCACCAAGACCTTCCCCTGATCGAGCTCGACACGCCCGGTTCCTCCCGAGCTCACGCTCACGCCTGTTCCGTCCGAAGATATATTGGCGGCATCTATGTTCGTGATCTCAGAGCCGTCGCCCTCAAACGCGGTCGCGCGAACCGTGCCCACCACGTCTACTTCGCGTCTCGGAAACTCGGTGCCTATACCTAAAAACCCGTCATCGTTGTTTTCGTCGTTCTCGTCCGCATACTCCCAGTGCAACCGCGCCAAGGGGCGCACGGGGTTGGTCCCGTCCCCGACGATGAACTTGTTCGCCGGCAACGCCTCCTTTCCGGTCCCTCCGCGAGGCACGCCGATCACGCCGGACGATCCGCCGCTGATGTCGATGTTGGTCAGGCCGGAACCGTCGCCGAAAAAAGCGGTCGCGGTCACAGAGCCCTCGAAGTCTGCGTCTCCCCCGACGTCCAGTGTCGAAGCGGGGCTCTCGCGGTTCACGCCCAGGCGAGCGTTCGCGGCGTCCCAGTGCAGGTTCGCGGGTGCCGAAAGTGCGTCGATTCCGTTACCGACCACAAGGTTCCCTTGGTCGACCGACGTCCTTCCTGTCCCGCCGTGCGTCGCGTCCAGTACACCGCTCGTCACGTGCGACGCGTCCAGGTTGCTCAGTCCGGACGCGTCGGCGGATATCATCGCGGCCGCACGCACCGTACCTCCGGCCACGTCCAACGCGTGCTCCGGAGATGACGTGAGCACGCCCAATCGCCGGTTGATCTCGTCCCAGTGTAAATCAGAAGGGCGGAGGATCGCGTCCGATCCGTTCCCGACCAGGAATTTTCCTGGCGCATGCTCTCCCGCGCCCGTCCCGCCGCGCGCGACTTCCACCAGGCCGCTGCTCAGGGCGGACGCGTCCAGGTCCGTCAGGCCCGGCCCGGCGCCCTCCAGGCTGGCCGCGACCAGGGTGCCGCTCACGCGCGCGTCTCCCACCACGTCCAGCGTCGATGAGGGAGTGGTGGTGTTCACGCCCAGCCGGCCGCCCTCCCAGTGCAGGTCGAAGGAGGACTGAAGGGTGCCGTCCGCCTTCGTCACCACGATTTTGTTAAGATCGTGCGTGCTCGTTCCCGTTCCGCCGTGCTCGACCGCCAAAACACCGCTCGTGACCTGGGTCGCGTTGAGGTCCCCCAGTTCAGATCCGTTTCCGATGAACTCCGTCGCGCGGAAGGAGCCGTTGACGTCTAGGGTGTGTTCCGGAGATGACTCGTTTACACCGAGTCTCCCGTTCGCGCCGTCCCAGTGCAGTCCGGACGGCGAGAGGATCGCGTTGGACCCGTTCCCGACCAGGATCTTATCGGTCGCGTGTTCCCCGGCGCCGGTTCCGCCTTGCGGCACGTCCACCACACCACCTCCCCCGAGAGAAAGATTGGTCAGCCCGGACCCATCACCCACGAAGGCTCCCGCGGTCACGCTGCCGTCCACTCGCGCGTCGCCTCGCACGTCCAACTCCGTGGTAGGGTTCGACGTGTTGACGCCCAGGCGCCTTTCGGTCGCGTTCCAGTGCAGGTCTTCGGGGCTCGACAACGCGGAGGTGCCTTCGCCCACCAGGAGCTTGCCGGAGGTGTGCGTCGAGGCGCCCGTGCCGCCGCGTGCCACGGCCAGGGTGCCGGAAGACACGTTCGTGGCGTCCAGGTTGGACACTCCGGAGCCGTCCGCAGATGCGATAGCGTCCGCTCTAAACGTGCCTGCCACGTCTACGGCGTGCTCCGGATCGTTTCTGCCGATCCCCAGTCGAGAGTTCGATCCGTCCCAGTGCAGGTCCGCGGGACTACGTAACGCGCCCGTACCGGAGCCCACTATAAGCTTGTCGACGGAATGAGAGCCGGCGCCGGTGCCGCCGCGCGCCACGGACGTCACACCGGCCGCCAGATTATTCGCGTTCAGGCCGGTCAGGCCTGCGCCGTCACCCGAGAAGCTGCCGCCCGCGCTGACGGAGCCGCTCACGGTCGCGTCCCCGCCCTGGACGTGGAGTTTGGAGATCGGGGACTCCGTTCCGACTCCGAGTCTATCGTTCGAAAAGTCCCAGTGAAAGTTCACGGGGCTTCGCACGGCGCCCGTGCCGGTACCCACCAGTATGGCGTTTTCTCGATGGGTGGCGGCGCCGGTTCCACCGCGCGCCACGAGCAACGTGCCCGAGCTCACGCCGTCAGCGTTCAGGCCGGTCAGCCCGACTCCTCCGCCGATGAATTCGCTCGCGCGCACCGTGCCGGACACGTCCAACGCGTGCTCCGGCGCGTCCGTGTTGACGCCCAGGCGCGCGGAATTGTCGTCCCAACGCAGGCCCTCCGGAGTCAGTAGCGCGTTCGAGTCGTTGCCCACCAGCAGTCGCCCACGCGGATGGAAGCCGGCTCCCGTCCCTCCGTTCGTCACGCCCAGCAGGCCGCCGGAAGTCGAGGCCGTGCCGAGATTGATGTTGGTTATCCCAGAGCCGTCTCCGAAAAACGCGGCCGCCGTGGTATTTCCCGTGAAGCGCGCGTCGCCGTTCACTTCCAGGGAGGCCGAGGGAGAGGAGGTGTTGACGCCCAGGCGCCGTAAGTCCGCGTCCCAGTGCAGGTCGATTTCGGAGGACAGGGCGTTAGAGCCCCGTCCTACGATGAGTTTGTTATCATCGTGAATAGACGCGCCCGTGCCTCCGCGCTCGACGGCCAACACTCCCGAGGCCACGCCTCCTCCGCTGTCGCTCGAGGACACGTCGATGCCGGTTATCCTCGAACCGTCGCCGATCAAGAAGGAGGCGCGCAGCTCGCCCGTCACGTCGACGGAGTGTTGTGGATCGGACGTGTTCACGCCCAGGCGGTCGCTCGCCGCGTCCCAATGCAGAGACGTCGGCGTGCGCACCGCGTTGGAGCCGTCGCCCACCAGCACCTTGCCGCGTGTCAGCGCGGTGTTTCCCGTCCCCCCTCTGCTCACGCGTAGAGTGCCGGTCTGCACGTTTCCGGCGTTCAGTGCGGTCAGACCGCTGCCGTCGCCCGCGAACGTCCCTCCGACTGATACGACGTCCCCTCTGATCTCCGCGTCGCCTTCGACCGTCAGCTCGACGGAGGGGACGGAAGTTCCGACTCCCAGACGACCTTGCGCCACGTCCCAGTGAAGATCGGAAGGACTGAGCACGTCGTTCGTGCCGTTTCCGACCAAAACTTTCTGTTGCGTCAGACTCCCCACCCCCGTGCCTCCGCGGCGCACCGACAGCTCTCCGGTCGTTACGTTTCCAGCGTCCAGGTTTGCCAGTCCCGAACCGTCACCCACGAAATCCGTCGCGCGCACCGTTCCCGTCACGTCCACCGCGTGTGCCGGCTCCGCCGTGCGTACACCCAACCGCGAGTTCGTGCCGTCCCAGTGCAGGTCCGATACGAGAGGAGCGGATATAGCGTCGGATCCTCCACTTCCGATCAAAAAGCCCCCCTGTCGAAACTCGGACGCGCCCGTGCCGCCGCGCGCGACGTCCAACACACCTTTCGTCACGTTATCCGCGTCCAAGTCTTCTATTTCGTCGCCTTTCCCCGAAAAAGAAGACGCTTCGACCCGGCCCGATATTCGCGCGTCTCCGGCGACGTCCAGCTCCGCCTCCGGATCGGGAACGCGGATACCCAGGCGCCGAGTGTCTAGGTCCCAGTGCAGGTCCGTCGGGGTCTGCACCGCGTTGCTGCCGTCTCCCACCAGCACTTTGTTGCTCCCGTGGTCCTGGACGCCCGTGCCTCCACGAGGCACCGCCAGCACGCCGCTCGTGACGTTGTCTGCGTCTATGTCTGTCGCGTCCGCAGCGTTTCCGATGAATCTATTCGCGCGGACGCTGCCGTCGACGTCGAGCGCGTAGGACGGGGTGGAAGTCCGTACGCCGAGGCGCGCGTTGGTCGCGTCCCAGTGCAGGGCGTCCGGATTGAGGACGGCCTGAATACCGTCTCCGACCAGTACCTTTCCCGCGACGTGCGCCGCCCGGCCGGTGCCACCTTTGGTCACATCGAGCGCGCCCCCGGCCGCGGAGATGTTCGAGGCGGACAGGTCGGTCAGGCGGCTGCCGTCGCCCGCGAAGCCGTCCCCGACTGACGTGACGAGCCCCGTAAAAACCGCGTCTCCGGCGACGTCCAGCGCGGCCTGCGGGGCGGAAACGCGGATGCCCAGGCGGCTCTCGGACGCGTCCCAGTGCAGGTCAGCTGGGCTGAGGACCGCATTCGAGCCGGCGCCCACCAACACCTTGTCGGTGCCGTGTGACACGCCACCCGTACCTCCGTGCACTACTTCCAGCACGCCAGACGTCACGTGCGAGGCGTTGAGGTTGCTCGCGCCTCCGGCGTCGGCGGAGATGAGCGCACCTGTTCTCGTCGTACCCGCGACGTCTAGTTCGAACGACGGCTCGTCCGTTTGAATTCCGAACCTCCCGTTGGGCGCGTCCCAGTGCAGGCCGACGGCGGATACCAACGGGCCCGACCCGTCCCCGACCAGAACCTTGTGCGACAGGTGTTCTCCCGCGCCGGTCCCACCGCGCACCACCGTCAACTCGCCCCGTGTCGCCTTGTCGACGTCCAGATCGGTGACGGCGCTCCCGTCTCCGGCCAGGCTTCCGGCATCCACGTGGCCGCTGACACGCACATCCCCCGCGACGTCCAACGCCGCCTCGGGCGCGGAGGTGCGCACGCCCAGCCGCGCGTTATCCGTGTCCCAATGCAACTCCGTCGGGGTGCGGAGCGCGCCCGCGTCGTCTCCAACGACCAGTTTGTCCCGCGCGTGTGAGTCCGCTCCGGTGCCGCCGCGCTGAACATCTAAGACGCCGCCGGTCACCTTGCCCGCGTCCAGGTTTGCCACGCCGGATCCGTCACCCACGAAAGCCGTCGCACGCACGATACCGCTCACGTCGACGGCGTGCTGAGGGTCCGAAGTATTGACGCCCAATCGACCTTCTCCCCCAACATCATCATCTTGCCAATGCAGGCCCTCGAACGACTTCATCGCGGCCACACCCGCTCCGACCAGGATCTTGTTCGCCGCGTGAGATCCGGCGCCGGAGCCTCCGCGCGCGACGTCCAGCACACCGAACGCCACCATATCGGCATCGAGGTTGCACAGGCCGGCCCCGTCGCCCGAAAACCCGGTCTCCGTCTCTAGGAGGCCCTCGAACAGTCCCCCACCGGCCACGTCGAGAGCCGCGCGCGGAGAAGCGGTGCGCACGCCCAGCCGCTCCGCGGCGCCGTCCCAGTGCAATCCCGCGACGTCGCGGACGCGGCCGTCAGCGTTACCGACCAATACCTTGTCGGTCGCAAAGGTAGCGGCGCCCGTTCCTCCGCGGGCCACCTCCAACACGCCTGTCGTCACGTGCGCGGCGTCGAGGTTGCTGAGTCCGGAGGCGTCGCCTGTCACGAAGGCCGTCGCACGAATCGTGCCGGAGACGTCCAGCGCATGCGCGGGAGCGGCAGTGTTCACGCCCATGCGCTCATTTACGTCGTCCCACGTGAGGCCTTCCGATGACAGGACTGGGTTCGAGCCGGCGCCCACCAACAACCTTCCGGCGCCCAGGTCCCTGCGTCCGGTCCCTCCGACGCTCACGGGAAACGCGCTCTCATCGCCTTCTTCTCCCGCCTCACCACCTCCGAAGGTTATGCCTCCATCGACGATCAGGTTACCCGAAAGGCGCATCCTGTCCGGGAATATCTCGAGGACCTTGTCCGCCGCGCCGTATTGACCAAACAAAAACTGTAAACTGCCGATATCTGACTTGCGAAACGTGACGCCCTTGTCGGAGTCTACCCCCATGTACATCTCGGCGACGTCAGGGTTCGACGACGAAGCAGAAGAAAGGTGGAGGTCCGTGACGGGCTCCCTCTCGGATATCCCTACGCGCCCGTCTTTGCGAACGGTGATGGCGACGTTGGACATGTAGGGCGCTCCGTACTCGATGATGGCATCCTTGTCATCTTCGTCCTTACGTATGCGGTATCCCTCGAACTCGTCGCCGATGTTCATGAGGGTGAATAAATGGTGACGAGTCGTCTTACTCCAACATACGAAAAAAAAAGATTGTATCGTGAACAGACATCCATCATAACGCAAGGCTTTGAGTTCAAGCGCTCCATGTACCTCATCTCGTCGAAAAATACGCCCTGGGAAGATAAACGTTGAAAACGGAACATAATATATAACAGCAATATCAGTGTCAGTATAAATACGACGTAGGTATGCGGATGGTGAAACGTTTTCTGGCCAAGGTATCATCCGTCTTACGACGAACGAGCGAAACTTCAAAAAAAGACAGTGTACGATACAGTCATCAAAACACGACTATATCTTCTTATGATTTCGAAAAATTCGCGGGGTACATGGTGTTTCGATACGGGGAAGTAGCGATGCCTCTCGCCGTACAATTATTGGCAATCGGTCATGCGAAAGGAGAGGCGGTCAACGAATACGACGCCAAACTCAAGGCTGTATACGATGCAATCATTTCAGAGCACACATTCCGAACGTGATTGACGCGACGGGCGTGTGCCGTCATGTCATGTCGATCGTTCATTGGTTCGTTGGTTCATCGGCACTCCGCTATATGGTGGCGACACGAGCGAAAAAACAGGGCGCACAAGGATCCGATCTGCAGGCGCTCATTCACCCCCCCCGTCAGACGGTGCTCGAGATCAGCCAGCCCGATGATGAGGTCGATCTTATCCTCCGCGGTGATCGCAGCAGCAGCAGGATGTGTCGTCATCAGGACCGTGTGAATCTCGCCCACAAAATCCGATAGGGATAGGCCCTCCGTACGGAAAAACGTCTCGACCCCTGTGTGCATACACACCGAAGAAAGTTTTTCGAACAGTGAAGCGAGTTATACAACAGAAAGCTATACGACTGATCCATCCCCCCACTTACAATGGAACGTGCTGGAAAGAGTCTTTGACGAGTCCGTCAGCCTCGCCATGAGGGAGGCGACCTGATCCGGGGAGGGGTAAGCGGCTACGTCGTACACACACCGAGTGTCTGTCACGGAGTCCCCTCGGTTCAAGTGACAGGACTGCGTAGACGAGTACGATGTCATAAACTGCTGAATTGTCGCGTGCGATCGTGAACACGACAAAGCAAACGAAAGCTCACGGACATAGCGAACCGACCTGGAGGAGGTTGATGCCCCTCCGCATGTCTCCTTTACTCAGGTCGACGATCGCTCGGATACCGTCGTCATCTATGGAGACTCTGGGATGCATCATTCGATGTAATATAACAAACAACGAGTTAAGTTCAGGACTTCGCGACCCTACTTCGAAGCGAGTACAAGTACATCCCCCCATATGCCACGAAACTCACTTTTCTTTTCGAATTATCTCCTGAAGGCCGAGGTTCATGGACTCCACGGACAGGGGGGGGAAGCGGAACCTGGTGCACCGGCTCTGGAGCGCGGGAATGATCCGGGACGCGTAGTTGCAGAGCAGGCAGAACCTACACTTTCGCGCGCTCCTCTCGAGAACTGCGAATGATGTTGAAGTTGAAGTCGAGTAGATGTCAGCGAGACAGTGTGTTTTGATGACGACACGATGTCGATGTCGATGTGAAAGACGTCAGGAGAGAGAGAGTTCTAGGTACGACTTGGACGCACCGCTCCTTAACGCGGATTGAGCTTCGTGCGTCATGGCGTCGCACTCATCGAGAACGACCATTTTAGGCTTGGACACATCCCGGACGATGGTTTTGGCATTCACAAAATCTCGTATACGTCCCTGTACGATGTCAAACCCGCGGTCGTCTGACGCGTTGATCATTAGGGACATCGCTCGCGTGGCCGGACCGTACAGCTCCGCTAGGACGGCATGAGCCGAACAGGTCTTGCCCGTCCCCGGGGGTCCGTGCAACAGCAGATGTGGCACGTCGCCCTTCTCCGCGTACAGGCGCACTGTGAGTAAAAAATGATGCCGTTCCGCATATTTCCCTGATCAGGGTATTATAAGGCTATAACGCGCAATCGCCCGATTGTTAAGTATATGGAATTGGCCAACCCTGTGTATACACATACATACGATCATCTCATTTTTTCCTCACCCGTTCGTATTACATCAGAAGAGCACGCGATATCGTGAAAGTTGTCTGGTCGGTGTGATTCCACCCAAGGTAGGGTCGTCATGGCACTAGCCCTTTCGTTACAATACTTCATATAAATAACAATGAAATATACACGTTGTACACCAACAAATCAATCGAAATTGATAGATTGATACAGCAGCAGGCGGGCGCTCGTGGCAGAGTGGTTAATGCGGTGGGCTCGAAACCCACTCCCTTCGGGGGCCTAGGTTCGAATCCTGGCGAGCGCGATGTGTCCTAATATTTCGTCTGTTTTTGCGTTACAGACATCGTCATTTTCTTCTTCTACTTTACGACGAAACAATCATTCACCGCTGATGCTCGCACGTTGACGTGTGTTTCAAATTATTTTCTTGATCGAATACGCCCCACTCTCGACCTGACGCATTATTATCCTGACGTCACAATTGTCGTACGCCCATAACTTCCTGGGGGGTCCTCCGTTCCGGCAAATAAATCATTCTTCGAGGCAAAAAAAGCACGCGCTTCCAGGAACTCCAACGCTGGCGGCCCGTAGAAAGGAAATCACAACCTTCTTCTTTCCGTATCTATACGTTATACACTCGCGCTCATCAAAAATGGGACAACGATGGAGAGGTTAGAGAACCTCTGTCAAAAGGAATTTCCTACATCAGGCAAACCTCTTGAATCGCGACTATTGGCCACCTTAGATGATCGGTCACTGTGTATCTTGTTGACCTCATGATAACGTCCACACCGCACCAATGGTTAAGATCATTCGACGATGGTCGATTTGATCCTATTTAGCCCGGGGACTAAAGCGGTTGACGCCTATGGGTACTGTGTTATTGAGGTATTACTTACGATTCTGATTCCGCTGAAATACTCGGGGGCGATCTATTCCTGATACAGTTCGTCAATTCAAATTTGAAACGCCCACTTGGACGGCTTATTTTTTTTATTCATGTATTATGTCACAATCTTGCTGTGCTATGTACGAGACAGGATTTAGAACGGCTGCTATAA
>Ga0307958_1001028_pt1 | contig 13658 bp, 12 predicted proteins | sample OrgLakmetagen492_FD_201826 | JGI IMG/M metagenome (GOLD analysis project Ga0307958, IMG submission 201826) | Saline water microbial communities from Organic Lake, Antarctica - #492 | ecosystem: Environmental > Aquatic > Non-marine Saline and Alkaline > Saline | place: Antarctica: Organic Lake... | reverse complement strand
TCATCGCACCCGATGGCGGCGGCAAGGACGTGTTCGTCCACATTTCCGCGGTCGAGCGCGCCGGCCTGACCGGTCTGGCGGATAACCAGAAAGTGAATTTCGACGTCGAGGCGGGCCGTGACGGCCGCGAATCGGCGGCGAACCTGACCCTCGCCTGAGAGCGGTCACCAGGGATATGGATGAGGGCCCTGCACGGGCCCTTTTTCGTTTGAGAGCCGTCGTCTGATGGCGTCACTCGACGGTCTCGATCAGCCGGCGCACATGGGGTCCCAGATCCTCGACGATCCGGCGGACACCTTCGGCATTGGGATGAATGCCATCGTCCTGAAAATACCTCCGCAGATCCGACGGGCTGCCGTCGCCGAGACCGGCGAAGAAATCCGGGGCATGGAGCGTGTCATATTCCGCTGCCAGTTCGGGGTAGATCGCGTCGAAGGCGGTCTTGTAGGCGGCCCCGTAATTGCCCGGCGCGTCCATGCCGACGAGCAGCACCTCGACCTCCGCCGCCTGCGCGGCCTGCAGGATCGTGTCGAGATTGCCGCGGGCGACGTCCGGTTGGATGCCGCGCAACAGGTCGTTGCCGCCGAGCGCCACGATCATCGCGTCGACCTCCGGCGTCAGGCTCCAGTCGATGCGCGCCGCACCCCCCGCCGTGGTGTCGCCCGACACGCCGGCATTGACGACGCGCGCCTCGACGCCCTGATCCGTCAGCCAGTCGCGCAATTGCGGCACGAAGCCGTCCTCTTGCGGCAGGCCGTAGCCTTGCGTCAGGCTGTCGCCGAAGGCCAGGACGGTGACCGACTCGTCGGCAAGCGCGGGGCCGGCGAGGCAGGCCATGACCGCGAGGGCCTTGCCCATCCGCGTCACAACGCCATTTGTCGAGACGGAACTCTGGATCGGGCAAAAACGCATGACATCTCCTATCTTGTCCCTGCATGACGCAAGCCTTGCGCTGGAGGGGAATGCCGGTCTGGTCCGGATACTCCACGGGATCACGCTGGATGTCCACCGCGGCGAGCTGGTCAGCCTCGTGGGGCCGTCGGGGTCCGGCAAATCCTCGCTGCTGATGCTGATGGGCGGGCTGGAGCGCGCGACCGGAGGGTCAGTGCGCGCACTGGACCATGACCTTGGAACGCTGGACGAGGATCAGCTTGCGCGGATGCGGCGCGACAATTTCGGGGTGGTGTTCCAGTCCTTTCACCTGATTCCCACGATGACGGCGCTGGAGAATGTGGCGACGCCGCTGGAACTGGCGGGGGCGGCGGATGCGCTGGACCGCGCGCGGGCGGAACTGGCGGCGGTCGGGCTGGCTGATCGCGCCGGGCACTACCCGTCGCAACTGTCGGGGGGCGAGCAACAGCGCGTGGCGCTGGCGCGCGCCGCCGCCACGCGCCCGGCGATCATCCTTGCCGACGAGCCGACCGGCAATCTCGACAGCGCCACCGGGGCGGGGATCATCGATCTGCTCTTCGGGCTGCGCGACCGGCATGGCGCGACGCTGGTGCTGGTCACCCATGACACCGAGATCGCGGCGCGCTGCGACCGGGTCATAAGCCTGCGCGATGGCCGTCTGGAGGCCGCTGCATGAGCGTCGCCGTCGCGGCCAAATTCGCCCGGCGGGAGCTGCGCGGCGGCCTGCGCGGCTTTCGCATCTTTTTGGCCTGCGTGATCCTTGGCGTCGCGGCCATCGCCGCCGTGGGCACGCTGCGCGAAAGCGTGCGCGCGGGGCTCGCCGATCAGGGGGCGGCGCTTCTGGGGGGCGATGCCGAGGTCGAGCTGACCTACCGCTTTGCCAACGAGGCCGAGCGCGACTGGATGCGCGGCGTGGCCGGTGCGGTGTCGGAGATCGCCGATTTCAGATCCATGGCGCAGACCGACGGGGCGCGCGAACTGACGCAGGTCAAGGCGGTGGACGACGCCTATCCGCTGATCGGCGAGGTGGAGCTGTCGCCCGACATGGACCTCGACACGGCACTGGCGGGCGCGGAGGGCCGGCCCGGTGCGGTGATGCAGCTGCTGTTGATGTCGCGCCTCGGGGTCGAGGTGGGCGACACGGTCAGGCTTGGCGAGCGGGAGTTTCGCGTGATGGCAGAGCTGGTGCGCGAGCCCGACCCGTCGCGCGCGGGCTTCGGTCTGGGACCGCGCACCATCGTGGCGCTGCCCGCGCTTGACGGGTCGGGGTTGCTGTCGGAAGGGTCGCTGTTTTCGTCGAAATACCGGCTGGACCTGCCGCCGGATGCCGATCTGGCGCAGGTGGAGACCCGCGCACTGCAGGAATTGGACGGCAGTGGCGCGCGCTGGACCGATGCGCGCAACGCCAGCCCGCGCGTCGAGGAATTCGTCACCCGTCTTGGGGCTTTCCTCGTGCTCGTGGGGCTGTCGGGGCTGGCGGTCGGCGGTGTCGGCATTTCGGCGGCCTTGCGCAGCTATCTGGCCGGCAAGGTGCAGGTGATCGCCACCCTGCGCAGCATCGGCGCGGATCAGCGGACGATCTTTCTGACATACTTCTTTCAGGTGGGCGTGCTGGCGGTGCTGGGCATCATCGGCGGGCTGATCCTCGGGGTGGGGCTGCCGATCGCGCTGGGGCCGGTGATATCGGCCCGGCTGCCGGTGCCGGCGGTATTCGCCGCATATACCGCACCGATGATCGAGGCTGCGCTTTACAGCGTGCTGAGCGTGCTGATCTTCACGCTATGGCCGCTGGCCCGGGCGCGCGAGGTGCGCGCGGCGGCGCTTTACCGCGAGGCGGCGGGCGGGCGCCATGGCTGGCCGGGTTGGCGCTATGTGCTGGCGACTCTGGGCTTGCTGGGTCTGCTGTTGCTGGCCGCCGCGCTGTTTTCCGGCGATCTGCGGCTGACGCTGTGGACGGCGGGCGGCATCATCGGCGCGCTGGGTCTGCTGACGCTGGCCGCGATCGGGGTGCAACACGCGGCCCGCGCCCTGCGGCCGCGCATGAGGGGGCGTCCGCCGCTGGGCTGGGCGCTGGGCGCGATCGGCGGGCCGGGGACGACCGCCGCGCCGGTGATGCTGTCGCTGGGGCTGGGGCTGTCGGTGCTGGCCGCGGTGGGCCAGATCGACGGCAACCTGCGGCAGGCCATTGCAGGCGATCTGCCCGAGCGCGCGCCCTCCTTCTTCTTCGTCGATCTGCAAAAGGATCAGATGCCGTGGTTCCTGGACCGGTTGGAGAGTGACGGGGCGGTCACGCGCGTGGACAACGCGCCGATGCTGCGCGGGATCATCTCGCGGATCAATGACCGGCCCGCGCGCGAGGTGGCGCCGGGGCACTGGGTGGTCGAGGGCGACCGCGCCGTCAGTTATGCCGAGGATCTGCCCGAGCGCACGCACCTGACCGCCGGCGCGTGGTGGGACGAGGATTATGCCGGCCCGCCGCAGCTGAGCTTTGCCGCCGAAGAGGCCGCCGAGATGGGGGTCGGGCTGGGCGATCAGATCACCGTCAACATTCTGGGCCGCGACATCACCGCGTTGGTCACATCATTGCGCGAAGTGGATTTCTCCAGCGTCGGCATGGGGTTCGTGCTGCTGATGAACCCCGGCGCGGTCGAGGATGCGCCGCATACCTTCATCGCCACCGTCTATGCCGACAGCGAGGCCGCCGAAGAGGCGATCCTGCGCGATGTCACCGACCGCTTTCCCAACGTGACCGCGATCAATGTGCGCGACGCGCTCGGTCGGGTGACGGATCTGCTGGCGAGCCTTGCCTCGGCCACGTCATGGGGGGCGGCGGTGACGCTTCTGACCGGGTTTCTGGTATTGATCGGGGCGGCGGCGGCGGATGCCCGCGCGCGCACCTACGAGGCCGCGATCCTCAAGACGCTGGGGGCGACGCGCGGTCAGATCCTGTGGAGCATCGCACTGCGTGCGCTGATCCTCGGTGTCGTGGCGGGGGCCGTGGCGCTGGCCGCCGGGATCGGCGGGGGCTGGGCGGTCAGCCGCTTCATCATGGACACGCCCTATGCGGTGATCTGGCCCTCGGCGCTGGCGATCGTCGCGGGCGGGGTCGTGGTGACGCTGCTGGCGGGTCTGGCCTTTGCGTGGCACCCCTTGCGGGCCGCGCCGGCGCGCATCCTGCGCACGCAGGAGTGACGCCGGCCCCCCCTGTGACGTGTCAGCCGCGCGAGCCCCACACCATCAGCACGTAGATCACCGGCACGAGGATCACCGCCGGGATATAAAGCCCCGGAATGCCCCAGAGCACGACGCTGCCCGCCCAGGCCGCGATGAACAGCAGCGCCCCGACGAGAAGGAGTGCCTCTGCCTTGCGATCCGATTTTTCCGTGTCGCTGTCATCTGTGTGATTGTGTTCGGTCATGTCGGCTCCGTGGTTGAACGTGGTTGCGGGTGACGGTCCTCACGCCGGTGCGGGCCATCATTGGGGCATGTCGACGCGCCCTTGAGAATATATACTCACACGAGCCGCGCCAGAAAAGTGCCGAGATCGTCGGTGTGATGATGGATATGCGGCGCCGGTTCAGGGTCTGCGGCCACATGCACGGTGCGCATCCCGAGGGCATGCGGGGCTTCGAGGTTGCGCGGCACATCCTCGAACATCGCCGCCGACGCGGGTCTGCGGCCGTCGCGGGCGAGCACCGCCTCGAAGGCCGCGCGTTCCGGCTTGGGGCAGTAATCGGCATGCTCGACCCCGTAGACTGCATCGATCACCCCCGACAGCCCGCGCCGGTCGAGCACCCGTTCGGCATAGGGGGCCGAGCCGTTGGTGTGCACGATCCGCCGGCCCGGCAGCCGGGCGATCGCGGCGCGAAGGTGCGGATCGGGGTCGAGATGATCGAGCGAGATGTCGTGCACTTCGTGCAGGTAGGGGCCGGGATCGAGGTCGTGCACCCGCATCAGCCCCGCCAGCGTCGTGCCGTGATCGCGCCAGTAGAGGCCGCGCATGTCATCGGCCGCCGCCCAGTCGAGGCCGAGCGCCTTCATGATATAGGCCGTCATGCGCGTGTCGATCTGGTCGAACAGCCGTGCCGAGGGCGGGTAGAGCGTGTTGTCGAGGTCGAAGACCCATGTCTCGACATGCGAAAAAGCGGGTTTTGGCATGGTCGCGATGATAGGCGCGCGGGGCAGGGCGCGCAATCGCTGAAGGCTTGATCCGCGCTGCAAAGCGCGTAATGTCGCGGGCAAGCAGCGAGAGGGACCGATCCGAGATGAAACCGCCGACCACCGACGCCTATGCCCTGCTTCTCGAGGCGATCGATGTGGGGATCTTCAAGCCCGGCGACCGGCTGGTGGAAAGCGATCTGGCCGAACGCTTCGGGGTGTCGCGCACGCCGATCCGCGAGGCATTGCAGCGGCTGGAGACGCAATCCATGCTGACCCGCGACGGGCGCAGCCTGATCGTCGCCTCGCTCGATTACAACCAGCTGGCCGAGCTTTACGTGGTGCGCGCCGAGCTGGAGGGGCTGGCCGCCCAGCTTGCCGCGCGTCACGCCACACCCGAAGAGGTCGGCGTGCTGCGCGACATGGTCGAGGAGGACCGGTCGCTTCTGGGCCAGCCGGCCGAGCTTGCCCGCGCCAACCGGCGGTTTCACAAGCAGATCCATCTGGCGTCGCATAACCGGTTTCTGGTGCAGCAGCTTGATCTGGTGCACCGGTCGATGGCGCTTCTGGCGACCACCTCGCTGGCCGCCGAGGGGCGCGACGCGGATGCGCTGCGCGAGCATGACGCGATCGTCAAGGCGATCGAGGCGCAGGATGGCGCGGCTGCCGCGAAGGCGCTGCGCGAGCATATCTCAAAGGCCTTCGTGACCCGGCTCAAGCTTGATTCCGGCGAGGTCCGGTCCGCCCTCTGAGCGCTGCCGCCCGGCGGCCGTGACCGACAGGCCATGCGCCGTCTTGTCCCAGAAGAACGGTTTGAACAGCAATTCGAACAGCGCCTTGTAGGCGGCGATCGCCGCGAGCGGCGCGTAGAAATGCATGGTGGGCACCCATGCCAGAAGGTGCCGGTGCTTGGGCCGCGTGACAGAGCCGGCATAGATGGCGAGGTTGATGACCTCGACGGTCAGGAACAGGCTGCCGAGACCGACGAGGGCAGCGCGCGGCAGCACCGGGTCGAGCGGGTGCGGCAGGCCGAACATCACCAGCCAGAAGCTCCAGAGCACGGGGGCGAGCAGAACCTGAGACAGCGCAGCCATGAAATGCGCCTGAAACCCCCAGAATTTGCGTGGTCCGAGTTGCGACCATAGCCGGCCGGGATGGCGCATATGCACCAGATAGGTGGTCATGTACCCCTTGAGCCAGCGCGAGCGTTGCTTGATCCAGGGCCATGCGCGGCAGTTCGCCTCTTCTTCCGTGACGGTGCCGATCATCTCGGTGCGGTAGCCGTGGCGGGCCAACCGAAAGCCCAGATCGGCATCCTCGGTGACGTTATGCGCGTCCCAGCCGCCCAGATCCTCCAGCACGTCGCGGCGAAAATAGAGCGTCGTGCCCCCCAGCGGGATCGCGAGGCCGAGCCGCGCCATCCCCGGCAGCATGGTGCGGAACCATGTCGCGTATTCGATGGTGAAACAGCGCGCCAGCCAGTTCTGCGCCGGGTTGTAATAATCGAGTATGCCCTGCAGGCAGGCGACCTCGTGGGGCACCTGCTGAAAGCGGCGGGCGATCCTGGTGATCTGGTCGGGGTCGGGCGCGTCCTCGGCATCGAAAATGCCGATGATGTCGCCCTGACAGAAATCGAGCGCGTAATTCATCGCCCGTGGCTTGGTGCGCGGCTGACCGTCGGGCACCACCACCGCGCGCACCCAGGGCGGCAGGTCGATGCCCGCCAGCGTGGCCTGGGTGAGATGATCCTCTTCTTCCAGCACGAGGATCACGTCGAGCAGGCATTTGGGATAGGTCAGCCGCGCCAGCCGCGCGATCAGCGCATGGGCGATTTCGGTTTCGCGAAAGAGCGGCACGAGGATCGACACGCGGGGCAGGGGGGCTGCGTTCGGTCGTGTCTCGGGGGCGGCGTCATCGCGGCCGATCATGTGGGCCGCCGCCGCCGTGACCTTGAGCGTGGCGGCCACCGCGAGGGTCAGCACCGCCCAGCCGGCCAGTATCCCGAACACCGCCACCGGGTAGAGCACGCAAAGCACCGCCACCACGCAAAGGGCCGTCACCGTGAGGCCGAGACGGCGGCGCATCGACGCGGTCCATGTGCGGCAGCTCTCGATCTCGGGGACGCGGGCGGTGGCCATGTCGCGCAGCGTGTCGCGGTGGTCCCGGGCGACGCGCGCCTGCACCGCGTCGCGCGGGGCCACGGCCAGTTTCGCGAGCGACAGGTCCACCGGCAGCGCGCGGCGCAGCGTCAGCAGGCTGTCGGCGCCATTCGCGACGATGCGTGGCGCACCCATCTCGTCGCGGATCGCCGTGGCCCCGTGACGCAACAGCATGCGCGGGTCGAGCCCGGTGTCGATGCGCGGCGCGGCGGCAAGGGTTTCGGGTTCGATGCGCCGCGCCTTGAGACGGCGCGCATGGGCGGTCAGCAGGTCGTCCTCGCTGGCCAGCCCCTCGGCGCGCAGGATGCGGTCGAAGGAACTGTCGCACTGGCGCTGCACGAGCGTCGCGAGTGCTGCGTCCGAGCGGCTGATCTTGCCCACGCGGATCAACTCGCGCCCCAGCGGGTCGGTCGGCACCGGTTGCACGCCTGCCTTGCCGGGGCGCAGACCGCTTTGTCGAAGTTCCGAGATACCCATGTCGTGCCTTGCGTCCTGCCCTTGTGGATAAACGCTAGAGACCGGATAGTTAACGATGTTTTAACGAGTGGTTAATGAGAGGTGAAAAAGTTCGGGGAGTGTCGGGATTTCTTGTTGGTCCGCAAGGCGGATATCGCTGCCGGTTAAGGTGCCCTTTGAAAGGTCCGGGTTCGGCCTTGAGCGGACGTCCGATGAAGCAGCGCCAGCGCATGTCCGCGGGCAGGCGACCCGACGGATGTTCAGGGCACTTTATCCCGGCCAAGCCGAAAAAGCCCAAATCGGTGCGCCAACTTCGACAAATCGCCTGTCCGGGGGGCGGACATGCGCTGGCGCTGCGGCGCGTCGCGCCGCGTATCGCGCCGAGGTTATAGCTTTGATGTCCGCTCAAGGCCACCTTGCGTCTGTGCCGACCGGGTCACATTTCAGCGCGTCATCGACGCCGTAAACCGCTCGAACAGGTAGAAGCTGTCCTGCGGGCCGGGGCTGGCCTCGGGGTGGTGCTGTACCGAAAAGACCGGGCGGTCGCGCAGCCGGATGCCGCAATTGGAGCCATCGAACAGCGAGACATGCGTTTCCGCAACGGTATCGGGCAGGCTCTGGCCGTCCACCGCGAAGCCGTGATTCATCGACGTGACCTCGACCTTGCCGGTGTCGAGATCCTTGACCGGGTGGTTGGCGCCGTGATGGCCGTGGTTCATCTTGACGGTCTTTGCGCCAAGCGCCAGCGCCAGCATCTGGTGCCCCAGACAGATCCCGAACATCGGCAGCCCGGCGTCGAGCACGCCGCGGATCATCGGCACCGCATAGGCACCGGTTGCAGCCGGATCGCCGGGACCGTTGGACAGGAACACGCCATCGGGCGAATGGGCCAGCACATCCTGGGCGGTGGCCGTGGCCGGCAGCACCGTCACCTCGCAGCCCGCGCTGGCCAGACACCGCAGGATGTTGCGCTTGGCGCCGTAATCGACCGCGACCACCTTGTGGCGCGCGGCGTGCTGGCGGGTGTAGCCCTCGGGCCAGGCCCATCTCATCTCGTCCCAGCGGTAGACCTGCGCACAGGTGACATCGCGCGCCAGATCGACGCCGGTCAGCCCGGCAAAGCCGCGCGCGCGGGCGACCAGCGCCTCGGCGTCGAATTGGCCTTCGGGGTCATGCGACAGCGCCACATGCGGCGCGCCCTGCTGGCGGATCGCGCGGGTCAGGCGGCGGGTGTCGACGCCGCCGATGGCGATGCGCCCGCGCCGGGCCAGCCATTCCGACAGATGCTGCTCGGCGCGCCAGTTGCTGGGCTCGGTCGGGGACCAGCGCACGACCATGCCGGCGGCCACCGGATCGGCGGTCTCGTCATCATCGGGGTTCACGCCTGTGTTGCCGATATGCGGGAAGGTGAAGGTGACGATCTGGCCGGCATAGCTGGGATCGGTCATGATCTCCTGATAGCCGGTCATCGCGGTGTTGAAGCACAGTTCCGCCGTGGTGTCGCCCGTGGCCCCGAAGCCCTGCCCGTAGAACAGCGATCCATCGGCGAGCGCAAGACAGGCGGTCGGGCGGGGGCGGGGCGCGTGAGCCATCTGCGGTCTCCGATGTGCTTGGGTCGGCTGTGTGCCTAAGCGGCGGCGCGGCAAGGGTCAAGGCCCGGCGCGCCCCGCCACACGGGATCAAGCAGACGTGATGGAGGATGCTTGCCATGCCGGCCGGTCATGACTATGTGCTCGGGTCCTGCCAGCAGTGACCCGCGAGGAGGCACAAGATGGAATTGCGCGACCGGATCGCCGGGGCCCTCAAGACGGCGATGAAGACCAGAGATACCAGCCGGCTTGCGACGCTGCGGCTGATCAACGCCGCGATCAAGGATCAGGAGATCGCCGGGCGCAGCGCCGATGGCGTGACCTCGGTCGGCGATGCCGAGATCATGGCGATCCTCGCCAAGATGATCAAGCAGCGCAACGAGAGCGTGCGCGCCTATGAAGAGGGCGGGCGGCTCGATCTGGCCGAACAGGAACGCGGCGAGATCGAGGTGATCGAGGAGTTCCTGCCGCGCCAGCTGTCCGAGGCCGAGACCGCCGAGGCGATCGACGCCGTGATCGACGAGGTCGGCGCAAACTCGGTGCGCGACATGGGCAAGATCATGGGCAAGCTGAAGACGCGCTATCCCGGCCGGATGGATTTCGGCACGGTCGGGCGCAAGGTGAAGGCGCGGCTTGGCTGATCGGGGGCTGACCGCCTGAAACATTGGCCCCGCAATTGTCAAAGCCCCGTGTGATGGCATTTCACGCCTTGCCGCGTGCGCGGTGCGCGGGCAGGTTGCGATCGGGGCGTGCCGGCGGGGCCGCCCGCATCGGTGCAAAGGGGCCCATATGGACCACGTGACGCAGATCCTTCAGGTTCTCGCGCTTTTCTTCGTGCTGTCGCTCGGCGTTCTCGTGGGGGCCGTGCTCATGCTTTTCGCCGTCGACAGGATGCAGACCGGCGATGCGATCCGGCGCAACTATCCGGTGATCGGCCGGTTCCGGGGCATCTTCAGCAAGCTGGGAGAGTTCTTCCGGCAGTATTTCTTTGCCATGGACCGCGAGGAGATGCCCTTCAATCGCGCGCAGCGCGAATGGGTGGCGCATGCCACCAAGGGAAAGGGCAACACGGTCGCGTTCGGCTCCACCCGCAATCTCGGGGTGCCGGGCACGCCGATCTTCGTGCCGGCGGCGTTTCCGCCGCTCGACGGGCAATTCGCCGCGACCGACCCGATGGAGATCGGACCGGGGGCCGCACAGCCCTACAAGGCGCGCTCGATCTACAACATTTCCGGCATGAGCTACGGGGCCATATCGCGCCCGGCGGTCGAGGCGCTGAGCCGGGGGGCCGCCGAGGCGGGCATATGGCTCAATACCGGCGAGGGAGGGCTGAGCCCCTTCCATCTGTCGGGCGGCTGCGATCTGGTCTACCAGATCGGCACCGCGAAATATGGCGTGCGCGACGGCGACGGTAACCTGTCCGATGACAAGCTGCGCGAGGTGTCGGGTCACGCGAGCGTGAAGATGTTCGAACTGAAGCTCGCGCAGGGGGCCAAGCCCGGCAAGGGCGGCATCCTGCCGGCCGAGAAGATCAGCCGCGAGATCGCCGAGATCCGCGGCATCCTTGAGGGCCGCGACAGCATCTCACCCAACCGTCACGCCGATATCAACGATTTCGGCGAGCTTCTGGACGTGATCGGCCATATCCGCGCGGTCACCGGCCGCCCCGTCGGTTTCAAGACCGTTGTCGGCTCGTCGCTGGCCTGGGAAGAGTTGTTCGAGCGGATCGTGGCGCGCGGCGCGGGTAGCGCGCCCGATTTCATCACCGTCGATGGTGGCGAGGGTGGCACGGGTGCCGCGCCCATGCCGCTGATGGATCTGGTGGGCATGCCGATCCGCGACGCGCTGCCGCGCATGGTGGATCTGCGCGACCGTTACGGGCTCAAGGAGCGGATCCGCATGATCGCCAGCGGCAAGCTGATGATGCCCGGCGATGTCGCCTGGGCGATCTGCGCGGGGGCCGATTTCGTCACCTCGGCGCGCGGTTTCATGTTCTCGCTCGGCTGCATCCAGGCGCTCAAATGCAATCGCAACACCTGCCCGACGGGCATCACCACGCATCAGCCGCACCTGCAGCGCGGGCTGGTGGTCGAGGACAAGTACCTCAAGGTGGCGCATTACGCGCGGTCGGTGATCCGCGAGGTCGAGATGATCGCGCATTCCGTGGGCGTGGCCGAGCCGCGCCAGATGCGACGCCGGCATGTGCGGATCGTGCAGGCCGATGGCAGCTCGATCCGGCTCAACGAGAGCCGCCCGAGTTACAACACGAACGCGGCCTTGTGATCGGTGGTGACCGGTCGCGGTGAAACTCGCGGCTGGCACGTGGCGTGTCTGCTTCTATATCAAGGGTGAACCATCAGGAGGATATCATGGCCAATCGCTGGAAGAACACGCTGCGCGAGCGCGACGTCACCGCCGAGGCGCAATTTCTCAACCGACGGCAGCTTATCGGCGGTGTCGCGGGGGCCGCGGGTCTCGGGCTGATGGGTGCGGCCGGTGGCGCATGGGCCGATACTGGCGGGCTGGAGCCGAATAGCTGGGAAGACATCACCACTTACAACAACTATTACGAGTTCGGCACCGACAAGGGCGATCCGGCCCGCTATGCCGAGGCGCTGACGATCGAGCCATGGAGCGTCCGCATCGACGGGATGGTCGACAGGCCCGGCGATTACGCCTTCGAGGACATCATGGCGAGGATGACGGTCGAGGAACGGCTCTACCGGTTCCGCTGTGTCGAGGCGTGGTCGATGGTGGTGCCATGGAACGGGTTCGAGCTGGCCGACATGCTGGACATGGCCGGCGTGCAGTCGGGCGCGAAATACGTGGCCTTCGAGACCGTGCTGCGCCCCGACGAGATGCGCGGCGTCCGCCGCCCCGTGCTCGACTGGCCCTATGTCGAGGGGCTGCGTCTTGACGAGGCGATGCACCCGCTGACGATCATGGCGACCGGCATCTATGGCCGCGACATCCCCAACCAGAACGGTGCGCCGCTGCGGCTGATCGTGCCGTGGAAATACGGGTTCAAGTCGATCAAGTCGGTGGTGCGCGTCACGCTGACGGATGTCGAGCCGCCGACAAGCTGGAACAAGTCCAACTCGCGCGAATACGGCTTTTATTCCAACGTGAATCCGAATGTCGATCACCCCCGCTGGTCACAGGCGACCGAGCGGCGCATCGGCGGCGGGCTGTTTGCCGCGCGGATCCCGACACCGATGTTCAACGGCTACGAAGACGAGGTGGCCGCGCTCTACAATGGCATGGACCTGACCGAGAAGATCTGATGCTGCGCGACCGCATCAACGGTGCCGCGCGGCATGTGCCGGTCTGGCTTGTATGGCTGAGCTTGAGCGCGCCGGCGGTCTGGTATGTCTGGCTTGGCCTGACCGGCGGCCTCGGGGCGGACCCGATCGAGGCGCTGGAGCACGCGCTTGGCGAGGTGGCGCTGCAATTGCTGGTCGCCGGGCTGTGCATCACGCCGCTGCGGCGATATCTCGGGATCAACCTGCTGCGGTTTCGCCGGGCGATCGGGTTGCTGGCCTTTACCTATGTGGCCTTGCATCTCGCGGTCTGGCTGGTGCTCGACGTGCAGATCCCGGCACAGATCTGGGCCGATATCGTCAAGCGGCCCTATGTGACCATCGGCTTCGTGGCGTTCCTTCTGATGATCCCGCTCGCGGTCACCTCCAACAACCTGTCGGTGCGCAAGCTCGGGCCGTCATGGCGGCGGCTGCACCAGCTGACCTATGCGGTCGCCGTGCTGGGGGCGGTGCATTTCATTTGGCTGTCGAAGGGCTTCCAGATTGAACCGCTGATCTATCTGGGCGTGATCCTTGGGCTGCTGGCGCTGCGGGTGCGCGTGCCGCGCCGCATGCAGCGTGCCCGAGTCGGTTCGTAATCACGATTTGCCGGGATTTGCCGGACAGAGTCGCCCGAGTCTGGGGATAACCCTGGGGATAAGTTTTGCCAGCCGCGCGCGCCCCGGATTCGGCTGGCGTCGGTGACGCTCCGCGTTGCTGTCATTCCTCTGAAAGCCTTACCAAGACATTGGTTTCGCTGACAAAACGAGATTGATGTAAAAAATGTGACGTGCCGCGGAAAAAGGGGTTGCAGCCCCGGCGCGATTTCCCTAAATCCTCTTCCACCGGCGGCGCTGAGGTGCTTGTTGGTTTTGCTGAACGGAATTTTGGGGCGGTGCTCTGGGGGGATGTGAGGCATTGACTATAGAGGTATGGCTGGCGGGTTGCGCTGATTGGATTGGCGCTTCCGGTTTGTTTTGTCTCTGCGCTCTTTGAAAATTCGATATCTGAAGAGATATGTGGGCGGTTTGGTTCGTTTCGATGGATCAACGTCTGTATATCAACGCCGGTAGAGCCTTGGCTCG
>Ga0307958_1000990_pt1 | contig 13947 bp, 12 predicted proteins | sample OrgLakmetagen492_FD_201826 | JGI IMG/M metagenome (GOLD analysis project Ga0307958, IMG submission 201826) | Saline water microbial communities from Organic Lake, Antarctica - #492 | ecosystem: Environmental > Aquatic > Non-marine Saline and Alkaline > Saline | place: Antarctica: Organic Lake... | reverse complement strand
GGGGAAGCCGCCCAATCAGGAACTGTGAGCCCGCTGGGCCAACGACTCTGAATCCGGAAAGGAGTGCGGTGGAAAAAGACGCCGCTTAAATCAAGAATCAGTGCCAACTAACTTGAAAAACACCGCCCCGATGCCTTGATTGGTTTTCGCAGCAACATTCTGTGTTTTAGCATGGAATCTGTCATTCAGCAGGTTCGTAAAGAACTGGGAATTGATGGGGAAGAGGAAGAGGAAGATAAGTTTCAGCCAGACACCAGTGAAAATTTCTCCCTGGAAATGTCAGACGATGAGGGTGGTCGATGAAACTGTTAAAAATTGGGCTGATTAACTGGGCCAACATTCCCATTGGCGAGTACGAGTTTGACGGAAGGCTGAACCTGATTACCGGTCACTCCGCGGCGGGTAAGACCACCATTCTTGACGCCATTCAAACGGTGATGACCGCAGCATACAGTGGACTTTACCAATACAATCCGGGCCAGGATGAAGCCAAGCAGCAAAGCAAGACCAAAGAGAGCCGATCCCTGGCTTCTTATGTTTTAGGTTGTGATGATGGTCGTTATGCACGCCCTCACGGGGCTCACTGCCATCTGATTGCGGTTTTCCGTCCTGATAAGTCCAATGAGTGGTCTGAATCGGTTACTGCCGTCATCAGCGTGTCCGCACGACTGGACCGATCTGGCACCAAAGTCACAGCAAAGGATGAGGGTGACTTTTATGCCGTAATCAAGGGGCATGAGCTGAGCTGCGATCAATTTTTGGAGGCCGCCAATGGGAGGGATGTCGTTGTCGCCCCGGATCGCATTCGTGAACACTTTAAAAAACACTATCCCAGTGTTCAATATCAACTGTGCTCAGGCAAGGGGGATTATCTCGCTCACTTCTATGGGGCACTGCAAGGCAAGGAATTGTGTAACGCGAACGAAGCTAAAAATTCAGCCCGCCAGCTGTCCAAGTTCATGGCGTACAGAAAAATGGACTCGGGCCTCGATGACTTTGTCCGTGAAGAGGTGCTTGAAGCGGATGATATGAAAGAAAACATCCAGGAAGTCTCCCGCATCATGAAGACCATCCATGAAATGGAGCGCCAAGCGCAACATATTTCAGCAGCCACGGATGACCTGGAGACCATGCAAAATGCAGCCAGCTCCCTTGTGAAACTTCATGTTCGTGAAGGGCTGTCGCGGTATGAAAAGTTGAAGCGAAAGGAACTGGCTACCCAGAATGAGTATCTCGACAATAGCCGCAACCGCGATGACAACAAAAAGAAAAAAAGAGTGGCTGAAACCCAGGCTGAAGATCATAAGAATCAGGCAAACCAGCTTAATGAAACGCTCATTGACCTGAAAGCCAAGGCTCAAGGCATCGATGTTTACCAGCAGAAAACAGCTCTCGAAACTCAGTTGACCGAGGCTGAAGTGGCACTGGGTGAAACTACCGTTAAACTGGTTCAAGCCAATGACCTTCGCCATCAGCAGCGACAGATGGCCGAAAACGGTCTCCAAGTCCTATCCCAGCCGCATCACTGCGCCCCGGATGATGACGTTGAGTCTTGGCGCACGCTCTTTGAAACGGCCATCACATCGGATTCTTGGGCAAACAGGGAACTGATTGAATGGCTCAATCAGGCGGACGCGTCGACAATGACAGACGAAAAGCCTATTCTGGAAAAGATTGATGCGGCGTACCAGAATATTACCGCTCATCTTCGTGACGTTCGTCCGGCCATTGAGAAAAAGCACTATAAAATCCAGTCTAATAAAGGCGACACGGATACCAACATCCTGGAACTGAAAACGGAGATCAGTAATCTCGAAAATGCTGGTCAGATTACCCTTCCGGGTTACGTAAAACAGGCACTAAAACTGATCGAGTCTGAGCTTCCTGAAGCGGAAGCGTCCATCCTGTGCGATCACATTGATGTTAAGGACGATGACTGGCAGGTCGCCATTGAAGGCTTTCTCGGGAACAACCGGTTTAACATTCTGGTTGACCAGGAGTACGAACGAGAGGCCATTGACCTTTTAAAGCGGATCAAAAACAGTACCTCAGTGGTTCAGGCTCGTAAATCGATCAAGGATATGAAGGGCAAGACGCCGCCCTCTGACTCCATTGTTAACCTTCTGACCTTTTCCCATCCAGTTGCCGAAGCTTACGTAAAAGGCGCTTTTAGCAACGTCATTATGGTCGATGACACCCAAACACTGAGTCGGACAGCTCGCGGCCTGATGAAAACCCGTCAATGCTCTGGCGGTTACAAGATGTTTGTGGTCAACATGAGCGAGGAGGATCTGGTATTTGGACAGAATGCCCGCGAACGGGCCCTTAAGGCCAAGAAAGAACGCCTGGTCGATTTTAATGGTGTTCAATCCGAGCTTGATAAGGAATTCCGAGCGACTTCTTTCTGGCATAAATCGTGTGACCAGAGTCGTTCACCTGGGCTTCTGAGTCGCATCGAAACACTTGAGTCAACCCACACCAAGATTGATCGTCTGCGCAAAAAATTGGCCTCTCTCGATCTCACAGACATTGAAGAGTTGCGAAAAGAAATTGAACAGACCAAAGAGCAACAAGCCAAAGCCTCCGAAAAGAACGTGGCGGAATCCAACAACGCCGCCGTTCTTGGCAATGATATTGCCCGCCTTGACCGCGTCATTAACCACCTTCAAAAACAGAAAGAGGTAGACGGTGAAGCGGTAGAGACGGAAGAGGAAGGTCTGCGAGGCATGTGCTCCTACTGGCCATCCATTGAGATTGATAGTGAGTTGGAGGTCATTGATGAAGCCGCAAGCCGTAAGCAAGATGCACTTCATCACTATGACACGCCACATCACAGGCGGGTTTCAGCACCTGCTCGCCTACTGACCGACGCCTCACAAAGCTTCAATATTAAGGGGGTAAGGCAGTGCACACTGGATATTTCTGCTTATAACAGCATCACAACAGACGAAGATGATATCAGCAGTATCTCAAAAGAGTTCGTGATACTAACCGACATTTGTCGTCAAATTGATGTGTTGTTGAAGCAGTTCAAGAACGACATCCTGGCGAAGCATAAAGACAAATTAAAGAAAATGTCGCGAAGCTTTCAGGATATCTTCGTGAATGATATTTGTTTCAAGATGACGAACTCGATTCGCGGTGGCAAGGATCGCCTAGACATGCTCAATCGCCGCCTTGAGCACATCAGATTCGGCGATGAGCGCTATAAATTCACGTCAGTAATGGTCCCTCGGTACAACGATTTTTATCAGTTCTTTAACGAGGTCACGGAAAAGGACTTCAATGAAGACCTGCTCGATGATGGGGTGCTGTCAGAACGAGGCATGAATATTTTTGAGCGCATTCAAGACCTTCTTATCAGTGATGACATCAACAAGGCTGTTGATGAGCTGAACCGGATTACTGATTACCGAAACTATCGGTCGTATGACATCATCAAGATCGTTGATGGGCATGAAATTTCATTGAAAAACTACGGTACTGGTTCAGGTGCACAGCTTGAAACCCCAAGCTACGTCATCAAATCTGCCGCCCTGAGTTCAGCGCTCAAGTTCGATCAGCAACCACAAAGCCTTCGCATGGTGATGATTGATGAGTCCTTTGCCAAGCTGGATGAACAGCGCTCAAAAGCCGTGATCAACTACCTGTCCCGTGATCTCCAGCTTCAGGTTATCTTTGTTGTTCCCAACACCAAGGCATCGATCTATTACGATCAGGTGCAGTTGAGGTACGACGTATCCAAGTCACCATCACCGGAGCCTATTGGTGAACTGAACACGCGTGTTTTTGTCCACAAAGCTTGGATGAAAGAGGAGGCTGTCAGTGAACTTTATGACCGTGAGAAAACCCAGATTCGGAATAAGGCCGATCAAATTGACTTCTCCTCTTTCTCAGGCGAACTCGACTTCCTTGAAGAACTAGAGTCGAATGAAACCAATGAATGACGTACCTAGGTATATCCTTAATCCCTGCACGCGGCGGTGCTTGAATCGATTACTGGATCTCGTGGATAAAATGAGTTTCAAGAACCGAACTCAGAGAGTTACTGAGTCGATTACCGAGAGTCGTTTTCCGGAGCTTTTCTCTCCAAAGGAACCGGAAGACGATGAGGTGGCTTGGTATAACCTAACACGCCTCTCTGAGCAGGGCGTTATTGACATTGAAAGGACACGGAAACGTGGCCTATCAACGGTTGCGCCCTGGGAGCACGCCCGGATTGTCTTTCTTCCTGAGGGGGAGGAGTCTGTTCGTCAATGGCTTGATCGTCCGGCAGGTGATCCGGCCTTAGAAGCATGGCAACGGGAGGCTGACTATTACCGCGAGCAATTCCAAGATCTGACGATCTTGAAACCTTCCAGTTTCTCTTCACTGTCGCATTACCCCGCTCGCGAAGTTATTGCCCGTCTGGCCAAGCTGCCCGATCTGCTTTCAAGATCCCGGTTGTCGCTTTATCAGGCCAGTGCCGCGTTGTTTTGGGGTGACTCAAAGGCCCTTAGGGGTAAAGAAAGAATCCTGAATCAGCTGTTTGGTCAGGACTTGATGGCTCTTGAGGCTCGGCCCATCCTGATCGAAGGATCCTATCGACCAGAATGTCAGGGACTTTTGGTAGTCGAAAATATGGATACCTTTGTTGCTGCCGCAGACGGTCGTATTCCCGGCGTTGAAGCATTCACGGTGCTCTATGCTCAAGGCTTCAAAGGGACGGCCTCACGCATCCGTGAGCCCGGTATGGCCAGGTTTTATTGGTCATCATCCCCGCTCCCGGATCCTGAGTGGCTTGATCGCTTTATGCGGGGCTGGTGCGGGCATTCCGATTTACCTGTACCAATCTACTATTTTGGCGACCTTGATCCTGCTGGTCTTAGAATTTATGCGCAAATGCGGCAGGCGTTTCCATCCCTAAGGCCCTGGCAGCCAGGTTACCATCTTCTCACCGAGCGCTTGCTGGCAGGTGAGGGACACCAACTTAAAACATCTGGAAAAGAAGCTCAGGGCAGGGTAATGCTGACGGGATGCCCCTGGATTGATCAGCATGTTATCCCCGTTATGGAAAAAACTGGATTGTGTGTGGATCAGGAAGCGGCCATTAGCGTCGCCTAACCAGGTACAAAAAAGGCGCTGAATGAACACAAGCCGTTCACCTAAAGTGGATCTGGCTTGCACCAGACGGGTAGTTAATAAGGGCCAGTGGATTTTCCATTGGCCCTTTTTTTCATCGGAAGATCCTCTGGATATAGGAAAATCGAATGAGGAAAGGCTTTTGAAGGTGCAGATAAGATCTTCTCCCAATCGGCAGCTAGTGAAATAAAACGCATTTTTATCCTATATGTATAGATCATCAAAATATTCATTTTCCCATCATTCACATATAACACTTTAAATGCGTCATAGTTTTCAATAATTTGAAATAACGTAATTTAATTATTCGTAAATTATTGGCGATGCATTTATTTAAAGTGAAATTAACTGTTTTAAAACAATGCTTTACAATTTTTCAATCATGACCTAAGTTGTTATTTACTCAAGTTGAAAGTGAGAAAATCAGTAGAATGTCAAATGAAACTTCGCTCAATATGAACGCTGAGGTCCAGAATGTTTAAAATTACAAGGACAGTTGCGCTAAAGGATCTAATGATCGAGCTTAAAGGCCACGGGTACGAAGTAACTGAAAGTGCGCTTAAAAGTTGCTTTGATAGGGTTCAACGAAAATACCGACTCCCGAGCTGGTATAACATGTCTGTGGAACAAAGAGAGGAAACACTCCTGAAGGTAAGGAGTAAACTGATACACAGCATTGAGAGCGGCATGCACCGTCGAAAAAGCTGGGTTTTGGACGGGGCGGGATACACCACTCGTGAAATTTACCGCCTAATTGGGCAGGATCTAGCTATACGCCATAGCGAAATGCAGCTTCCTACCGAACAGAATTTCGGTCGATACCTCGCAAGGTTGAAAAAGTCAGCCTCCGACGTCATCGAGCGAGATGGAACGATAATTAGTCATGAAGCGCTGATTCATGCCACGACAAATTTCGTAAAGACAGCGCCCTGTACTATTTATCAGATTGACTTCATTCAAGGTCCACACGCTGGGAAAAAGTATGTGGGGATGACTCAATGCGCAGTTTCCGAACGAATACGTTGGCACGTCATGAACGCTACACGCCCGGGAAGTCCAGAAAAGAACCCCAGAAATCGGCTTTACAAGGCTTTAAGGGACTCCTTTAACTTCTCGAGTAAGAGCGAGAGGTGGCTTAGTATTAGGATACTAAATACCGATGTTAAACTTGCTGAAGCGAAAGCAGCAGAAAGTGATCATTGTGAAATCGTGGCGGCCGAGATTGGTCAGGAAAACTTGCTAAATGTTGCCAGGCCGGGTTCAGTAGGTGGGCGCAGTGGAACAAGAAGGGTGATGTATAAAAAGAAAAAGTATTACTTACACGACGGTGTACGCGCGGTAGCGAGGGATCTAAAAGTTGATGACAAAGACACTGCAAAATTCATAGCCAGATATCTCTATCATTTCAGAGAACAACCATTGTGTGATCAGCACGCTTTAGATGCGGTGGCGGAAAGATTCGCTCGAATCGGGAGCAGTGGAGGGCAACTCTACCGCGAAGATGCTATTCATTATCTCCTGAATGGAAAACGGTTCTGCATTCGCGAAGCGGCAAATATTACGGGGCGCAAACCGGATCAGATAAGAAGTGCACTGAGATGTAGAGGCCTTCTGGGCGTCGAAAACGCTGACCTCACTCAGGTATTGTCCGGATCTATCCCGACCATCTCAATCAAGACTCCAGACACGTCACATTTTTATCAAAAGTCTGACGATATTGCTAAAGACCTCTGGAGAAAAGTAGAGCGTGTTCAAAGTAACTGTTTGGGGAAATCGTGGCTGAAATTGGCTTTGTATTTGGGAGCTAAAGAAAGCAGCTTAAGATATACGGCCCGTCGGTTCGAAAACGATGTCACTGCGTTTTGGAATAAGTTTCTGTCAGACCACATTTAAGGATAAGTTACCGGCGCACGGCTTTATCAGGAGACTGGGGCGCATAGTATGTGACAACATTTAAAGCCATGTCGAGCATCCCATCGCCGACAGCAACCACGATTTCAGGTATGTCGTCACCGTCAAAGTCATGTTCCGCGACCTGCACGTAGCAGCCCTGATTAATCTCACCCGCCTTACCGGCGATGGTTGATAATCGCCCGAGCGAATCGACTGCTTTACCACGGTCCAGTGGCCGCCCTATACCCAGGCGGGCAACTCCTCAATGGTCATGCCATGGATACCCGCTACTCCCTTGTTGGCTCGAACCTGCTTCCAGGCTTTTTGAAGATTGGCCCGGTGCAGTGCAGCATCGAGTAGATCATTGCTAAAGGCTGGCTTCATGGCCTTACGCTGAGCCACGTCATTGCCGGACGGCATTTATGCGTTCAAGTCGACCAAGGCTCCTTCTTTGTTCCCGGTGTTAGCCCCTTAACCCTGTCCCGACCATTACGACGGGCGTTTGGCTAATATGGCCGCTGCTGACCTCTGCTAAATCACCGGCAGGGTTATCCCTGTCGGAGCTACCGGTGTCCATCTCGTTCGCTCGCAACCGCCGATGGCAAAGGCTGCGCCCAGGCTTGATCGAATAGTGGCCTGACTGATGATTGACCGATCGCTCGTTGGACAGATCTCCACAGATAAGGACATGCACTGTCACCGCACTGCTGAATCATTTACGGGGGCGTTAGACCACGCGGCTTCGTCGTCTTGTGCCAACTCGCCTCCGGCCTACGCCTCCTATGATGTTCTTGTTCATCAGCTCGCAGTTTTGCTAGCGGCTTCATTCAGACCAACTCTCGCGGGTTGGCCCTTGCCATTCGCTAGTGGTTAGCGCTCAATCGGGTGAAACCGGCTGAACGGTGATCTTCCCACAGGGGACTTTCACCCCATTAGTTTATGCCCATGCTGGGCGGACACCAAGCCATGCACCGGATGTTAAAGCCTACGCTTCTCTGCGTTTCTGTCACCGGTGATGGAAGGCGTTATGCAAAAAAAAGGAGAGGGCAAATGGGAGCAATTTTCAAGATTCCTGCTTCCATCATCTATCTGGCGGCTGGTCTATGGGGGTTCTTTTTATGCCTTGGGATAGTTGTTCAGAATTTGGGCTTTATTGGGGGAGCGATCGCATTCGTCCTCTTTCCAGTTACACTGGCTTTTGCACCATGGTATGAAGCTTTGGCCCATTCTAATTGGTTTCCACTAATGCTTGTTTATGGTGGCGGCATCGGTGCATCAATTTTGTATGGCATTGGGGCATCCATCGATGGCGATTAATTTCTAAAGCTGGAATCGACGTTAATGTCCGGTCCAAGAGGGATATCGACTGCCGGTTTAAGCATTGCTAATACATAACAAGGCCAGTCACGGCGACGTCGACTACATTGCGGCTTCGCCTCCATTCCCAAGCCGCACGTTCTGAGCGGCGTTAGCACTTAAGGAGTACAGAGTGTGCCTTCTAAATAAACTATTTGGATTGTCGAAGTTTGGCGCTTGTATCATATTGACAGCAAGCTGTGGAAAGAGGTTTTGATATCGGCCGATAGATTGCGGTTTAATCGGAATCCGAACTAATAAGCTGTCAGAACACAAAAAAGGAATACAGAGTGATCGAGATACTTTTATACGCCGGTCTTGGTATATTCATTATCGGTGGAATCGGTTTGCTGATCGCTGCTTTCAGAACCCACATACTCTGGGGGCTTGGGGTCTTATTAGTTGCCCCAGTTGCCATAATTTATTTGATCGTTCACTGGCAGGATGCGAAAGGCCCATTCAAGCTACAGATCTTCGGCTTGTTGATTATTGTGGCCTTTGCCTACGTAAATGGCGGAATAACTATTCCCTCATCGGTAAGGTCAAGCCTGGCCGGCATAAATATTTCCACACCGGTGATTTCGGGTGGGAACCCATCCAGTATACAAAACCAAAGATTCACATGTGATGGTAGGGAACATTGCAGTCAAATGCGCTCAAGAGCTGAAGCCGAGTTCTTCGTCAGGAGCTGCCCCAATACAAAAATGGATGGTGATCGTGATGGGGTACCTTGTGAAAATGACTCAAGATTTTAGGGTTTTCTAGTGTGCGTTCTGACAAGTGCGATCAAGGAAAGCTTCTGACGTAGCGCGCCTGCCGCAAGCGGCAAGCTGTAGCGGCTCAATGAAACCGGACACCGACATAGGTGATAATATTGCCGCCATAGGCAAGGTGTGCAGAATCATTGGAAAGCGGTCCTTTTTGCTGCGTCGAGATCGGCTATCGGCAGAGCCAGGACACTTCTCCAAGGTAACCATCCGATGATCTCATCTTGAGCCTGACGTGGTTGTTGGGTCCATGGATTTACCAGTTTGGTACACTAAATAAAAATCTTGAAGCGAGAGGTTCCTATGCAAAAAAAACGACCGACAGAGCAGGACCTACTCAAAGACCTGGATGCCTACGGAGCCCACGCGGACGAGCTGGCAAAGCCGCTCCCCCACGAGTCGGAGCCCTTGGAGAGACTGAAAGGTTCAGTGAAGAAATTCGAGCGACCCACGGACCCCGTTACTGACCCAGAAGAGTGGGAGGCGTGGTTTGACGGAGAAGGCATTTCAGGAGATTTCATGAAAGACGATGGAGAGAAGCAATGAATGGGCTCGAACCCGCCCAACCCACCCTCCAAGTTTCAGTATTGATCTGATGTGAGCCAGGTGCAGTTTGGCTTATAGATCTTTCACACGGGTCTTGCCTCGCTTATTACGGTCGCCCTGACTCTGATAGGCAAATCGCCTGGCGTAACCAGATCAATGTTTACTTTTAGCAGTGACTGAAGCTCATCCTGAAGGCCGCCCAAATCCAACAATGTGGCATCGGGTAGTGGGTCCACCAGTAAATCTAGATCACTGGTATCGCCGTCATCTCCACGAGCAACCGAGCCAAATACGCGTATATTTGTCACGGGGTAACGACTGGTAATTTCTCGAATTTCACTTCTGTACCGGCTGTAAACCTTGGAAGCCCTACCCATATCATTTCCTCTTGAATGCTCGCTCGCTTCCATTGACCTGCTCCCCTCAGGCTTAACCGCTATCTGCCTGAGTCGGGTCAATTCCGACTATACCGCAGTTGCCTCCATTGGAAAGCGGACCTTTTTGCCACGATGAGATGAGCCAGTGAAGCGAGTCTGAACCGAGGTGGGTTCACTCGTAGGCTAGTAGTGGCAAGGGCACCGGGATAAGTCCAAGCTTTTAAACAAGAGCGAACATTCGCGCAGCGCCTTAGCTTTAGACGGAGAGGTCCCGGAGATTGCCGTAGATATGAGGAAAAGCTGAAATTCATACAGACCTGACAAAAGAAACAAAGTTGCCGTTTCGCGCTGTTTAGAATTCGCAGCGGTGGCAGGTATGTTCAGCTCTGGTGCGATCACATCCGTGGTTGGGATATTCGCAACCAAATGTATAGTCAGGTGTTTTTTAGGTATAGGGCAACTCCGAAGACAACAGCAGTGCAAACCAGCCAAGCAACAATCCCGATCGAAGATCCAGACATAAAATGAATGGCTCCGGCGATCGGGCCGGCAGTAACGGCAGACAGGACCAGCATTGTCAGGTTGACCACAAGAAAATCCCCGGCGGTCTCGTATTTTTCCGGAGGTATTCCGTCATTATGTCTCCGTTGCCGTTCCTCAATGCACATATTAAAGAACCAGTAACCGATACCTAGTGATATAACCACTGCGACCAAAGATTTGAAACCATCGACTTTTGCTTGGCTACTGGCCGCCATCGCAACGCAGGGAAGGGCTAGCAGGGCCATTGCGAGGCAAGTGTAAAAAAGACTAGAAAACCGTTTCATAGTGCGAAAGTCCCTTTGAATTTTTGGTCGGCAACAGCTTAAGAATAGAGAACATCCTTTCGCGGTCAGTTCATGCAGCTCAACGGCGACAGCGGATCTGAGCAATCACTTAGCGACCTCCCTGTCATCCCCTCCCCAAAAGTCCTAAACAAAAAGCGAACATTGGCGAGCCACCTGTAATGGGGTGGGCAGTTACACAGAATTAATTACAGACGCCTTCAGCCGAATGCCCGCTTTTGACGTGTATGTTGGGGGCTTCGGTTAAACTCCTTCAAAACTTTCCTTGCGAAACTGCTTTTGAGAAATTAATCAACGACTGACGCTGCATCTGGCCCAGCTCGCGATGCAGGCAGTCTGCATTCATCCCAAATTCCGGTATGGTTACTGGCTTTCCTGCACACCGGGCAAAGATTAACTCCTCGAAGTAGGGCGGAAAGTTGGATAGGACTCTGCCAGCATCTTTTGCGGGAATCGTCCACATTTCACGGGAACTTACGCTCATCATTTTTTCAATGATCGACCCGGAAATATATGCATCTTCTAGAAACTCTTGAACGTCACTGTTCATCCGGCGGTGCCATTGCTCAACGTAGTATGAATCAGTCTCTCCATAAAACTTCGGATCGTAGTAAGGGCGATGAAGCCCCATTTCACCTGCGAAAACCCGATATACACTTGAAAGAGCAAGCATTGAACACGCGCTGTAACAATCGTCAATAACTACCACCTTCCACTTAAGGATGCGAACTAAGACACCTATGCTCATGGCCTCCTCGAGGTTCCCACCATTTGATGGACCTAACAGAAGAGTGGATATGGGCAGCCTATCTTCGGGAAGGTTAAGCATAAGATCTATTAGGGCTTGCGTATCCCCTTTTTCAAAATTCCCTGTAATCACAAGCGTTTTGGATACGTCGAGTGCTTTTTGGGGTGGTGCCATACGAATATCTGCGGCCATAGTAGGGACACCGCTGAGAGAAGTTAGCGAGAACAGTAGTGCCAAAATATATTTCATTAAGAGTCCTTTCGTTCATTAGCCGCCATGGAAGTCTAACAAATAATTGACACGTTGACGGAAACCACATCTCGCCTCGAAATACTAGGGGTCAAGGGGCTGGTACGGCCCGCAGCCGGAACGGCGAGGACTCGGCCTCTTGACGCCTTGTTCCCTTAGTATCCTTTTTATGGGGTTGCAGTATGGCTGCAACCCTTAGCCCTCCGGCGAGGAATGCATTAGCTTTGATTTTTAAAAAAGGTAGATAACAGTATATTATCGACCATGGGCGGTGAATTGATGGGTCTTTTTTTGAAAAAGGTCTTCAACAACTCTAACCTGACTCTGAACCGGACAAGATAGTTGACGCTGCATGTAGTGGTTCAATAATTCCGGACACCAGAGTAGGTAGCATTGTTGCCGCCATCAGCGAAGCGAGGTGTCCGGAATCATTGGAAAGCGGACCTTTTTACCGCGACGAGATGTCCGAGCTTAAACAAACGCGAACATTCGCTATGCATCTCATGGCGCTTTGTTCTCAAAGCTTTCCTTTTTCAAAGCCTCGACTGACGGCCGCATTAGAACCATCTGTGGAAACCGGGTAGAACGCGAAATCACCTTTGGCTGCTTTGAACTATCATCTTACTTGAAAGATTTGCTCAACTGCCGAAAGGTTAAGCCATGCTGTATAGCTTTGAATTCGCAAAGAGACTCATCGAAGCTGCTGAATCGACGTTTCTTGAGGGTGTCCAAAGGGCTGAGGCGGGTCGTACAGTTTTGTATTTGAGCTGTTTATCGTGCGAAATCAGCCTAAAAGCACTGCTTGAACAGACCGGCTACACTTCCGGTGAGCTGAAAAAGCTTTCTCATAACCTCTCAGCTTTGCTAGCTGAAGTTAGCTCTTGCACAGTTATGCCCTCTGGCCAGAAGGCCTCCAGTATCAGATCAAGAAAGGTAGTGCCAGGCACCGGAAATGGCACCGTCGGGACGTTGCTCGAATCGGAATTGTCCGGCGGTTCCGTTTATCCAAATGAAATACGATATGGATATAAGGTTAACCACTACCCGCCAGAGGTCATGCTGGGTTGCGCAAAAGTGGTGCGTGACTGGTGCGGACAACACGAAGGAAGGCTTGCTCGTTCACATCCGGTTTAATTCTCAGCCGATGGCTATGGTGTATCCAGCAGACCTGCAATACGCGTCGATGAGGGGCAAAGGAGGAAAAATGAAATTTCAGATAGTCCTAGTTATGCTTTTATCATTCATATTGGCTGGTTGTGGCGTCAATAAAGCTATGGTGTCCCAAAAAGCAGATGGTCCAAAAGATTTATTCGTAAATTTACAAAGAGACCCGTTGCTTATCAGCATTGAATTGCGAATGATTCTTGAGTCAAAAGGATATCAAGTAGCTTTGAGCACAGAAGAGACAAGGCAAGCTGTCGTCGAGAATACTAAAAATGGAAGTGTCATTCGTAAAAATGTTAGTCAGTCTAACTTCCGTTATGAACTGGTTCTCGCGTATCAGCCAATACAAGATAGAGTTCAATTAATTGCTGCCTCGATTCGTGACAGAAAGGAAAATAAAGTTCTCGGAACTTATCGCTGGAGCTGGGACAGACTGTTACCCGCACCAACAATAGAGGGCGCTATCGAAAAAATTGACCAAAACCTTTTGTCGAAAGTTTTTGTGAATTGAGTTTCGTTCCTAATTTAAACAATGGCGACAGAGCTACCACATTGCGGCTTCGCTTTCTTTCGGAGATATCGATGAAGAGCCTATTTTTTATACCTCTCGTGCTCTCAATTACCGGGTGTGCCACAACGAAAATGCAGACGCACATCGATCCTGAGCATCGTGATCGTACCTACTCAAAGATATTAGTTGATGCGCCAAATGCAAACTTCGAATTCAAAGACTTAATGATTACCGAGTTATGCAGTCCCACCATGTCACCGTAGTTGTCCAGTTGGCGATTTCGCCTAATTCATCACCTGGTGGGTGGTATGAGAAACGCAATGGCTCGTTATTCCGAAGAGCACAAGGCCGCAGTCCTGAAGAAGCTGCT
>Ga0307958_1000987_pt1 | contig 13975 bp, 15 predicted proteins | sample OrgLakmetagen492_FD_201826 | JGI IMG/M metagenome (GOLD analysis project Ga0307958, IMG submission 201826) | Saline water microbial communities from Organic Lake, Antarctica - #492 | ecosystem: Environmental > Aquatic > Non-marine Saline and Alkaline > Saline | place: Antarctica: Organic Lake... | reverse complement strand
TCCCAACCCTGCGCAGAAGCACCAAAAGGCAGTGTGAGCAAGGACGCAAAAAGCACTAATGACAACGAATGTGTGGATTTATGCATGATTTCTCTCCTTCTAACGCATGCCAGCATGCGCGGCTTTGTAGTGAAGGCGAAGCCGCAACGGAGACGCCGTCGCCGTGCCTGGCCTTGTTAAATTTTCCCAATGACCAATCCTGCATACACACCCGACATCCGTTTAGCAAGGTTTGAGCAATAACCAAAGTATTTCACACACTCATTCAGGTTCATTCTTTCAGTGCCTGGATAGCAGAGAGATAAAAAATATACTTTTTTATCTGGCAATAGCGCTACTCGAGACACAAACTTCTTAGCTACTTGATCTGCTCGATTCTTATCAAGCTCTATCGCCACGACAAAATCTTCAGACTCACCATAAATATCAATTGAATCTTTCTGACTTTTAGACGGCATATATTCCATCGTCCAGCTCAAGCTAGGAATGCTATCCTGCAAACTTTGACATAAGATCTTTTGGAAATTCTCAACGATAAGCTTCTGCGCATGCTGTGGTTGTCCAAGATGGCTTGAAAAGTGGTCACGACAATCAAGATCAGTAATAACATCCAGTATCGAGTTTAACCACTCATCCTGATCCGTAGATATTACTTTAATTTCTGGTTTCATCCACAATCTCGACTGAAATTTAACGCTGCATTCACTGGCAAATTAGGCGCGCAGCGTCTAATCTGTCCATGTGAAATGCCTTGTTATAACTCGTCTTTTTCAATCGAAATTCCTGCCACCTTTAATCGTGCGAATGTGTCCCCGTCTTCAAATTTCCACTTTTCTGGCATTTTTGATTTGAGTTTAAGTTCTGTATCCAACCTTTTTGCTTCGTCTTTCGATATGGTGGCGATCTTCCAGTGCTTCTTTAACAGTTTTGCAATTTCATCGTCTGCTAGATTTCCTTCTTTTATGAGGCGAAAACTCTCGTTTATTAAAACGGCGCACGGAACGATATGCTCAGGATGTGTTGGCGCGCCAGACTTCGCATCCTTGGATATTCCATAATACACATACTTCATTTCTGGATGAATTACATAGTTGAAAATTCTTGTATGGACGCACTCTAACCTGCCTTCTATTTGGTCTCTGAATAGTCCTACAAGTGCCTTGCATCCCCGATATAGGATCTCGCTTTGATCAATCATAATTGTATCCAAGAGTTATAACACCTAAGCATTTAATGGTCGTGCGCAGCATGACCTTTAAATGTCTGTTGGACTAAGCCGCCAACTCCGCAGCTATCGAACGGTGCCTAAGGGTAAAGTAATTTTGAGGCGAAGCCTGAACGGTACATCTGGGGCCAGGTACGAAGCAATGTCGGCAGGTTTTGGTCTCATTCGATCCTTCATGAGGCGGTTCCTTGTGGTGACTCCCCTCAGACTAACTCTCACATACCCGTTTTCCCAGCGTTCGCCAACAGAAACGCCCAGATTCTATGGAGTTGCTGTTCTCCACGCATCGAACCAGGTGGGGATGGGTTAGCCCGCTGTGATCACTGCTGGTTTAAATCGTGGGATCTGACGAATCATACGAACCAGACCGTTGTCACAGAGGAGGCAGGGCCAGCACCGCTGAGACACCGGACTCTCCAGTGTCGCTGCTGGTTTGGGCGGCTGCGCTAAGCAGTGCCGGATAACCGCCAGTTTTCGTCGCCGGGTTCGGTTGCTCAGATAACCAAAATGGCGAATTCGCATGAAGCCTTTGGGCAGAATGTGCATCAGGAATCGCCGTACGAACTCCTGGCCATCCAGCCATTGAGTCTTAATTCGGGAACCATCGCGGTAATCCTTATAGCGGAAGGCGATCCGGTCATCCTCCATCGTCAACAAACGCCCATTACTGATGGCGATTCGGTGAGTGTAACGAGCCAGACAATCCACCACGCTATCGGCCTGGTTTAGGCAGTGTCGGGTGTAGACAACCCACTCCTGTTGCATCAAGCCATTGAGCACGCCATCAACCTCACCCCTGTTGGTCACCCGGTGCAGTTCACCGGCGTTTGAGGAAGCCCTCAGCAACGACACCATGCGCCCTCGAAAACGCCGGGATAGGGCCCGTACCGGGAACAGGTATTGGTTTTTGGCTTTGTGCCAGTCTCCGGTGCCGGTCAACACCCCGCCAGGGATCAGGCAGTGCACGTGAACATGACGGCTCAGGTTCTGCCCCCAGGTGTGGAGCACCGCTGTCATTCCCAGCTCGCCGCCAAGGTGCCGGGTGTTGCGCCCAAACTGGTTAAGCGTGTCCCAGACTGCGGCGAACAGACAGCGATAGACTACGTCGGGATGGATCTGAACCCAGCCGTTCAAGGTGTGAGGTAGCGTAAACACCAGATGGAAGTAAGGCACCGGCAACAGCAGTGACCGCTGGCGTGTACTCCACTGCTGACTCACCCGGCCCTGACATTGCGGACAATGCCGGTCCCGGCAACCGTAATAACAGACGGAGTGGGCCTGGCAATGATCACAACGCATTTCCATACCGCCCATGCGGGCGGTTCGGCAGTCCGTTAGGCGAGCACAGACTTTACGACGGTGACTGTCCAATGTCTGACCCGGGAGAAATCGCGCCAGTATGTTTTGAACGCTCAGTGTGCCCGCCATCACACACCTCCAAGACTTGCGATCAGGTCAGCGGGACCCCCGTTTCGGGGCGTGACGCCTGGCAACCAATGCAGATACCGTTGGGTGCTGCGCAAATCGCTATGCCCCAAGAGCCGTTGCAGCTCATGAATGGGCAAACCCCTCTCCAACTGGTGTGTGGCGTAGGCATGACGCAAGGCATGAATGCCACCGCGTTTTTCAATACCACTGGCTGTCTTGGCGGTGTGGTAGACCTTCTGAGGCGTGGTGATATGAAGGTGTCTGTCTGGCAGTAAATCGCTAGGAAATAACCAGAGCATGGGATGACGAATCCGCCAATAGCGACGGAGCGCCTGGAGTAACCCGGGAGCCAAGGGCACCATCCGGTCTTTGGCGCCCTTGCCCTGCTCAATTTGAAGCAGGTGGCGTTCACTATCAATGTCTTTCACCTTCAGCGCGGTGACGACATAAAGATAGCTGTGCTGGGTTCGGGGGGAAAAGCCATGTTGGCACATGGCCTGGATCATGGTCTGACGTAACGGTGTCTGACTCGAATGGCACTTACTTAACGCTAACTGATTGAGGTTAAAGGGAAAGGCTGACTCAAGTGGTATGGTGAGGTTGCGAAACCATAACCAGCCACAAGGAGCCAGCCTTTCATGAATGATTCTAACGCCCGGGTGTCCCTCAAACAACGGTGCCAAGCGGCCCGACGGGCCGATGCGTTTACGTTCTTCAACCTGCTCACCGGCGATAAGTTGCTCGATACCGTAGAGTCGCTGTTGCCGCCGCATCGGGAACGGCTGTTTTCGCCAACAGAAACACTGGCCATGTTTTCGGCACAAGCCATGAGCGCTGATCGGTCTTGCCAGAAAGCGGTCGATGAGGCGTCGGTCAATCGGCTGGTGACGGGCTTGCCCTCATGCAGCACAGCAACGGGTGGCTATTGCCGTGCGAGGCAGCGGCTTCCAGTGAGCATGGTCTCGACATTGACCCGTACCAGCGGTCACTTGATGGCGTCTCGATCGCCACTCCCCTGGCAGTGGCAGGGACGACGGGTCCGATTGGTCGATGGCACCACAGTGGCCATGCCAGACACACCCGCCAATCAGGCTGCGTATCGCAACCCCGTAGCCAAAAACCCGGCCTGGGCTTCCCGCTATGCCGATTGGTGGGTTTGGTATGCCTGGCCAGTGGCGCTATCCTGGACGCTGCCATCGCGCGTTACCGAGGCAAGGGAACCGATGAGCAAACGCTTTTGCGAACCCTGTTGGGCAACCTGGATGTGGGTGACATCCTGCTCGGTGATGCCTTTTACCCCACTCATTTCTTGCTGTGCAAGTTACAGCAGCGCGGGGTGGATGGCGTCTTTCAGCAATACGGGGCACGCCGACGCAGCACGGATTTCAGCCATGGTCAGAAGCTGGGTAGCCGGGATCACCTCGTGGAACTGCAGAAGCCAAAGACTCGGCCTGACTGGATGAGTCAGGCCGAGTACGACGAGGCACCGGCACACCTCACAGTACGAGAGCTTAAGGTGGGTGGCAAAGTGCTGGTGACGACGCTCCTGACGCCCAAACAGGCACCCAAAAGGGCGCTGGATAAACTATTCCGCAGTCGCTGGCATGTTGAGTTGGATCTGCGGAACCTCAAAACGACTCTGGGCCTATAGCAACTAAGCTGTAAAACACCTGATATGGCCATCAAAGAGCTTTGGGTCTATCTTCTGGCTCACAACCTGATCCGGTTGCTCATGGTTCAGGCTGCTCTGGCCGCCGGCCAATTACCCCGGGAACTCAGCTTCAAGCACTGCCTGCAACTCTGGCTGGCCTGGCAGGCTTGCTTTCAGTCAGCATGGTGCGTTGACCAACTCGACGAATTGTTCAGACTGATGAGCGAGCGTACGGTTGGAAACCGATCCGGACGGATTGAACCACGCGCCGTCAAACGACGGCCGAAACCTTATAAACTATTGGTCCAGTCAATATCCATCGCACGGGCGGAAGTGGCAACGCATGGGCACCCGAAGAAGCTTAAGTAAGTGCCATTCGTGTCTGACTCTCCTCTTTTGAATAGCCCACTCGGGCTTATCAAAAGTATCCGTTAATTCTCCTGATCTCGCAGGAAATTCTCAGGGCCACTCGCTACCGCGAAGCGGTTTAGTTCAACGCCGCCAACACGCGCAGCTTTGTAGTGGAGGCGAAGCCGCAACGAAAAAGGCGTCGCCGTGCTTGGCTTGGTTATGTTTCTTCTTCGTCAATACGATGAAGAATTCTAATGAATGTATCCACTGATTCTTGAACAAGATTCTGTGCTTTATATGGCTCTATAAGTAGATAAATAATCAAGTTAAGAAGCGCAGCCTGGAAATGATGTTCCAGAGTAGAAGCAATATCTTTTACGTCTGGTATTCCTGAGTCCGAAGCGTAAAGCATTGTGTTTCTTTCATTTGCAAGCTCTTGCACGTACTTAAATATTGAGTTAATGCCTTGATCAGATGCGGCGCTGCGAACCTGTTTTAAATAATCTGTTGGGTTACCGCTAGGGCCTACAGATACAAGATTTAATGGTGGTTCGGGCACTATACATATTTGCCTATCGCCTTGGACACCAAGAGGCATCCGTATGCGCAAAGCGTCATCCTTCTCGTCAAAGAAAAGGTTCAGCGGTAAACCATGTTTCAGTGGGCCTAAGACTTCACCAAGTAATTTTAGAAAGGGATAGACCCCTGCCTTGTGCTTGTGATTCCGCACCTTGAGCTTTGATGCATGGTTATACTTTCTTTTGCGTAAAGCAGCAAAAATTGCCGTCGCAGCTTCTTCCTCGGCCGTGATTGCTAAAAATGCGGCCACTTCAGGCATACTCGACCGAAGCTGAAGGGCTCGATTCAGGTGCCTTGCGCAAGATTTTGAAGCAAAGCCGCCATAGCCAGTCGTTTTCGATGATTTTTCAAGTATTTTTAATTGTAACTCGTTGAAAACCATAATCTCGATCCAAAAAAATAACGCTGCGCTTTGCGGAGAGTGAGCGCAGCGAGTGATTCCGACAACAGCGCATTGTTATGTGTTTTTATATGGCCAAATAATACCATCGTCAAATCTATTATTCTTTATGCTCTCTATTCTTTCATTAAGAAGTGTACTTATGTCTGCTTTACCACAGACTTCGTGGCTTAACAGTGGGTTGATAGTTATTTCTTTTGTGACATTATCGGGTTTTCTGTTTTGATATTCGTATATCTTTGCGATGTCGAATGGCTCTATAGATTTTTGAGCCAATAACCTGTTATGGATAATCGTGGAAATAGCCTCTAAAAATTTCAGAGTTTTCCCTTCATCTGGAAATTTTCCCTGATGAATAGTTTTATTTCTAAATTTAATATGATCCTGATTGAGATCCTCGGAAACTGCGCCTTCTCTCAATAGAACCGTAGTGTGGTATGCGCCAAGCTGCCTTTCGGATTGCGACCCAACTAGACTCCAATAACTATCAATTGTTTCCTTAAAAAATTTATTTTCTAAAAAACTTGCTTGAAGGTAATGCTCTCTAAATCGCTCGATTGCAGCGTAAGCAGAGACTATTGAGTCACGGTACTGTTGCCTTGCAAAATGGTTTAACGAAATTTCGAATAAGATTTGAAAACGACAATCAGTAATTGCAGTTGTTGCTATTGTTACTAACTCTGTCCCTTCAGCATTAATGTCCATATGATAAAATGTAAAATCTTCATTCAAGATAAATCTCGTATGGCCGTTTTCATTTAGGCTTGGTATCCAGATTCTCACGTTTTTTCCTACAAATAATCGGGATAGGGCGAGGCCTAACGGCCCCGCTCCCCCCACACCACCGGGCATACGGATCACGTACCACGGCGGTTCGGTTGATTGAGTTGTTCAGCAATCTACAAGGTCCGGGAGCCCCATGGAGGCAAAGTACTGCCTCGGCAGGGCCTGCCTTAACCCCGGACTATGGCTCAAACGCCACGGGCCATGAGCAGACTTGGCCGTATTCCAGGCCAGCTTTACACTCACTCCGCGCTTGCGCAACTGGCGGTAACCGGATCGTCCCCATTGCTTTAAGTGATAACACCGGAGCTTGCGACGTACCCACTTTTCCAGATCCCGGATCGGCGATTTCACTTGCGCAAAACCGTAATAGCCTTTCCAGCCTCTCAGGTACACCACTAGCTCATCAATCACCGTTTGCATGGTTCGACCTCGCGTTCGCCGGGTGATAGCCCGAACGCGATACTTGAACTGCTGAATCGCGTCTTCGCTCACCTTGCGTCGCTTTTTCCGATCCCGTCGAGTGAACGTGAACCCCAGGAACACTCGCTCCCAGGGACGACCAACCGCGCTCTTTTCCTCATTAACGGTAAGTTTCAGCCGACGATGTAGATAGCCGGTGATGCTTGCCAGTACTCTCTGACCGGAACGCTGGCTTTTGACGTAGATGTTGCAGTCGTCCGCGTAGCGGACGAACCGGTGACCACGTCGTTCCAGCTCTTTGTCCAGTTCATCCAGTAGCAGTGCGAGCAGGTCGGCCGTGGCGACCAGGCGCTGACCTATCTGGCCCGCTACCTGTATTGTGGTGTGCTCCGGGAGCAGAACATTGTGGATTACGACGGTGAGCAAGTCACCTTCCGCTACAAGGACAGTCAGACCCGGCGCTGGCAGACCCTGACCGAACCGGCGAGCCGGTTCCTCTGGCGGGTTCGGCAGCACGTCCTGCCCAAGCGGCTGCGACGGGTGCGGGAATACGGGTTCCTGCATTCATGATCCCCGTCTTCCAGAGCGCCGAACTGAGGAAGCATTCGGCGGTGGGTCTTAGCGACCTGTGATAAACGGTGCGGATTGGTTACCGCTTTCCCTGGTCAACCCGGCTTGCAGTTAATCCCTACAAGCCCGCCTCTTTAGGGGCGGGTAATTGACTGGTCTTCCTCCTTCTGATTTCTGTGTCGGATTCCCATGCTGTTTTAATCTGAACGCAAAGAGAAAACCTATTCCTGCCGTTAGGGTCAGTATTCCGAGTAGTCCCGGTCATGCTGATCGCCATAAGACATGGATTGCTTCAAGATTCGTTATGGTTTTGCCCTAATCGGTGTTTGCCGCAAGTGATTGCGCCGCACGAAGAATAGGGTCACTAGATCAACCTCTGAAATGCGACGGTGGGAGAGTATAACTGTCAGGATTAAACGGAATTTCCTCGGCCGTGACTGTGTTAAAAAGCTTCATATTTCGGCGATCCAAATCGCAGGAAATACCGTTATCAAAGTCTTTATTAATCTCTCGCATTTTGGCTTCAAACTTGTACCTGTTGACTATCTCTTCGCCATACTCAACACGACCACGCTTAAAGAAATAATGTGGAAATTCCACGGTGTACTGAGCGTTTAGCCTTTCGCACTCTTTGATCGCAGCCACTTCTTCTGACGTATATTCTTTGACACGAGGCCCGTCCCGGTAAAACATCCGGTTCGAATGTTCTTTATTGGACCTTCGAACTTCGGCTTCTAGTTTGCTTCTTTTTTTATTTTTCCGATTTCGCGTACCCCGATTTACTTCTGACCCGATGGCTCCTCCTGGCAACTCGCCTGATGAATTATCTATATTCTCATCCTCCCTCCACTTAACCAGAAAATGGGCCGCAAATAAAAAAATAATGCCAAAGATGCCAGCTATCACTTTTGATTCTCCTTTGAAGTTTTTCATTCTGTATTAGGCGGCATCTGATCCGCTGCCACCTGACTGTGCAACCTCTTTATATACTTCCCGTGCACTCGCCTCTAAACTACCGCTAAGCGCAGCTTGGTATTGGTACCTTGACTCGTATTCAAGATCTCACGAAATCAAGATGCTCAACCCTTAGGGAGGCGCTTTTTTTCGAGGTACAGGCCATGCTCCCACACTTCCTGCGCACTGCAACAAAACAGACGAAGGCCGGGCCGCCCCGCTTCCTGATCGGGACCGTTACAAGATAAACACTCCAAACCCACGGATTCTGATCCCAGTTGCCTTGTCCATATGAGTCGTTTTAGTGCTCCGAAAAAATGCGAAATCCGTCTTTGACGGGTAGGAGTTCGTACATCGGTCACTATGAATTTCTTCGATGGTTCCGGCTCAAGCAGAGTTTTACTCTCGTTTTCAGTGCGGATTCAATGTGGTGCCCGCAAAACCTTACACCAGCTGCAGTGGCTCTTGCGAGTCGCGCTACCCGAGATCGTCACCCAACCCCGAAAACAACGCATTTGCTCCTACTGTGGCGAGCCCATGGGCATCACGCTTTGGCGACGCCCCTGCCGATGGCCCGTGCTGATAACCCGGCGACGATGTCTGGCATTGGCCCACATCCGTCCGACAGGCACCTCATAGGGAGGGATCAGAGCATCCTATGACACACCACCAGGACAGATCGGCTATCGGTTCCACCGAGGGTCACGGGAACTTCTGGCCTGATGAAAATCACCGCCCAATGCCAGGGCCAAACCACCCCTCAATTCGCCGACGATATTTCTTTAATAGAGAATCACCGGGCTCGTCCAACACCGGATAGGTCGCGGCTGCGCGCGACCTATCCTTATTTGTTAGCGCTATAGATGTAAGTCCGCGGACCTGTCGAAAACAACAACCTGAGCTGCCTTTGAAAATGTATGGAACAATTTTACGGACATAAAGTTAATACACTCCCCATCATTTGCTCGCAAATATAGATTCGCGGAGTCATCAATTCTCAAAACGTCGCCGCAATCGACCAATTTACCGAAATTATCTGTACTCCCCGACCACGACATCTCCACAGGCTCGCCCTTCCGATTGAATGCCTCAACCTTTGTGATGAAGACTCGCTTAGTGGTTGAAACGTTGTGGAAGGGGATTTCGAGGACGCAATCTCGATGATCGGCTAGGGAAATGAAAGAGGGGTTATGCAGCTTTCCAATAAGGACTTTCTCATCTCTTTTGATTTCAATACGGATTTTCCGCTCATTGAAGTAACTCCACAGGGCAAAGAGAGATGAGACCAGCGCTGCAATTGCGGAAATGATCACGGGAATGTTTGCGGATTCCATAGATGTCTGTCTCTGATTTGACGCGCTAACGCCTAGTCTTGGAATGAAGCGAGCCATGGAAAGAGCGTCCGGCGACCATCGGTCGCGTACTTTTAGCGCTTCCCCGTGCATGGATAAGCGTTGATCAAAGCCTCGATCGCCAAAAAAGATTCGTTACCTTGTAATTTCTCCGGATAATCTCTTAAATATTTAACTACGATTCGTGCCGCTTGGCCATTTTTGATACCGCCTTTAGGGAGGCAAAAGAGCGCATTTCTTTTATCTTTGAACTGGTACGCCAGATTTAAGTTCGTTATTCCCTGCATGAGTCCGAAGCACGTACTTGCATATATGGCATCTTGGCTAGATGGCGCCATGTCTCCATTGAAGACTCGAATTGCCGCGTTACATTCGCGTAGCAACTTATTTCCATCAGTTAGGGCTGCCACAGGGAAAGCTATTAGAATAACAGCCGACGCCGCTAGTAATACCTTAAACATAAATATTTCCTTTTTATGACTTTGGCCGCTAACGCTTGGCTCACGCGCCGGTTTGGAGCCGCGAAGCGGCGGAAAATCGGTCGCCATGCAGCCGATTTTGTACTCCCAGCATAGGCATAAACTAATGGGGTGAAAGTCCCCTGTGGGAAGATCACCGCTCAGTCGGTTTTAGCCGATTGAACGCTAACCACTAGCGAATGGCAAGGGCCAATCCGTGAGGAGCGGTCTCCGGAGCGCCGGCCGGAAGTAAGCCGCTAGCAAAACTGCGAGCTGATGAACAAGAACATCATATGAGGCGTAGGCCGGAGGCGAGTTGGCACAAGCCGACGGGGCGGCCTCCCGCGAAGCCGCGTGATCTGACGGCCACCGTAAATGATGCGGTTGTGCGGTGAAAGTTCATGCCCTTATCTGGGGCGGTCCGACGCATCGGGATCTGCTCAACGAGCGATCGGTCAATTACCAGTCAGGCCACTGGTCGATCAAGCCTGGGCGCAGCCGTTGCCATCGGCGGTTGCGAGCGAACGAGGTGGACACCGATAGCGCCGATGGGGGTAACCCCGCCGGTGATTGAGCAGAAGTCAGCAGACGGCATAGTAGCCAAACGCCCATCGTAATGGTTGGGACACGGTGAAGGCCTGAACCCGAAAATCAATGAGGAGCCTGTGCAGCTCAACGATTCCATATCCGACCGGACTGAGGAACGTTGGCGCAAAATCAGAAGCCATCATTGGGGTAGGAGGAGGTAATCGGCCATCTTACTCTGAACGTTTTCGGGAAACGCCCTGTGCGGATCCGCATGCAGGGTGATGTCGGGGCAGGGGGTTAGATGCCCTCGGCTACCCGATTATGCGATGATCTCAATATCAATTTAGACCCAGCCTTTTTATTATAACGCTCCACTCATTTTCCTTAAATTCCATTTCACAAACCCCACAGGCATATTCAAAGAAAAAGAAAATAGAGCCATGCTCCCCGATCGTGAACTTATGCCGTTCCGCAACCACTCTGCTTAAAAAATAGATTCCTTGAGCAGCGTCAACCAACAGTTGACCAGTCCTAAAACTAATTGCATTCTCAATTTTAATACGCCCGGACTTATCAGTTGCCTCGCCGTGCTCAATCCAATTTTTAATCTGGGAGTCCCGCGTCTGGTCGTTTCTTTTAATATTATCAATCATCCGATCTAGCCGAGATAGCAGCATTCTTTGATCAGGACTGATTATTTTATCTGTTCCGGCAAGCTCTACAACGAGGCTTTCGATTAACTTTAGATCCAGAGGGCCAGGCCCAGAATAGTTACCCCTTAGAGGCTCGCGATACTCTTCTGCCAAGCGGGGAAACCAATGAATAAAGTCATCCCGGATTATTTCAAACTCATTGTAGAATGCTTTTTCAATATACTTGGCACGCTGTTTATACAATGCGATTGCAAGCCGATGCCCTAATAAAACACCTATCAAAGCACCTAAGGTACCGCTTAGCAAGCTATCCATCAGAGCCTAGGCCCTCTTTTTTTCGCATAACAGCAACTATACCGAATTCCACGATATTGCAAAAAAGTGCGTTCTCGATAATGCCACTTTTCTGTTACGCCACGCCACACGGCAGCAAGTCTCATATTTAACAATAGCGTAGTCCAATTATTCCTTCATCGCCATGTAATCGCTTGGCTTCGTGATTCCTTGTTTTGTCTCCTAACCGAGCCGCTCACCTGTTGCTCAGTAGAAAACATCATGCCTAGAAAATAAATATTTGTGCTCAGTTTAATTCTATCGGCTGCGCCAGCCGTTGAAGAGAAGCGTTCAGTGTCGTGCGACTAACAGCAAAGTGTTCAGCCACTTCTTTTTTCGTGATGTTCGGGTCTAACAGCATGGCCGCAGCCTTCTTCACATCAGCGTCTGACATGGCCGGTTTTCGGCCACCTTTTCGCCCTCGGGCCCGGGCTGCCTGCAATCCGGCTATCGTCCTTTCCCGAATCAGGTCGTGTTCAAACTCAGCCAAGGCACCGAAGATATGGAACACCAAGCGGCCACCGGAACTGGTGGTGTCGATGGATTCCGTCAGTGACTTGAAGCCGATTTCTCGATCATGGAGCTCCTGGACTATTTCAACCAGATCTTTCAGCGAACGGGCAAGCCGATCCAGTTTCCAGACAACCAGAATATCCCCCTTTCGGAGGGTACGCAGACACTGCGACAGCTCAGGTCGTTCCCGGAGCTTGCCGGTAAACTTTTCTTGAAAGATCTGTTCGCAACCGGCTGTCTCCAGAGCATCGACCTGGAACTCCGGATTTTGATCTTGGGTACTGACACGTGTATATCCTATGATTATCAAACGAGCCTTTTCTGGTCATAGTTTTTCCTGATTACGCATATGACTCAGCCATCTTCAGCAGCCTGTAAGGCATCGGAGGTGTCCGGGCTGCCACTGTCAGAAAACGCGGGAGCATGGCTTTGAGGTCGTAGCGCCGGTTGAAGCGGTATTCGAACTCGGCGAGGTAGCGAGGGGCATGCTGACCACGGATGGCGTGGTAGGTCCCGGTGATCGCGTTCTTGACGTTGCCGAGCAGGGTGTTGACCCAGTTGAACTCAGGATTCGCCACGCTGGCACGTCCACCCCCGGTGATGTGGCGTTCATGGACACAGGTGGGGGTGTCAAAGGCTCTGAAACACCCGAGGCCGTCACTAATGACTTGGCTCCCGGGCGCAATCGCCTGTTGGGCATAGCGACGTATCTCGGCAAGGGTAAAGCCACTCACACGGCGAAGCTGAACACGCTGCGGATGGCCGTCGTCATCGGTTTGCACGGCAGCCACAAACGGGAACTTGTGATCAGCGCCGCGCCCGCGCTTTCCCGGCCGCTCGCCGCCCAGATAGGCGTCATCGATCTCGATGCGTCCGGAGAGCCTCTCTCCCTGGTTGCGCTCGTGCATGACCTGCAGCAACTTGTGTTTGAGCTTCCAGGCCGTGTTGTAGCTGACGCCGAGCTCCCGGGACAGCTGCAGCGCCGAGAGGCCATTCTTGCGCTGGGTCAGCAGGTAGATGGCCAGGAACCAGGTGGTCAGCGGCAGGTGGGTGGCATGGAAGATGGTGCCGGCGGTGAGCGAGGTCTGATGATGACAGCGATGACACTGGTAGACGCCCCGCGAGAGTCGGCAGGCGGTGGTGTTACCACAGTCGGGGCAGACGAACCCTCTGGGCCAACGATGCTGGTAGAGAGCCGCCCGGCACTGTTCCTCTGTGCCGTACTGGTCGAGAAACGTCGGCAGTGACAGGCCGGACTGGAACTGGATAGGATTGCGAGCCATGACGTTAACTCCTTGACGTTCCATATGATTCCAGTATAGCTCAAGGCTGCCTTGATAGCTGATCAACATGCGTAATCAGGTAGTTTTTTGCACGTGATTCTTGGACGCAAAACAATAGTAAAATCGGTGTTTTGAGGCTATGAAGCGGGCGTCCAGAAAACGACCGTTTGTTACACCCAACCGGCCAAGGTAATTGTCGTTATTGAAGAAATGGATTCAGCGATCCGGCTGTGGGGTCATAATAAAATCGGTAACTAAACATCTCTACAGGCCGCATTCTGTCGCCTAAAAAGCTCAGAACAATAAAAATAAAGATGGTAACTTTCACCGTGACATGGCGGTGTCAATGCCGGTTCAGGGCTTGTCGGTATTAATAAAGTTGGTAACTTTGCGCCGAATCCCAATGTGGTAGCTGCGAAGCATTACGGCGAACGCTATCTTGATAGTGCCGCCTCCCACGGATTAATGACGCTCAGCCCGGCAGCCTCAAA
>Ga0307958_1000973_pt1 | contig 14115 bp, 14 predicted proteins | sample OrgLakmetagen492_FD_201826 | JGI IMG/M metagenome (GOLD analysis project Ga0307958, IMG submission 201826) | Saline water microbial communities from Organic Lake, Antarctica - #492 | ecosystem: Environmental > Aquatic > Non-marine Saline and Alkaline > Saline | place: Antarctica: Organic Lake... | reverse complement strand
ACTAAATCATCAATTCGAATATATTGATGCTGAAATTAGGGATAATCAGTTTATCATTGGAAAAATAAATGACAGCATTCCTATAAAAATGGAAATTTATAGATTACCAAAAGAGAAAGATTACCTTAATGATCTTTATATATTAGATTGACCTTATACTATGGAGTTTAATTTAAGATCTAGACAGCCAAAAGTTTTATAACAAAGCTAAAAGGTCTAGTAGAGCTTCCTGTTCCATCACTATTTCTTCACCAACTTCTTCGTCAAACTTCCATTGCCTGTTTCAACTTTTACCAAATACAAACCTCTAATTAACTTACTTACATCAATAGGTTGGTCATTTAGGAAATTTACATCCAAAACTTTTTTCCCTCCTATAGTATAAATTTCAATTCGTTCGATTTTGGTTTGATCGGTTTCGATATGCAATTCGTTAGCTACTGGATTAGGATAGATGGCAAATTGGGATTCGTTAAAATTCTCGTTGCTTAATGTAGTTGCTGAAAACGTAGCAACGCTTCCTACTGGATTAGTGATGTCTAAGTAAATTATTTCATTTTCTTCCCTAAAATCATAAGTAAAAGTTCCATAAACTTGACCTTCATCAGTGTTTACTTCATTAGACTCATCAGATAAATACACATTATAAAAAAACAGTGCTATATCGGAATGTTCAGGAGTAATAGCACATCCCCATAATAGAAGATCAAAACTCTGTGCGGATTGGATTATTTCAAGCTGTCCATCACATGCAGAAAATACATAATTTAGATTTTCATCATTGATTTCTGAATTTTGCAAATAAAGAATGTCATAAAAATTTTCCTCCTGGTCAGCTAGCAGCGTTTCTTCATCTGTAACTATTTTTTCAATTGTCCAATTGTAATCTGTAAGTGTATAATTTTGTGAATTCATTGAAATGAATCCCAAAAGCAATAATGTTTGTAGAACTGTCTTCATAATAATTAGTTTAATAACGCTTTTAAATTACTAATTTCATTTTAACTAACTTGATTTTTAGCAAATTAGTTTAGAGAAATGGGTTTCCAAAGTGATAAACTAAGCCGAATTAACCTTACAGGTCTTGGAGACTTTTTAGGTTTAAATTTCCTTGAGTTTAAAAGCTATTCTTTTATTAATTTTTTCATTAAACTTCCATTGCCTGTTTCAACTTTTACCAAATACAAGCCTTTAGATAAGTTACTTACATCTATAAGTTGGTCTTTTTGAAAATTCACGTCAAGGACTTGTTTTCCATTTAATGTAAATATTACAACTCGCTTAATTTGAACTTGTTCGCTTTCGATATACAATTCGTTAGCTACTGGATTAGGATAAATGGCAAATTGGGATTCGTCAAAATTCTCGTTGCTTAATGTAGTTGCCCAAAAAATGGCTACATCGCCTTCGGTGTTGGTAATATCTAAATAGACTAATTCGCCTTCATACCTAAATTCGTAAGTGAAAGGACCGTATGCGTTAGGAACAAATTCATTATTTAAGGTTACTTCTTCCGAATCTTGGATAAAAAAATCATTAAAATATATTGCAATATCTGAACTATCATCTGACAGCAAACAACCCAACAAATGCTTATAAAAAGTTGGCTCATTAGAATCAAAATAAATGTAACATTCACAAGCACCAAAAAGAGAAAAATAAAAAATTGAATTATCAAGTTCAATTTCGTTTGATAAATCTAATTGATCATACAAACCAAAAGGATTTAAATCTGCCATGATGGTATCATCTTCGGTAACAATTTTTTCAATAGTCCATGTATGATCAAGTACGGGGTCAATTTGCCCATTCATCGTAATGAATCCTATAAGCAATAGTGTTTGTAGAATTGTCTTCACAATAATTAGTTTAATAACGCTTTTAAATTACTAATTTCATTTCAACTAACCTGATATTTGGTAAATAAGTTTAGAGAAATAGGTTTCCAAAATGTTGGACAAAACGGTGGATATAAAATATAAGGTGGAATTGAATGTAATTATTGTTGAAGTTTAGTTTCATTTAGCTGAAAATCTTCAAGGTTTGCTATATACATATTCTATTTTCATTACCACTCATACAACAAATACTGCTCAATTCGTTTTCGATATGCATCTAAATCATCCTGCCAAGAAGCACGTATTTCTTCAGCTGATTTGCCAGCTTTTATAGCTTCTTGCAAAGTTGCATTTCCTGCTAATTTATTGAAAAAGGAATTAAAAAATGTTTCTTTGTTAGCCGTATTTTGATATGCTTTAATCAACCATTTCAACTCTAATTGATCCAAATTCTTGGTATCTTGAAGGTTTTCACCATAACAAAGTTCATTTACATGTTTGGGTGATTTAGCCCCTTCGTTAGGTGTTGGAGTATATGCGTAAGGAAAAACTCCTGCATCTAAAAAAGGAGAACCAAAAACTTGAAATTGTAAATCTGTACCTCTCCCAGCGTTTACATTAGTTCCTTCAAAAAAACATAAACTCGGATACAAATTAATCGCTTTTGCATTGGGTAGATTTGGCGATGGTTTAATCGGTAAATTATAAGATTTTTGTTTGGTGTAATTTTTCAATTCAATCACCTTTAAATTGACTTTTATTTTATTTTGTAAAAAACCTTCACCATTAATCATTTTTGCATATTCACCAATGCTCAAACCATGCACTATTGGAACAGGATGCATCCCGACAAAACTAGTAAATTCAGGTTCTAAAATAGGTCCATCAATGTAATTTCCGTTAGGGTTGGGTCTGTCCAAAATCACCAAATCGATATTGTTTTCAGCGCAGGCTTCCATGACATAATGTAAGGTGGAAATGTAGGTGTAAAACCGAGCTCCAACATCTTGTATATCAAAAACAACTACCTCCACACCTTTTAATTGTTGTGCGCTAGGTTTCTTATTGTTGCCATATAAAGAAATTATAGGCAATCCCGTTGCATCATCTACTCCGTCTTTTATTTTTTCTCCAGCATCTGCTTTACCTCTAAAACCATGTTCTGGTGAAAAAACTTGTGTTACGGAAACGTCTAAAGCCAAAAGGGTATCTACTAAATGAATAAATTCACCCTTTTTATTTTGAATTACAGAAGTTTGATTGCCTACAACTGCTACTTTTTTATTTTTTAATAAAGGCACATAGGCTTGTGTTTGCTCAATCCCCAATTGAATTGAAACTTGAGAAGTCGAATTGCAGGAAATGCATGCGAGTAAAAAAAATAAAAATGTATTTTTGAACCAAAGATAAAATGCTTTCATTTGAATTTTGAATTATTTGTATCTCGCAGATTAATCAGCGAAAAAGATTTTAAAAGTAGTATATCTGCTCCAATTATAAAAATTGCAACGGCAGCAATTTCAGTTGGGGTAATAATGATGCTCGTAGCATTCGGAACCGGCATTGGTCTGCAAGAAAAAATAAGAGATAAAATTGCAGCTTTTAATGGCCATATTCAAATTGAAAGTTTTTCAAGCCGAAATCAACAAGTCAGCCAATCCCCAATTCCATTAAAACAAGATTTTTATCCTGTATTCAATAACATAGCGAATATTGAACATATTCAAGCGGTAGCAACCAAATATGGTATTATACGAACGGAAACTGATTTTGAAGGAATTCTAGTAAAAGGAGTTGGAACTGATTACCGATGGGATTATTTTGAAGAATTCCTCGTTAAAGGAAAAATTCCTGATGTACAACAAAAAAACAGCACAGAGATTTTGCTCTCCCAAAGTGTGGTAAACAAATTAGCATTACAATTAAATGACAAAGTGGTGGTGTATTTTCTAAATGAAGACAACACTTCCAAACCACCCAAATTAATTGCTTTTACCTTAGTAGGAATTTACAATTCTGGTTTTAAAGAATTTGACGATCAATTTTTGATTGCAGATTTGCAACAAATTCAACGCATTAGCAAATGGAATGCAGACCAAGTTGGTAATTTTGAATTGTTTGTTACAGATTTTGAAGATATTTCTTACACTACAAGATTGGTGTATAAAGAAATTGGTTCTTTTTTAAATGCCTCCAGCATTATTGAACAATACCCTTCCATTTTTGAATGGCTTGCCATGTTTGATATGAATATCGCATTGATTATTGGAATTATGATTTTAGTAGCGGGCATCAATATGATTACTGCGTTGTTGGTTTTAATTTTGGAACGTACCCAAATGATAGGAATCTTAAAATCCCTAGGAACATCAGATTGGAGTATCCGTAAAATCTTCCTCTACAATGCAAGTTATATTATTTTACGAGGTCTTTTTTGGGGAAATCTAATAGGCTTAGGGGTTTTGTTTAGTCAAAAATATTTGAAGTTAATTCCGCTAAATCCAGAAACCTATTATGTAACTGAAGCGCCGATTAGTATTCAATTGTATTACATTTTAGGTGTAAATTTAGGAACTTTGATTTTGTGCTTACTAATGTTGATTATACCTTCTGTAATCATTTCAAAAATAACACCGATTAAAGCCATGCAGTTTGATTAAATTGCGGTAAACTAAAATTAAGTCGAAATGAGTATCGTTTTAATTCATCAAAGATCAGATTTGAATCGGTTTAAAAAATTGCTTCAGAAGCAATTACCAAGCACAAGCATATTCTTATATGATGAGGTTGAAAATCCAGATGAGGTGGAGTTTGCTATTACTTGGAAACATAAACATGGTGCTTTTTCAAAATTCAAAAACCTAAAAGTAATTGCGAGTTTTGGTGCTGGGGTGTATCACATTATCAGCGATAGCAACTTACCTAAAGATGTAAAAATCACAAAAATTGTAAATGATCAACTTACTAAAGACATGTGCGATTTTGTTTTAATGAATTGCTTAAACTTCATTCGGAACACTCCGTTTCATTTTAAAAATCAAGAATTAATGAAATGGGAGGCAACAGCCTATCAACCTCCAAAAGAGGTGAATGTCGGAGTTTTAGGCTTGGGTACATTAGGAAAGGAAGTTGCTGAAACCTTGGTGTCTAGGAACTTTAAAGTGAGGGGCTGGTCAAATTCAAAAAAAGAAATAGATGGGGTGGAAAGTTATTCCAAAACAGAATTGAATAGTTTTTTGCAGCAGACTAATATTTTAATTTGCTTACTGCCTTTAACCGAAGAAACAAAGAACATTTTAAATAAAGACGTGTTTGACCAATTGCCAAAAAACACTTGTTTGATTAATGTTGCTCGTGGTCAGCATCTAGATGAGAAAGATTTGCAAAAAGCGATAGAAGATGGCATCATTAAAACTGCTTTTATCGATGTTTTTAATGAGGAGCCACTACCCAAGGAACATTGGTTTTGGAAAAATGAAGCGGTACAAATTACTCCACATATTGCCAGTTTGACTAAACCCGAAGAAGTAGTGACTCAACTTGCAGAAAACTATAAGCGATTCAAGTCTGGAAAAAGCCTTAAGTATGAAATCAATAAAATAAAATCGTATTAAAAATTATTTTTTATTTAATCAGATTAAAATCTATACTTTTAGCCTCTCATATTAGTTACTATTTTAAAAGACAATAGGGGAGCTAAAACTATGCAACTGAATAAATCTACTCATTTTGAAATATCTGAACGCAAAATCTTATTGCGTGTCATAGATATAGTAGTTGCCTGCTTTGCAATTTATTTAGCGAGTCAATATGGCGAACTTAGTTATCTTAAAAATACAGCTAATTTTACGCAGTGGTTCATTGTAATCAGTCTATATTTTTTGTTTTTTGGAACTATTTTTGAAATGTATGATCTACAAAAAGCTGAGTCCAAGCATGAAATTTTCAAAAGCATTGTGCTTACGGTTTCGTTAACCGTTTTGTTTTTTTTATTGACCCCTGTGTTTACGCCTTCCCTTCCAGGAAACAGATTTCAGATATTGTATTTTTTTGGAACTTTACTTACTTGTATAAGTATCTGGAGATTTGCTTATGTGATTTTAATTGCTGCTCCACGTTTTTACAAACGAGTAATTGTGGTAGGAGAAAACTATGATTTAAATAAAATTATTGAAGATCTAAGCAAAAAAGATCCAAATTATGAAATAGTGGGCTTCGTGGATGCAAATCCGAAAGGTCATATCAATTCCAAATGCAGAAAGATTGAGTTAAAGGAGTTTCATAAGGCAGTTAATGATTTAAAAATTAGTGAAATTGTAGTAGCTAATTCGCTACATGGCGTTAGCTTAGACTTGTATCAGCAGCTGATTCCTGTCCTAAAAAAGGGTTATCCCATAAAATCCTATGCTCATGTATATGAAGACCTAACAGGGAAAATTCCCGTAGAAAATGTGAAAAGTGATTTTGATTGTTACTTCCCATTTAGTAGAAGTAATACCAATAAACTATACTTAAGTAGTTCAAGATTAACCGATATTTTAATTTCGCTAATCGGAATTTCAATATTGATTGTAATTCTTCCTTTTGTGTTGATATTTAACTTAATAGCTAATCCAGGTCCGTTGTTTTATTTTCAAGAGCGAGTGGGAAGAAACGGTAAAAAGTTCAAGATTATAAAATTGCGAAGCATGATTATAGATGCAGAAACGGCAGGTGCACAATGGGCAACAAAAGATGATATAAGAATTACCAAATTTGGAAAAATACTCAGGCGATTTAGGCTAGACGAAATACCCCAATTTATCAATGTCCTTAAAAGCGATATGAGTTTTATTGGTCCACGTCCAGAGCGACCTGTTTTTGTAGATGAGCTGAGTAAAAAAATTCCCTTTTATGAAATTAGGCATGTTGTAAAACCGGGCTTAACAGGTTGGGCACAAGTAAATGCTAGGTATGCATCAACCGAGGAAGAAGCTTTAGAAAAACTACAATATGATTTATATTACATCAAAAGAAGAAATGTTTTTTTAGATTTACGTATCTTTCTGAAAACTGTAAGTACCATTATTTATTACCGAGGACAATAAGCGCATGAAACTAAAATTGATAAGCAGTTTTTTGATGATTTTAACCGCAAGCAACTTGTTTGCTCAGGACTTTATCACCCAAAAATTACAAGAAACTCCTTTGGTTGCAAATCGATTTGTTGGAGAAGATAAATTTGGAAATATTTTTTACATCCACAAAAATACACTTTTCCGAAAAAGCGAAGATAGAGTTTCAGAATTCAGAGCACTTCAACTGGGAGAAATCAGCAATGTAGACTTACTTAACCCGTTGCGCATCACTGTTTTTTATAAAGATGCCAATACGGTAATTGTATTAGATAATCGGCTAAATGAAGTAAGCAGAATAGCTTTTGATATGCTTGACGAATTTAAAATGGTAGACTATTGTACAACGGCACTCAACCAAAGCTTGTGGGTTTTTAATGTAGATTTACAGGAGTTGGAAGTTTTTAACACCCTTCAAGAAACAACAGAACGCCAAAGCCTTCCTATATCAAACAAGGTTTTAAATCAAAAAAGCAACTTCAATTTTTGCTGGTTGCAAATTCCAAATGGCTTTCAACAATACAATATTTATGGCAGTTTAATCAAAGAAGTGGAAGTAGACTTTGACCAAATTGAAGTCTATAAAAATTTCATATTATTGATAAATAAAACTGGAAACAGCTATTACTTTAGTTATAAAGACGATGAGCTAAGAACTATAAAAATGCCTAAAATTGATTACAATCAGGTGCACTTAAACAATGAAAAACTCTATCTTTACGACGGAAAAGTGATTCATATCTATCAAATCATCCCAAATACTTAATTTTATGCACGTAGCGATTGCTGGTAACATTGGAGCAGGAAAAACAACTTTGACTAAATTTTTAGCCAAACATTACAAATGGAATCCAGAATTTGAAGATGTTCTAGAAAATCCCTATTTAGAAGACTTTTACAACGATATGTCTCGTTGGTCTTTTAACCTTCAAATTTACTTTTTGAATAGCCGTTTTCGTCAGATTTTAGAAATTAGAGAAAGTGGTAAAGATGTAATACAAGACCGAACTATTTATGAAGATGCATATATTTTTGCACCTAATTTACATGCCATGAGCTTGATGAGTAATCGAGATTATACCAATTACAAATCGCTTTTTGATTTAATGGAATCCGTTACAAAATCACCAGATTTATTGATTTACTTAAGAAGCACTGTGCCCAACTTGGTAAAACAAATTCAAAAAAGAGGTAGAGAATATGAAAACTCTATTTCTATAGATTACCTCAATAGATTAAACGAACGTTACGAAGCTTGGGTGCACGATTACAACAAGGGAAAATTATTGATTATAGATGTAGATGACATGGACTTTGTTAGTAATCCAGAAGACTTAGGGGAAATTATCAACAAAATAGATGCCGAAATCAACGGATTATTTTAGCTTGTTTTCTTCATCAAAAAATTGTTTGATATTTGGTTTAAAGTAATTGGGACCTTTTAGGACTTTACCATCTGCTCTATAAATGGGTTTACCATCTTCATCTAATTTACTCATGTTACTTTTTTGGATTTCATCAAAAACAGCTTCAATTTTAGATTGCATTCCGTGTTCAATCATGTTGCCACATAAAATGTACAACATATCTCCAAGTGCATCTGCTACTTCAACTAGATCATTTTCATTTGCTGCGGCTAAGTATTCTTCATTTTCTTCTTTCATTAAATTGAATCGCAACAAGTTTTTATCCTTTCCTAAATCTGCAATAGGCTTTTTGCTGTAGCCTAATCCATAGGTTTCATGAAATTTTTTAACGGCATCTAAGGGTTTATTTATCATAATAAAATTACTTTTGTTTGAAATATCAAATATATGTTTTCTGAAGGACAATGGTGGTTTGCAGGATTTTTTGTGGTGGCATTTGTGATACTAATGATTTACAGTTACAAAGGAGACAAAAAATTACATAAAAAACAATACAAAGGAAGTTTAAAAATTCTCTTGGGATTTGTGTTATTTATTGTCTTTTTATTTGTTTTAAAAATAGTTTTGAAAGAGTAAAAAAAAAATGCGCTTTTGTAATTGATTTTTTTTAATTTAGTCAAAACTTAAATATTTTAACTTATGAAAAAACAAGTAACCAAAATTTGCATGCTCTTAGCCATTGCGTTTATGATGACTTCATGCTACACTTATACCTATAATGTAGGTAAAGGTTCTCAAACTGGAGTAGAAGTAAAAGAGAAAAATCATTATTTAATTTATGGACTTGCTAATGTTGGCCAATCAGACCCTGTTAAAATGGCAGGAGAGGCTGAAGACTACGAAGTTACTATTACGCATACGTTTATAGACGGTTTGATTAATAGTTTAACTTTTGGAATTTACAATCCAACCACAACAATAGTTACAAAGTAAATCTAAACTACTTATTAAATGCTGATTTAAATGTATTATTTGAATCGGCATTTTTTTAATATCTGCATATGAGAATTTTCTATTTTATTGTAGCAACTATTCTTCTTATTTACTCAGCTTCATCACTTTACTCGTATGCTTCCGACTACGAAATACTTTCGAATTATGGCAAAGGGTATGTTTGGGGTAGCATTATTCTATTCCTGTTAAGTATCTTTTTTTTCTACCTAGGTATTCGTACAAAGAAAAAGTAATTTTCTTATACTGATTTCTTTCCCTTCATACAATCATTCTTTCCTACCTTTGCGCTTTTGAAAAAGATTATAATTCTATGAAATACGCAAACAATATTATTGAAACCATTGGAAATACACCTTTGGTAAAAATGAATTCTATTGTAAAAGAAATTGATGCCTTAGTGCTAGCCAAATACGAAACCTTTAATCCTGGAAACTCCGTTAAAGACCGAATGGCAGTACAAATGATAGCGGATGCTGAAGCAGATGGCAGACTTAAACCTGGAGGAACTATTATAGAAGGTACTTCTGGAAATACTGGGATGGGACTTGCTTTAGTGGCTATTGTAAAAGGCTATAAAGTAGTTTGTGTTTTAAGTGACAAACAGAGCAAGGAAAAAATGGATATTTTAAAAGCTGTTGGCTGCGAAGTTCACGTTTGCCCAACAGATGTTGCACCAGATGACCCTCAGTCTTATTATTCCACATCCAAACGTCTTGCTGAAGAAACACCAAATTCTTGGTATGTTAATCAATATGATAATCCATCCAATTGCAAAGCCCATTTTAAAACTACTGGACCTGAAATTTGGGACCAAACCGATGGAAAAGTTACCCACTTTGTAGTAGGTGTAGGAACAGGAGGAACTATCTCTGGTGTGGGAAGTTACTTAAAAATGAAAAATCCAAACGTAAAAGTTTGGGGAATTGACACCTACGGTTCCGTTTTTAAAAAATACCACGAAACAGGAATATTCGATCAAAATGAAATCTATCCTTATGTAACAGAAGGTATTGGTGAAGATATTTTACCCTTAAATGTTCGATTTGAAGTGATTGATGGATTTACCAAAGTAACTGACAAAGATGCAGCGGTGTTTACCCAAAGACTTGCTAAAGAAGAAGGAATGTTTTTAGGGAATTCTGCCGGCGCAGCAGTAAAAGGCCTTTTGCAACTAAAAGAACATTTCAAAAAAGATGATGTAGTTGTAGTATTGTTTCATGACCATGGAAGCCGTTACGTTGGTAAAATGTACAACGATGAGTGGATGAAAAAAATGGGGTATTTGGATTGATGGTTTTTTTAAAACTGTCATTCCGCAAAAATTTCTCCAAGGAAATTTTATGCGGAATCTCAACCTATGAAAACGAGAAGCAAGTTTTTGAGAGACATCCGAACTAACGAGTAGAAGATTCCGCATCAAGTGCGGAATGACAGATATTGATGATGACTTTTTTATTCCGCATCAAGTGCTAAATGAAAGCCACTCTATTGAATGTCATTCCGACGATAGGAGGAATCCCACACCATGCTAAGGAATGTTGCTCACAAATGTGGATGGAAAATGTTACGTGATGCTCTGGATGGGATGCCTCTTTCATCGGCATGACGCTCTTTAGGTAGATTTTTGACAGGCTTTTGAACTAACAAGTTGGAAATCCCTCATCAAGTGCGGAATGCCACTCGCTCAATTGAATGTCATTCCGACGATAGGAAGAGTCCCACATCATGCTAAGGAATGTTGCTCACAAATATGTATGAAAAATGTTACGTGATGCTCTGGATGGGATGCCTCTTTCATCGGCATGACACTCCTTAGGTTGGTTTTTGAGAGGCTTTTGAACTAATGAGTTGTAATCCCTCATCAAGTGCGGAATGCCACTCGGCTCAATTGAATGTCATTCCGACGATAGGAGGAATCCCACACCATGCTAACGAATGTTGCTCACAAATGTGGATGGAAAATGTTACGTGATACTCTGGATCGGCATGACACACCTTAGGTTGGTTTTTAAGAGGCTTTTGAACTAACGAGTAGGGGATTCCGCATCAAGTGCGGAATGACAGTTCTTTAGGGAGATATTGAAAAGTTGAATCTTAAAATTCCGACGTGAAATGAAACTTTATTTCTTTAAATTTTTGTTGTGTCATTTGCAATGAAAAAGAGGAATCTGCTAAGAACACTAACTGCCCTTGCTTGTCTTTTGCTAAATATTTGGCTTTAAGTCTTTTGAAATCTGCAAATTCTTGGCTTTTTGGATCGTTTGGTTCTATCCAGCAGGCTTTATGCACGTTGATACTTTCATAAGAACACTTGGCACCGTATTCATGTTCCAGTCTGTATTGAATCACTTCATATTGTAGTGCGCCAACCGTGCCTATAATTTTTCTGCCGTTTAGTTCAAGAGTAAACAGTTGGGCAACTCCTTCATCCATTAATTGCTCGATGCCTTTGTAGAGTTGTTTGCTCTTCATAGGATCGGCGTTGTTGATGTATCTAAAATGTTCTGGTGAGAAATTTGGAATTCCTCTGTAGTTTAATTCTTCTCCTTCGGTTAAGGTATCACCTATTTTAAAGTTTCCCGTATCATGTAAGCCTACAATATCGCCAGGAAACATTTCGTCTACCACTTGTTTTTTCTCGGCAAAAAATGCATTAGGACTAGAGAACTTTAAGTTCTTTCCGTGCCGCACATGCAAGTAGGGTTTGTTGCGTTCAAATTTACCTGAAACCACTTTTACAAAGGCTAATCTGTCTCGGTGTTTTGGATCCATATTGGCGTGAATTTTAAACACAAAACCAGTAAATTTATCTTCGTCTGGCTTTACCAAACGTACATCACTTTCTTTACTTCTAGGAGAAGGCGCAATGGCTACGAAACAATCTAGCAACTCACGTACTCCAAAATTATTTAATGCAGAACCAAAAAATACGGGTTGTAAATCACCATTTACATAAGCTTCCTTATTAAATTTAGGATAAACCCCTTGCACCAATTCTAGTTCTTCACGAAGTTCATTTGCTGCATCTGTGCCAATCAATTCATTAAGCTGTGGAGTAGAAAGATCGCTTATTTCTATGGTTTCTTCAATGTCTTTTCTAGGATTGCCTGTAAATAAATTTACATTGCTTTCCCATATATTGTATATCCCTTTAAAGTCGTAACCCATACCAATAGGAAAACTCAGCGGGGTAACTTTTAGGTCTAGTTTTTGTTCTATCTCATCAAGCAATTCGAATGCATCTTTTCCCTCTCGGTCAAGTTTATTTACAAAAACAATCATTGGGATTTTTCGCATTCTACATACTTTTACCAATTTTTCGGTTTGTTCTTCTACCCCTTTTGCAACATCTATTACTACAATTACACTATCTACGGCAGTTAATGTTCTAAAGGTGTCTTCTGCAAAATCTTTGTGGCCGGGTGTATCTAAGATATTGATCTTAATATTTTTATATTCAAATCCCAATACAGAAGTAGCCACAGAAATACCCCGTTGGCGTTCAATTTCCATAAAATCACTGGTGGCCCCTTTTTTAATCTTGTTGTTTTTTACTGCACCTGCTTCATTAATGGCACCTCCAAAAAGAAGTAATTTTTCAGTTAAAGTTGTTTTTCCAGCATCTGGGTGAGATACAATTCCAAAGGTTCTTCTTCGGTTGATTTCTTGCTTAAATTTCATGGCTGCAAAGATAATCAAACTCAATAAAAATTAAGGTCTGGATTTTACTTGATTATATGAATCACGGTATTTTCTTCTATTCTATTAAAGCGGTGGTCTAGTAATTGTGGAAATTAATTAGTAGCCATTAATAATCGAAAGTTTTACCAATTCAACCATATTATTCACTTTCAATTTTTGCATCATTCTTTTCTTCAAGGTAGCAGAAGTGCTTTGTTCTATACTCATAATATTGCAAATACGCTTCATGCTTATTCCATTGACTATATGCCCAAAAATTTCAAGTTCTCTGTTTGAAAGGGTTTCAAAGTGATTACCAGTAAATTTTTTGGTCTTCGTGTCCATGTTTTTTTGAACTAAATCATTAGATATATACAATTGTCCATTTAGAATCATTTTTATGGCGAAGACAAAATTTTCAACAGAACTAGATTTGCGTAAATACCCATTTACGCCCAAAGAAATATAATGCATGGCATAAAGTCCCTCCGAATAATGAGAGAAAATAAGTATTTTAGCATTGGGTTGTTTATTACGGATTTTAATTAATAAATTATGAATATCAGTATTTGGTATAATAATGTCTAGCACAATTACATCAAAAGAAGTTTCTTTTAATATGCTTGGTATGTTTTCCCCATCCGATGTATGATAATAGGTTATATCATCAAAATTTTCTTTAAAAAGTTTTTCAACTCCTAAAGCTGTAACGGGATGATGCTCTATGTTTAATACATTCATTTTTTTAGAATAAATATGAGTTATAAGTGTTTTGTTATAAAGCTTTTTTAAGATTGAACAATTATAAAAAAAATAATAAATTTAAGAATTTATATATAATTGAATCAACCCAAACTTTGTGTAAGGTATGTAATTTCTGCACGTAAAACACTATAAATTAATCAAGTTCGTGTTTTTAGAATATTTAAATTGTTTAATATCATAAGTTTGATTAAAATTGATTTTTAAATTAGATAACTGATGTTACGCACAAAAGTATTAAATTTCGCTTATGAATGTTAATAACCTTTTAGATTTATACACAGACTATTTATTGGTAACTCCAACTTATAGTACAGCAACAGGATTGTCATTAGTTAC
>Ga0307958_1000972_pt1 | contig 14117 bp, 10 predicted proteins | sample OrgLakmetagen492_FD_201826 | JGI IMG/M metagenome (GOLD analysis project Ga0307958, IMG submission 201826) | Saline water microbial communities from Organic Lake, Antarctica - #492 | ecosystem: Environmental > Aquatic > Non-marine Saline and Alkaline > Saline | place: Antarctica: Organic Lake... | reverse complement strand
TCTGCCCAGCAGGTTTATAACGCTATTGCACAGACTCCAGTAGAAGAACTACGAGAATCTCCAGAGTACGTGGCGCTGTTAGAGACTGCGCCTGGCGAGTCGCCGGAGGAAGTAGCCATTAACGCTAGGAATGAGCTAGCAGCCGAATTGGCATGGAAGTCTGCCGCAAAGACAGGTACGCTGGTCCTTGCTATGCACCTTCCAATGGGTTCTTATGTCGGTAGGCTTCTAGGCGGCAAAGTTACTGAGACAGTCAGCCGGTCTGCGTTTAAAACTACTTTTCTGTCCTCAGCTGTTGAGTTCCCTAAATCAGCTGGAGATAAGTACTTCAGAAATATGGCTGCGATTAGGTCCTATGATCCTGAGAGAAGTAGATGGGAAGGTGTAGCTGAAGCTGGAGTATCTGGTGCAGTAGCGGTAGGTCCTATGGGTGCGTTTACTGGCGTGACCATGAATATGTTAGGTAGACGAAATAGGGCCACACCGCCAGGAGCTGATGAGATAGGTGGAGTTGAAGTTAGTGGGCAGAATATCAGGGATGCACTTAGAAACCCTGACATGTTTGAAGGGTGGAGACAGAAGTTAGTCGAGGCTACTGGAAAGGAGATAAGTGCTGAAGATTTTACTAGTATCCTTGAGTCTGAGCTTCAACGCTTTGATGCGGCTAGTAGCCAGGACGCAGAGAAGAGAGGTATCACTAATAGAAAGGACAAGGGCAAATCATTTAGGAAGTTCAGGCGGCCTAAGGCAGAGATGGAAGCTGAGGGGCGTGAGGCTAGGACTAGACTAACTGACGCATATCAGCGGACAGAAGGTGATATGGGGCTGGCCTCTGAGCATGTCCTAGCCCAGTATAACCTTGACCTTTACAATCGGCTTAAGACATTTCCCGAGCCTCCCTTTGAGAAAATGGCTAGGGAAGCTAAGATGAAGGAGATGAGGGAAGCTAAGAAGATCAAGGAGGCGGAAGAAATTCTTGCTAGGAGGGGTCAGTCCTTACGACCACCGCAGGAAACTGTCGAGGATATTACTTCTCAGGAAACACAAGATGAAACCCGCGACGCTTTGGACAAAATTCGGCCAAAGGTTGAAATGCCTGAAAGGGCTGAGGATATTCGAGATGTTACGCCTAGGAAAGAGGCTGCTCCAGCCAAAGCAGCTCCTGCAGAGAATGATATTCTTACAGCTCAGGACAAACCGTTCAAGTCCCAGGCTGGGGCTAAGAGTAAGAGGACTAGGCAGGGCCTACAAGATACCCACGATGTAGTTGAGGTTGAGGGAGGATATGCTCTCAGACCGACCAAGCAGGCTGAAGCCCAGGCTGTAGCTGAACCAGCAGAGTCAGAGACTCGCCAGGAACAAAGTGTATTCGAGGACTTGGAGTTGCTGCTTGAGGAAAAGGCTAAGGTAGAGGCTGGCGAGTCTGAGATGAAGTTGGATGAACTTGACCCCATCCTAGCGAGTGTGCAGGATGGAGTTATCCAGTATATGGAGGAGCTAGACCCTTCATTAAGATCAGCTTTTGTCATGACTAACTTTGAGCTGACCCCCAGGGAGACTGAGCATCTGGGTAACCTGCTTAATAAGGAGGCTACCGAAGGTATAAGTTCTGAGGATAACGCTACTAAAAATGCGCTTGTTAGGAAGATGGTAGGCAAGCCTCAGATTACTAAAGAGACACTGGAGAATAAAGGCAAGGAGCCTGTTCAAGAAGAAGACGAGCTTGTTAATACTAGCCCGAAGTTCTTTGACTCAGACCCTGAATCAGTAGCTGCTATTAAGCAGGCATTTGAGAGTAAGTCTCAAGAACAGATTAGAGAAAATCCTGACAATATGCTTGGGTATCTGGTTAATCAGGTCAACGCCTGGATTCATGGGGTAGGTGAAGCTGATGTGAGTAAGATTAGAGAAACGCTGGAGTATGTCAGATCAGAACAGCAGCGCTTTTATGACTACTTTGGGAATCAGGTTCACCTTAATGATTTTATTGAGTCGGTTGATGAGGCTATAGAACTAACCGACCGAGCCAATGAGTTGAAGTCTAAAGGCTCTAACCCTAATACACTTAGGGTTAGTTTTGGTATGGAAGCCTTCTATCCTGTGGCTAGGGATACAATAGCTAGGATCAAGAACTGGAAAGGCAAGATGGATGCCAGATCAGCACTTAATAAGCTGAAGAAGAATCTTAGTGATGCTGACATGGAGTATTTGAGGATTGACCAGGTTCTTAATCAGGCAGCTAGGGAAGGCAGGAAAGTTACTAAGGAAGATGTCCTTGATGGGATGGCGCAGCTGCCGGAGATTAACGTGGAGATTAGGACATCGGCAGGGGCGGCCCCTCAGGCTGCGTTGAAGCTGCTATATCATATTGATCCTTCAGACCTTAAAACTGAGGGTGGTAAGAATACTGTTAGTGCCATTAGTAAGGCGCTACAGATTTCTGAGGAGGCTATACAACAGCAGGTGGCAGGCTCATTAACTTTGGGTGAGCTACTAGATATGGTTCCCAGACATATAGATATGAGGGAGACTGCAGGGCCTGCGTTTAGAGCTTATTCTCACTTCGCATCAGAATATAATATTTTAAACGATCCGTATGAATATGAGGAGATGCTCATCACCTTACCTGAGTACGCTCATAGTCCAGCCGATGCTCGTCACGCAGCCTTTGGTAAGCCTGTAGCTTTCTTTGCCAGGGTGTCTAGAAACCAGGACACCTTTGTGGTTGAGGAGATTCAGTCAGAGCTAGCTTCTATCAAGGCTGAGATGAATAAGGACATCCCCTCGCCGTATAAAAACAAGGCGTGGCCTAATATCATAGCTGCTATGCTCACTAAGCGGGCGCGCGAGCTGGGGTATAAAGAGATTCATATGCCCAGTTATGACTGGGTTAATAAGAGGTGGGATGGCCATCTACCTAGAAGTACCCAGCCGCTTTATGATAAAGTACTTCCAAGAGCGATGGAAGAGGCTGGGGCGAAGAGGCAGGCTGACGCAGTTATTGAGGATGCTAGGCTGGCAGTAGATCCAGACATTTTAGTTTTAGTTAGGGAGCGTATACCTCCTGTAGCCACAGAAGCAAGGCGAGTAGGAGAGATATTCAATAATAGAAAGGAAAACGCCACTAAGTTAATAGATAAATATCTATCAGCAATGAATGAGATATTCAGGCCGAGAGTGGTGGATCTTAGTCTGGCTCGGGATTCTGTGGCCCGTGATTATCTGCAGGAGTATGTTAAGAACGCAAACGTCGGCGAGGCAACTGTATCATGGACTCAGCTGGCTAAGATATCTCTAGGTGTGGCCAGCCAGGTTGAGCTAGGAGTAAGTGGAGCAGAGTTCCGGGATCATAGCAATCTTAACCACCTTGTTGATCTGGGCCGTATGAGTGAGGCTGTAGAACTGACCATGAAGCATAGAGAAATCAGTGAGAGTGTCGTAGCTGATTATACAGCCAGTGTTGAAGACCTAGTCAATGGAAAGATAACCAAAGACGCTTTTATAGAGTCTACGTCTGATACGCTCACAAAGGTACCTGATATCCCCTTCCAGCGCTACTCCCTCCCTCGTCAAGACCCTGAACCAGGTTCTATCCCTGTCACCCTCAACATGGGGTTTGATCCTACCAATGTGACCAGGCTAGCCAAGCGTGCAGCAGGAAAGCTAACCAATCAGGCTAAAAGGCCTAACCCTAATGCTGATGGTTCTTCAGTAGCTAGGATGTACGAGAATACCAGGAAGGAGAGTGAGAAGGCCTTTAGTGCCCAGACTGAGGAGGTGAAGAATCTGCTTAGGACCAAGCTAGTTGATGTTACTAGCCCTATGAAGAAGATGATTACTAATACATTTGGTGAGCAGAAGTCCAACCAGATGATTAGTAGGATTGTCCTGGCCAAAGGGCACAGTGTCAGAGCTAATATGTTTCTTAACAGAGCGATGAAGGATATCTATGGTCGACTAGGCAGAAAGAAACGACGCATCCTTAATGAGATCATATTCAGCTCTCGTATCATTCAGATAGCCAGATACAAAGGTAACATCACTGACTTTAAGGGTAGGTCACCGCAACAGCATAGAGACTTCCTCAACAATATTGAGGAGGTGCATGGTCTAGCTGAGAGTGAGGCACTTGACCTGTTCAGGAGGGCTGAGAAGTATTTCGATAAGACACTTGAGCTCCTTGACGTGTTGAGAGAAGATGGTCTTATATCTGAAGATGAGTACAATGAGCTCAAGACCTTTCGGTGGACTAGAACTGAGGCCCTGAAGAAGATAGACCCTGATGTGCCTAGTGGAATTCTGTCTCCGAGTCAGTCAGTAGCCCAGCGTAGACAAGCAGCCAAGACCAAAGAAAGTGGGATCGAGGAGCTTGAGCTAGGCAGCGAGCTTGATACGCCTAATATAGATATGCAGTATGTATTAGCTGACTGGACACAGCGAGTTATGAAACGATCAGCGCTGGCCAAGATGAACAAGTCGTTATGGGACCTAGCACAGAGCGAGCAGAAGAACGAGTTAGTTAGACCAGCCAAAGGACAGAGCAGACCTGCTGACTGGAGTGCTGCTGACATACTGGTAAGAGGGGAGAGGAAAAGAGTCTATGTCCATCCTCAGTTTGCCAGATACTGGACTATGGAAATGACTGAGATCTCCCCTTTCTTTGCTAACGTGGCTAGGATAGTGTCAGGGTCTGTAATCCTTAGGCCAATGGCTACTGGGATCAGAATTGGGTTTATTCCTATTAATATAGTCAGGGATATAGTACTGCAGCAGTACTCGGCTAAATACCTAGACAACGGTAAGTGGAAGCCAGTCTGGAATAAGTGGCTCCCTATTGGTGTGAGTCAGCAGCTATTCGAAATAGGTAGGATGGCGCCCGCAGCACTGTTTAGAACTAAGCGGTATCAGAAGTTTGTAGAGGCTGGCGGGAGTATGATGTTTATGACTGTGCAGGGCAAGCCGTTTCAGGCTGCTGATATTAAAACTAGGTTCGGTCGTGGACATGCAGCTAGGATAGCCCAGACAGGCCATGCCATGGATAGTGTGATGGATGTATTGTCGCACCTGAACTCTACCTCTGAGATCATGACTAGGCTATCACTAGTTGAGAAGGCTCTTTATAGAATAGCCCAGCGGGAGGGAGTGTCTAAAGAACAGGCTAGGAATGACAAGGCCATGTATGAAGAAGCAGTGGCTGTGTCTAGAGATTATCTAGACTTCGGCCAGTCTGGTAGTCTGGTGAAGGCTATTGATACGTTCAGGCCTTACACCGGTGCAGCTGTTCAGGCTGGTAGGTCTATGCTCAGGTCATGGAAAAAGGACTGGAAGCATGCAGCTCTTCAATCAGCACAGGTGGCCGGGCTGGGTGCGTTGCTGTCACTAGGCCGAGCTGGGTATATGCAGGAAGAGGATGAAGATGGGATTACCAGGCCTATCGAGCGGGATATATCAGCTAGGGACCAAGCTAGATTTTTTATTACCTTTCCTTTTGGTCGGCAGTTTTATTTTACTGATGAGTATGGGAATAGGCATAGACCTTATGTCAAAATCCCAGTGGATGGACTGCTTATTCCGCCTAAGATTCTTGGGGAGGTAGCAGCTAGCGTTATGACTGGGCAGGAGATAAGAGGCGATGTTATCAGGGAAGGGATGAGGGCTACAGTCGAGCCTTATGGCGTAGGTGGTGGGCTAGGTATCCCCTCACTAGATGCTTACTTCACCATGGCTCATAATCTAGACACATACTTTGGTGGTAGGGTGTGGCCTCATGAGGAGTACATGGAGGCTAGTAAGAGGGTAACCGAAGATACCCCGCAGTTCTTTAAGGATATATCTGAGTTTATAAATACTATGCCTGGTGTCAATATGTCTCCTGAGCAGTTCTATCAGGCGGCTAGAGGGATAGGCGCTGGAGGTACATGGTTTACTCATTACTTTGGTCAGATGTATGATTACCTCAGGGATGTCCCAGAGCCTGATAGAGAGGTAAGTTGGTGGGAGGCAGTAGCTGATCATCCTACTACTGGGAGTATGATTAGTTATACCAGGCCTGATATTGCAGCTTATGAACAGTTCGAGGAGTGGGAGACTGAGACGATTACTAAGCAGGCGGAGAAGAGGCTTAAAGTTCTCCGAGATTCTAAGAGAATTAGGGAGATATTAGGCGGGGAGTTAGAGTCTGGAGTTAAGACTACCCGACTAAAGAGAAAGCTGTCGGATTATATAGAGGCTAATGCTGAAGATGAAAAGGAGCGTGAGCGTCTGTATGAGATCATAGAGTTTTATACTGAGATGCCTGGTTCGCCTAGGTTTGGGCAGTGGCAGAGACTAGCCGGCAAAACTCCAGAGACAAAAGCTAGATATCTCAAGCAAATGCTAGAGCATGCCGGCCCTGTTGAGCGAGAGAAGATTTGGAATGAGGCTAAGATGTTTCCTCATGCTGACTCTGCTGCGGTATGGAGAGAGTTTGATCGACTGGCTGAGCAACGGATGTTTCGAGAATAGCATAAAGCATCTCCTTACCGCCAACAGTCATACTCTGAATAGCATTGACGACCTGGGAGATTCTTCTCAGGTCGTCGATTAGTCTGTCAGGGGATGTATTAGACTTGGTGACTAGCTCCCTAACATACTCCACCCAGATTTGGTGGCAGGTTCTTTTCCATGTTCCTTCTAGTATAGTCTCTTCATGGAACTTACACTCAGCCATATCGTGATCCTTATCACACATGATAGCATGGACACCTTCTACTAGGGTTCTAAAGGATATGTTGTTGATGCTAAGATTGAGTTCTTGCAGGTCAGCCTGAGTTATCTTGCCCTGGCTGACAAGAAGTTCTAGTGTTTCTTCCGATGTCATTGTCATCTTTGCCTCCTAGTATTGATTTAGCCTCTTCGCCAGTATAGCGGATTTCGGTAGGTTTGCCTACTCCCTCGACTATACTGATATATCGCATTGTTTGTAAGGTCTTTAGTACCCGCTCGAGCATAAAGTCGTCTATGTCAGCAATGAACCTTTCCATTAGCTTAGGCTTAGTTACATTCTTTACCTCCGCAAGGTAAGACATTATACGTGGTAGGATACTAATAATCTGAGATTTGCCTATACCACTAAAGACCTGGGGCATTCTGCTTTCAGTAGCCTGAAGGATTTTAATAGCCTTGCTGATGTCTTCTCCGGTCATTATTAAATCGCCAGATTTAGCGGCAGACAGAATCATTGACAGCTTCATGATGTGGGCTGGTCGGCGCTCCAAGTAGCCAGATAAATTAGGGCCTAGCTGTGGTGGGTCTAGCTCCTGGGCTGGATACCACTCACTCCATATATCTATAAATTCATCAGTTACCTTAAACTGCCCAGCCATGAGATGGATACGCTCAAGGTCTGATATGATCTTATGCTGTAAGTCAGCATCACCAGGAGTAGGATAGATAGCTGTCTTGTACTTCCTAGATTCGTACACAAAGACGATGCGGCTAGTCAGACCGCCACCGATTGCGTCAGGTGGCATGGCTGACTGGATTAGCTCTGGTGTAGTAGCACCTATAAGGTTGACCCATACACCTATGATGTCGTCGTCGCCCTGGGTCTTGGTTCGATAGACCCAGCGGCTGTGACAGTCAAACCAGTCAGTCAAGTCCATCATTAGCTGCTTGTTGTCATAGCCTAGGAACACCGTCAGTTCTTTTGAGTGAATAGATAAGGATGAATGAAAGTGCTGGTCGCCTGTATTAGGGTCGAAGCTGGTCGAGTTGGCTTCTCTTAATGCCCTGATTAAGGCCTCCCTAGTTGTAGCCTCAGCAGCCATAGGGATAGCCAAGGTGCTTAGTAGTTCTCGACTAGGATCCATAGTCGTCCCTTTACGGCATTTACCTGAGGGAGCTACCAACACTATGTACATATTAGGATAGAAGGTCAGAGTCCCCCACTTTAGATAACACTTACGCTGCATAGCGGAGGCCACAGTACTGATGGCAGTCCATAAGTGGAACATCTTAGGCGGCTCTGAGTCTTCAGTGTACTCCATATAGGAATCAATCCAGTTTGATAGAGCCCGTCCTTGCGATGTCATACAGTTTCTCCATAGTAAGAAAAATTTCCAGAAGCCCAGCGTCCCTGGCTATATCGATTTCTCGACTGATGCCAGTAGATTTCTTATGCCCAGGGATCATCAGGGTAGCCAGGACAGTAGCCCAGTTTTCTATGAAGCTTCTATCGAAGTCTATCCACCAGTCCGAGTTGGCAGGCTGAATGTTGTAGCGAGTAGCCATGATGTGAGTGTAGACGATCGGGCTGTAGACAATATAGCCGGCGTTGGCTAGGACTGAGGCCGCATAGAGGACTAGCTCATACCTAGTCTCCATCATTACTGGATCAGTGTGGGTATAAGGACTAGCCAGATATATTCGGGAACCCTTTGGACAAAAATTGTCCGGAGTGCCGGACGATCCACAGAAGTCATTCATGATACCTCCTTACTTCTATTATCAGTCAGTTGTTGATATATATCTCTCAGTTTAGTCGCTAGCTGATTCGTGTCTGAGGGGAAGTTCTTAGCCTTCAGCTCTAACCCGTCTTCTTTATTAAGTGTCAGGCCAAAAGTAACATCAGCAGGTACGGTGAACTCCCTATCCCTCCATACCAGCGGAGTTTCCAAGCTGTCCTTGATAGCCTTGATCATCTTAGCTTGGCGTTCCCAGGAGACAGATACAGGAATCTGAAAGCCAACACTATCATGGACAATATTGAGGAGTTCAATAGGCTTGAACATATCCTGGTTGTAATAGATATAGTTCAATCCTTCTTCGTCAATCTTGTCAGCGGTAGTAGACTGAGGTATGTGGGCATAGGCGTCCTTGAATAGCTGGTTGTCCCACTTGTCTAGGAACTTTCTTCGGCGGCCATATAAGTTGGTGAGGTATCTGTCAGTCTGGAGCATGGTTTTAACTAAGGCATGGAACCCCTCACGAACTTCAGGATAGGAACGGTGATATTTCTCAACCATCCACTTGGCCTGAGCTTCAGGTATCTCATACTTGAGGGCGAAGTTCTTGTAGCCGAAGTCGTAGTTGAGGGAATGATTTGCTTGCTTGCCCCAGTCTCTTTCGGAGTGCCTACCATCCCCGAGGGTGGTACTACCAGGCTCATCAGATACTTCATCAAACGGCTTACTGAAGATCATAGCAGCAGTCAGACGATGGACGTCTATCTCATTCTCAAATGCCTCGATCATAGGTAGGACCCTACCTACATAAGCCACAATCCTATTCTCAATCTGACTAAGGTCAATAGATACATACCAGTAGCCAGGGTCTGGGATGAGGAAGGATAGTAAATCATGTGGCCAGTTCTGCATGTTGGTGCCAGTCTTGGTGATGATGTTTTGGCTAGACGATGGACGGCCAGTGACAGTCTTATGTGGGCTGTACTGGCCCCTGATGCGCCCATCAGGATCAACCTTTGATACGTCGAGGTAAGTACCTAAACGTTTCTGCTCGCCTCGAATATCGAGGATTATCCTAGCCTCATCAATTCCATTTCTAGCATGACGCTTCATGGCGTCTTCATCAGACGTTGGAGTCCAGCCGTCCTTGCCTCGTTTCATGTAAGGCTTCAGACCCTTAACGTTATGGAAGTAGTGCATCACCTGCTGGGGAGAATTAGGATTGAATGCGTACCCAGCTTTCTCAGCTAGCTTTTCTCTTAGTTTGTCTATGTTGTCCTCAGTCTCATCCCGCTTCTTTTTCATCCCTTCCATATCTACCAGCGTGCCTCTCTGCATCATGTAAAGGTATGGATAGTGGGAGTTCATTTTCCTGGATAGGGTGCTGGTATTCTTCTGCTGATGGATGATAGTTAGTTGAGATTCCCTGGCAGCGGCAGTGGAGATAGCATCCATAGCATTGTAGTTCCAGAACTGCTTAAACGATCCACCAACCTTCATCCATCTCTTGCCTTCTTCCTTGTAGTAAGGAATATCGGTGTGGATAGAGGCTATAAAATCCAGGCCGGCAGGTAGGTCAGGCATTGATATGCGCTGAGCTATCATGGTGTCATAGAGGGGGCCTCTTGGTATGATACCATAGTTAGTCATGAGGAAATCTATGTCGAAGATAAAGTTTTGCCCAGCCTTGACTATGAGGGGGTGGGATAGGATTTGTTCTATCTTCTTCATGATTTCTGCTTCTTGATTGATCGTGAAGTAGTCACCCTTAGGACCATAGAAAGGAATGGAGATAGCGTTGTACTCATCATAAGCAAATGAGATACATGAGAGGGTATGACAGACTACTTCAATATCAGCATCAATAACTGCCCCATTGAGACCTTCCTTATAGCAGTGATCAAGAAATCCCATAGCCTGCTCAAAGCTCGGATCAATGACACAGTTGCGGAGAGTCAGGTTTATTTCAGGAAACTCGGCCTGTTCCTTGGCCCGAACTAGATCCATGACAATAAGGTATTTGTTGGTATAGACATTCTTTGGTGGCATAACTGTAGCAGGATGAATAACAGGGATTACCTTTTTGCTGGGAACTAAGGTTGACTCGATAATAGAGCCTCGCCACTTAGTAATTCCCATCCGGCCAGTTATAGCAAACAATGCTATAGCACCAACAGCCACGATCACATTAGATCCCTTCCCCTCCACCTGAATCTCATCACGAAGCCGGTTGATGTACTCCTGGCCCTCGGCTGTGACACGAGGCTTACCTTTGGATAAGTCGATGTAGTGGGCAAGTGGCTTGTCCAGGTCTTTGACTACATTCGTGAAGTAGCAGTCAGTTGTAGGTATGCCTGCATGATGGAGGTCTTCCTTCAACTCCTTCCCTGCAGGGCCACAGAAAGGTTTTCGTAGTTGAACCTCTCGCTTTCCAGGTTGTTCTCCTACCAGCATTATCTTAGAATCAGGTAAGCCGGTGGGAGGGACGAAAGTTCTTGGGTTCATAGGTCCTCCCAATTATAGGTTTTCTTGTACTCTAACAATAAAGTCTTTCTTAAATTCCTCGGCCAGGTCATATCCAAATCCAGTCATACTACACTGATGGCCAGCTAGGAGGGATGTACCTGATCCAAGGCAAGGGATAAGATATCTATTCCCAGGCGCAGAGAAGGTCTGGAACAACTCCATTAGCAGTTCGATAGGACGCTCAGTTGGATGGATCTTTTTCTGATGTGGGACTGGCTTGAAGGTAAAGACATTGCTTCGACCAGGTTTGTTAAGGACAGGTCTGCCCTTATGAATGATGAAGAACATCTCATAGGAATTGGCAAGATGGCGATCAGGTTGTTTAGACTGGCCATGCTCTTTATTCCAGATACCCACCATCCTGTCTGTCTGGAGGCCTTTGCCAGACTTAATCCAGTCTTCCAGCGACATGTCACCTCTACCCGCACCAATGATGGCTTGGTAAATAGAGTCAAACCAAGGCTCTGGCCCAAACCAGAGTATCATCCATGAGTGGGCAGACATAACTCTGTGGCACTCAGCCAGGGCGGTGTTGATAAAGGTCATGTACTTACTGGCCTCAATCTCGTTGTAATAATCAGCCACCTCAGTTGTACTTTCAGCCTTTTTGCCCTTCTTCAAGTCGATGCCGTAGGGAGGATCAAACTCGATGAAGTCCATAGATGAGTTAGGTATCTGCTTGACCTTATCAAAGAAGTCACCAATGATATAGCTGTTGATCAGGTTTTGTTTCTTTGGGTCTGACTTGATCTTTTCCTCCGCCCGTTTCTGCAGCTCCTGCTGTACCATAGAAGCCCTAACATTATCAAGGACTTTGCTAGCATCATGTTTGTTCTTGCACTTCTCAAACAGGGCAGGAGCTTTCTCGTATGCCTCGGCTAGGGCTAGGTCTTGCTTGACACTAGAGCGAGACTTGCCAAGAAGCTCACTGGTATCTTTGGTAGACCATCCCTCATCAGGTATAGTAGAGCGAGGGCCATGAATTTTCTGGTGGAGTAGATGAACCTCCCGCTGGAGTTTTACCTGCTCAGTCCAGGTCAGGTCCTTGCGGTAGAAGTTCTCAGCCAGTTCGATAGCTCGGGCCTCGTACTCAGACAGGTCACGATCATAGATACGGACAGGAATTTTAGTAACCTTAGCCCTCTCACAGGCGGAGAATCTTCTGCCACCGGCCAGAAGAAGATAATCGTTATCTCGTTTCTTAACTGCGAGGGGCTGGATCAGGCCACGCTCCCTGATTGATTGGGTCAGCTCAGATATATCACCGAGGTCTTCTCGAAAGCGTTCTCCACAGGATATCTGGTCTCGGTTGATTATGTCTACTACTGCATCTATCATTATTTTTCTCCCTCCAGTTGCGCTAGTAATTTTGCGGCCATGCCAGATGACATTCCGTCCAGGTCTATCTTCGGCTCTTTGGCTTTAGACGATTTCTTTGAAGGAGTTGATTTGGCAGGAGCACGTCGAGACAGACGTATCTCCCTTAGTAGTTCGGTTAGTTCTTCGTTGCTCTTGTCAGAGACGGAGCTTGCAAAGTCATTTAGATCTGCCATTGGACTCCTCCTGTAATTGTTCACAAGTTTTAACTGCCTTGGCTAGAGACGGGATCACTTCCCGAGGAGTGACTTTCTTTCCTGCTATGAGGGCTACAACTAGGTTGCCGTGGGTGTCTATCATGTCTACTAGATCATCGACAATAGCACTGATCAATGGTCGTAGCTCTCCATACTCCAGTCTGTTTTTCAAGGCCCAGTATTGCTTCTCGTCAAGCTCAACAGTTAGTTTAGGTATGTATCCCTCGCTCATAGCATGCCTCCCAAGGTAGGATTCTGGCTCGTTTGAGTTGGTTGATATGAGAGTCGTCATTAGGTATAGTGTATAGAGTACCACTAGTACATTTGATAACTATCATGTCCTGTCCTAGAGTTATAGCTTCTACATGGCTAGGATTTATGTATAGTTCTATATCCACTTCGTATACCGCAGCTGACATCACTACCTCCAAGTAAAAAGAAAGAGGGCCGGTAGCCCTAAGACCACCGACCCTAGTTAAACTCTACCGTCCTGCAATGAAGCGCTTGACGTAGTTCTCTTCCTCGCCGCTGAAGGCAGACTCCTTCATACCGAGGATAGCCCACCCTGTCTTACCAGGCATGTCCTCAGAAGGGTTGACACCACGGGAGTAGTCCACACCAAATGCATCGTAAAATGTCTTGAGGCGGTACTTCGTCCTGTTCATCTCCTTGGCGGACTGCTCTTCATGAGGCAGCCGGATGAAGTGGCTGAACTCCTTGGCATAAGGGTCGTTAATCACCTCGAAGAAAGGCATCATGTAGGGATAGCCATTCTTGTCTGAGTCTACCCTCACATTGACGATGCGGAGTTCAGATTCAGTGTCCGCAGGCACAGTGCGGGGCTCGACTACGTCACCAAAGTCATGATCCAGTACATTATTCTCGTCCATGATTCCTCCTTGTTACGTTGGTTTGGGTTTAGAGCGCATTGCGCTCGTTGATAGATTTTAGTTTCATAACTACAGCACAGATCCTTCTATTGCACTTGTAAAGTTCATCACCTATAAGCGTGTTGGTCTGGCGTTCTGCCTCTTCATTCTCTACTTTTGTAGGATAGTCGTAAAGCATAGGAGTAAGCCCCTCGTCTACAGCGTCGGTTAATTCCTCTAGCTCTCCAATCAGATTTGCGAGACTTGATAGTTCCCTACCTATCTCACCTATCTCACCTTGATTCTTTTCTTCTTCTTTTCTCATAATACCTCCTTAAACTAGTCTAGGTTTATCCTCGGCAGGTAGACCTACCTTCTTTAACAACTTCTTGATGTCCGGGTCTTCTATCGGAGCCAGCTTGCTGTCACCTGCCAGCCTCGACCGGGCCGGATAGATACCATCATTCTGAACTATCATCTTGTACTCAGGGCCTTTGGAAGTCCGCCGGGTGATCAAGAAGTACTGTTCATCAAATAGGAGAGGGATAGTAGTTACTCCCTTACCAGTAGTCATAAAGCGGAACTTTATGACCTGTCTTCCTTGATCGTCTACATCTTCCCGCATCTCAGCGTGGCCAGTCAGGATGAAATCACAGGGCAGGTCAAGACACTTACGAAGATAGTTACGAATCTCTATCTTCTGA
>Ga0307958_1000971_pt1 | contig 14126 bp, 8 predicted proteins | sample OrgLakmetagen492_FD_201826 | JGI IMG/M metagenome (GOLD analysis project Ga0307958, IMG submission 201826) | Saline water microbial communities from Organic Lake, Antarctica - #492 | ecosystem: Environmental > Aquatic > Non-marine Saline and Alkaline > Saline | place: Antarctica: Organic Lake... | reverse complement strand
CGGCTACAAGACACCCGATCAGATCAGGGCTGAACAGAAAGGCCTTGAACCCGAAGCCGCCACGGGGGTTAAGATGGCAGCATAACCAGCGCAGCGCGCTGTCTCAAAACCGTGCCCCAGTACAGCCAAAAGCCTTGCGGCAGGCTTTGCTGCGGATCCGCCTGAACAATTCTAACGTTCGGCACCCAGTCCAGAGTGCGGAGGGTCACATCCGGCAGGAGCAAAACCCGGGGCTGTTCATACCCTCGATCCTGCAGGATTTCAGGCGCAGGACGGGCGAGCGAACCAGCGCTCATGATCGCAGCGGCTGTCGACGTGAGCAGTTCACGGCTATCCTTGAACTGTCCGGTCATCGCTCTGGCGGCAAAGGCCGCTGGCAGCCGCACCAATTGCTGCAGAAACAGCTCCAGCGCTGCCTCGGCATCTGCCTCTGCATGGTGGGTGCCACCAAGTGCATGTGCTGATTTCTGCGGCTCAAGCAGATATTGCACCAGCAACGTGTCCCAGATCAGGGGGGCGTGGTCGAGCGCCAGCCGCGGCGCAAGGATCGGCCAGTCCCAGGCAAGGATGTTGTGGCCAACGACAAGTTTAGTCTTGCTGACATGACCTGCGATGTCGGCCAGTGCCACCGAAAGGTCTGTTCCCTGCTGTTCATCATGGATGCGCACCGATGATTCGCCATGTGCAAAGCCAATTTCCCAGATCCTCTCGCCGTCGGTCTCCAGATCAATTGAAAGGGCACACGCGCGGGCGATGTCTCGCCACAGCGATGGCTGATCGCGCAGGACTGTTTCCAGGAAGCTGAGCTTTTGAGCCCCTTTCGCGAGAAGCTTCTGCTTTGCCTCAGGGGACAACTGTGCAAACAGAACGGCCCCAGCAGCAAAATCCTGGGTGGCTATGTGATCGATATGCGGCTGTGAAATCCACCCACTGTTTGCCAGAGTGACGACCCATTGCAGCATATAATCCGGGAGGGGTGATTCCCGCTCGAGGATGCGCTCCGCAACCTCGGTCTCATATTTCGCGCTACCAGTCAGCCAAATTTTGTGATCGCCGTTTGGCTTCAGCAGGGCAGTACTAAGCAGATACCATTCCAGCAGGGCGGGCTTATGCTCTGCGGCGATGGATTTCAGCCAAGTCTCTTGCGGTTCGCCTAAAACGGCCAGCTGCGCAGGGGTGAATGTTGTCAATAAGGTTTCGAACGAACAGATCGAACTGTCAGGGTCCAAGTCGCCTCGGAAGTCGTATAGGCAGGTCTTCAATGTGTTTGAAACACGGGCGTTCCGGAGCGATTCCGGATCAAGCTGAGCAAGTTCGTTACGCCAAACTTCGAAGAGCGCGGGGTCGTGTAGGTCTGCTGGCGCGCCGCCCTTCCATAGCCGGGCGTACCATTCGGCGCTCAATCGCTTGTTCAGATTAGTAACCGACCGCTTGCGTAGTATTTCCGTTCGCATAGCATCGAGTGAAGACTGATCCTTAGGAGGTATAACGTCTTTCCAGTCAAGATCGCCGACCGGCGCCCATAGAACCGTGCAGGTCTGTCCCGGCTTCCGAGGGTTGCTGCCAAGTTGGCACAGCAAAAGGTCGCCTTCCTTCATACCGCTGAAGTCTCGCCGCCCGGTTACATTGGCCGTGACGTGCATGAACTGTCGGCTTGCATCAGACGCGCGCAAAACGAAACCGAATCCACGGTCTTCAACGAGCGTGTCGACCGTTGCCAGAATAGGGAGTTTGATAAGCTCTGCCTCCAGAGTAGAGGAGCGTGGGTGCCTCTTCTTGTCTGGTTCGGGCAGGATTTCTTTGAGTATGTCGAATTGATTCATGAGGTTAGTTAAACTGAACCGAACTTGATTGCGCAAGGTAGCGCATTCGAATGGGCAGGATTAAAAGTATGCGTGACCTACGTCCCACAGTGAACAACGATGACGACTTGATCTTCCTGAAGGTGGAACATCTTTTCCGTGCAGCGGGCAATTGCTCGACACGGGTTCTACCTTTGTTGCGAAAAGCTCTCAGTCCCGACAGTGCTTTCACATGAAAGTCGGCAAAGGCTGCTTTGAAGGCCATCCAGACGAAAATGAAGCGAGCATCATCATCCTTGCCGCAGGTCTCCGCACGACCGATCCAACTGATGGCTCGATGGGCACGCAGTCCCATCGTTTCGGGAAACCCTTCGCGAATGGCGAGTTGTTTAGTTTTCAGGGCTGCATGGTCGAGACCATTTCTCATTTCTAATTCCTATTCAATATCGTCATGGCAGTGCGTCGAAATCTGGCCTCTGGTGACCCACAACCAATTCGCGCAAGCCTGCGGGCGCCAGGACTTCCACCTTGTCGCCCCATTGATAAAGGTGCCATGCCATTTCCAGCCAACCAGCTGCTTGGAACTTGACGATCAGGCTGCCGTCGTCCTGTGGCTCGACGGTTTGGGTTGGATGAAAGCGAAATTCAGCCGCGCGCTCTGCGGCCGCAGGTGTGAAGCGCCACACGACGTCGCCGTATTGTTCGGGGTCTTGATAGACCCCAAAGGCCATAGCTGCATAGGTTTCGAGGGAGAAACCCGGAGCCAGTTGGAAGCTCTCGTTCAGAACCTCCGCCTCATGAATGCGATCCATGCGGAAGTTCAGGATGGTTTCGCCACGCGCGGGTTGCCGCGCCACAAGATAGCTGCGGTGGCCCAGCAGCAGGCCGTGCGGTTCGATCACCCGAGGCGCGGAGTCGCCAGATCCGTAGACGACGCGCAGCCGAAACGGGCCTCGCAGCGCCTCCATGACTGCATCCGTCACGTCGGGACGCAGGGCGACGGTCGGACCAGGACGCATGACCTGGCCGAGACCCGCCAATACCGCCTCGGCATCGGCCTCAGACCTCGTTGCGTCTCGGGGCGTCAGCCGCGCCAGCAGCCCATCACGCAGATCCTCTAGCGCGCGAGCATGGCGAAGTCGCGCCTGATCGCGGGCGGCGCGGGCCGCAATTTCGAGAGCTTCGATGGTGGTTTCCTGTCGCGGCTGCAGCCGCTCCGGCGGGGGCGCGTCCAGCCGCCAGTACCGTCGGCGGTCCTCGGCGTCCATGGTCGTGACATTGGCGAAGGCGGCGTCCAGCGCCTCGGTCATCCGCTGCGCCGTACGGTGCGAGACGCCGAACTCGACGCAGATGTCCTCAAGGCTGACGCCGCCACGCCGAGAAGCGGCCATCTGGGCGAGACGGAGCAGATCCTGAGCCTTGGAGAAGGACATTTGACCTCTATGCCAGAAATTGACACCATCATAAGCTATTGATCAGCTTGCGGTCTGTCGAGGCGATTCCCTCGGGGGTCACGTGTCGCAAGTATTGGAGCATTAATGAGGGACCTCGACGGCCGTATCTTTTTGTCCGCCTCGGATCTCATGCGCTTCATGGGGTGCGCGCACGCGACGACCCTTGATCTGGCACATATGCGCGGTACCGGACCGGACCCGCGTGAAGACAGTGAAGACGCGGCGTTGCTGCAGAAGCAGGGCGACGCCCACGAGGCGGCCCATCTGGCTCGCCTCAAGGAAGCTGGACGCACCGTCATCGAGATCGAGCGCAGTGGCCTTGGCAAGAACGCCGAAGCGACACGCGCGGCTTTGGCCGCAGGCCCGGACGTGGTGTTTCAGGGCGCATTCCTGTCGGGCAACTGGGGCGGCTGGTCGGATTTCCTGGAGCGCGTGGAGCGCCCCTCTGCGTTCGGGCCGTTCAGCTACGAGGTGGTCGACACCAAACTGAAGCGCCGGCCGCATCCGAAGCACGTCCTGCAACTTGTGCTCTACTCCGACCTTCTAGCCGAGGTTCAAGACGTTGCGCCCGAGTTCGCCCATGTCGAATTGGGGGACGGCACCCGCGCGACCCTTCGGCTGTCGGACTACGCCGCCTATGCCCGCATGGCGCAGGCGCGGCTCGAAGGGTTCGTGGCCGATCCACCGCCAACCCGTCCGATCCCCTGCGCAGACTGTGGTCTTTGCCGCTGGGGCGACCATTGCGCCGAGGTCTGGCAGGCCGAGGACAGCCTGTTCAATGTCGCCAACGTCAACCGTGGACAGGTGAAGAAGCTGGAAGCAGCGGGTATCCAGACCATGGAAGCCCTCGCCAGCCTCGATCATCCGATCCGCGGCATGGCAGAGAACACACGCCTCCGCCTGGTGACGCAGGCCCGCCTGCAACACGCCCGCAAGACTGGGGTGCCCGCGTTCGAGCTGCGCGCCCCGGAACCCGGCAAGGGGTTCGACCTGCTGCCGGAGCCGCAGGCCGGCGACCTGTTCTACGACATCGAAGGCGATCCGCATTTCGAGGGCGGCCTCGAATACCTCCACGGCGTCTGGTTCGATGGCCAGTTCCGGGCGTTCTGGGCGCATGACCATGCCGCCGAGGCGTGTGCGCTCGCTGAGCTGCTGGAGTTCTTCCGTGCGCGCCTCACGGCTTATCCGGATGCGCGCATCTATCACTATGCGCCCTACGAGATCACCGCCCTGCGCCGACTGACCACGAAATACGGGATCGGCGAGGCATTCCTCGACCGGCTCCTGCGCGAGCGCCGGTTCGTGGATCTGTTCGCCGTCGTGCGCGGTGCGCTGATCGGCTCTGAGCCAAATTACTCCATCAAGTCGATGGAGGCCTTCTATGACCGCAAGCGCGATGGCGAGGTGAAGACCGCGGGCGGCTCGGTCGTCGCCTATGAGCGGTGGCGCGAGACTGGCGAGCAGCAGATCCTCGACGAGATCGAGGATTACAACCGCGTCGACTGCATTTCGACCGAGGAGTTGAGGGATTGGCTGGTCGGCATTCGACCCAGCGGCCCCTGGCCGTCGCTCGGTCAGGATGCGGGCATGAAGGAGGCGGAGGAGGACGCCGACACGCAAGAGCTGCGTTCGGCTTTGGCGGCCTCCGACCTGCCCGAGGACCGGCAGGAGATGCTGTTCAACCTCGGCCTCTTCCACAAGCGCGAGGCGAAGCCCGCGCAATGGGCGGTGTTCGACAGCGTTGGCAAGGAAGAGGATGATCTGATCGACGATCTTGACGCGCTGGCGGGGCTTGAAGCCGTCGGCGCGGCGGTGCCCGTCAAACGCTCGATGGCGCGCACCTATCGCTTCCCGCCGCAGGAGACGAAATTGCGGGGTGGCAGGTCGGCGACTGTGCCGGTCCATGACGGGCCGCCCGCCACGATCAGCATCGCCGCTCTGGACCGGACCGCACGTGAGATCACCCTCAAGGCCGGGGCAGCGAAGGCGCATCTTCTCTCCGACCGCCTGACGCTCCACCCGGACTGGCCGCTCAATACCGGTGTCATCGCCGCTGCCCTGCGCGATATAATTGCCGACCAATGCGGGCCGCGCCGATTCACGGCCGTCGATGATCTATTGTCCCGCGCGGCGCCGCGACTGACGACCGGTGCGAAGCCCGACCTGCTGGACGGCGTCGATCCGGTCGCGGGCGCGATTGCGGCCGTGGGCGCGATGGACGGCACCGTTCTGCCGATCCAGGGGCCTCCGGGCACCGGCAAGACCTATGTCACCGCGCGCGCGATCCTGTCTCTGGTGCGCAAGGGGCACCGCGTCGGCGTCGCATCGAACAGCCACGAGGCCATCCGGAATGTGCTGATGGGCTGTCTCGCCGCGCTGGAAGACGACGATCCGGACATCACTCTGGAAGACGCCGAATTGGCCCACAAGGTGAGCGGCGACGAGGATGGCTATCCCGAAGGCTTCACCGGCATCACGCGGGCCACGTCCAACGACGACCCTGCGTTGACGGAGGCCCATGTCGTGGGGGGCACCGCATTCTTCTTCTCGCGCCCGGAGTTCGAGCAGACCCTAGACTGGCTCTTCGTCGACGAGGCAGGACAGGTCGGTCTCGCCAACATGGTCGCCATGGGGCGTGCCGCGCGGAACATCGTGCTGGTCGGCGACCCGCGCCAGCTACCGCAGGTGATCCAGGGCGCGCATCCGGACCCCGCGAACCTCTCCTGCCTCGACTGGATGCTGGGCGATCACGCGACGGTGCCGCCGGACCGCGGCATCTTCCTGCCTGTCTCGCGACGAATGCATCCAGACGTCTGCCGTTTCATTTCCGATCAGGTCTATGAGGGACGGCTGACCAGCCACCCCGACACCGCGCGCCAGGCCGTGGCCGGGACCGCGTTTCCCCCAGCGGGTGCGTTCTGGGTGCCGGTCCCGCATGAGGGCAATGCCCAGATCGCGCCAGAGGAAGTCGCGGCCATCCATTCTGCCGCTCATGAACTGCTGACGGGCGCCTGGACGGAGAAGGACGGCACGACGCGTCCCATGCGTCAGTCCGACATCATCGTGGTCGCACCCTACAATGCACAGGTGAACGCCCTGCGCGAGGCGCTGCCCGAGGGCATTCGCGTCGGCACCGTGGACAAGTTCCAGGGACAGGAAGCGCCTGTCTGCCTGGTCTCGATGACAGCGTCATCGGCCGAGGAAACGCCGCGTGGCATGGACTTCCTGTTCTCCCTCAACCGGATCAACGTTGCGGTCTCGCGCGCCAAGGGGCTGGCGCTGGTCTTCGGCGCGCCTCGTCTGCGCGAGGCGAAATGCGAGACGGTCGAGCAGATGCGGCTGGTGAACACGCTCTGTGCGCTTGATCAGGAAGATGAGTTGCTACAATTTTCGAAGAGCCGCAACTCGCAACTGACTGATCATAATTTGATTTTTGGAAAGCCATGAATAGCGAAGATGCGCTTAAGTTTGTCACGTCCCTAGTCGAACAGGGAAGATTCCGACGGATCAGTTCGGAAGGCCGAGGAACCAAAGCGATAATTTTTCAGACCGCGTCAGGTCGGAATTTTGCTGTCGAGATAAATGATGTCAAATCTCGTGGCTACGCGACGCAGACAAAGATCGTGTGTGAGCGCTCGCCGGATGGCGACGAGATTGATTGGGACGAAATTGCGCAGCGGTTGCCGATAACTCTCAACGACAGGCAATTTGCGAGTTCTGCTTATAAACTGAAGGGTGCACGACTCGAGCCAGGCCGTCAAATGTCAGTCCTCGTTGAGAGCATAGGCAACCTTGAAGAGTTTTTGGAATGGTATGGCGCGACGGGTTCGAAAAAGTCATCTGGTGAGAATTTTAGCAGAAGGGTGATTGAAGCGGCCATGGACGCTTTTGATCGCTTTCGTGAGAGTGGTGAGCATCGGGAAGTTTTTGGCGGCTTCGGTGACCCGCGCGACTATTGGGTACGCTCAACGCGAGATCGCGCCAACCGTGTATATCCAACAAAACCGCTTATCGGCTTCATATTAAAGAAGAAAGAATTGAATGGAGGCTGGGGGCAGAAATCGGACGCTGCCGCGCGACTGCACAATTCTGGCTTTATCATTGTAGGCGAGGATGACAAGCCTGTTCCCCCGCCTGAACGCTACGCTCACCTAGTTCGTGACGCAGACCGCATACGTCTTTGCGCACTGAACTACTTCATTGAACCAGCACGGGAGCGAGGTGCATCAGAGGTACCGATAAGGGCGGGCGATCTTGCCGCTGCCATAGGGCTCCAAGACGCATTTCCAAACATCTGCCAAGCCCTCGGCGGCGAGAAGTTTCAGCAATTGGCACAAGTGCCACCGCCAACTCATACCGAACCGAACCCCAGCAGTTCGACCATCTTCACCTACAAGCTCGCCACGGCGGAAGGGAACGAACCCATGACCTTTGAACCCATGACCGCAATGCCCACCGCCACCAATCTCATCCTCTACGGCCCGCCGGGAACCGGGAAAACCTACGCCACGGCTTGGGAGGCGGTGCGCCTATGCTTGGGCGGGAACGCGGCAGAGCCTTTGCGCCATGACCGCGATGCCCTGATGACCGAGTACCGCCGCCTTGCTGGTGAAGGTCGGATCGAGTTCGTGACGTTCCACCAGTCATTTTCCTATGAGGATTTTGTTGAAGGGCTTCGGCCGACGACAGGGAGCGAACAGGAAGGTGACGACGAGGGCGCCGGCACTTCCGGCGGTTTCAGCCTCAAGCCCCATGCCGGCGTATTCAAGATCATCAGCGAGAGGGCAAGACTCGACACAGGCGATGCGCCGGCAAAGCGGCTCGACCGTTCGCGCCCGATCTACAAGATTGCTCTCGGTCAGCGCGGTAGCCAGGAAAGCCGAATTCGCGAAGGCCTCGATGGCGGATTGATCCATCTCGGCTGGGGCGGTGATATCGACTGGTCGGACGAGCGGTTCGACGATTTTGAAGAAATCCGAAAGGCGTGGAACGACCAAAAGGATCCCGATGCATCCGGCAAAGATCCAAATATCGAAATGCTCTTCGCGTTTCGTTCCGGCCTTCAGGTCGGCGACTATGTTGTCATCTCCGATGGCCGTGACAGTTATCGCGCCTTCGGACGCGTGACCGGCGAGTATTATTTTGACGCCGACGCCGACTTCCATCCGCATCGTCGCAGCGTTGAATGGATCTGGCGGGACGACAACGGAGCGGAGCGCGCACCTTTCTACGCCCGGAACTTCCGCCGTCAGTCGGCCTATCGCCTCGATCCGAACAGGATCGATTGGGATGCGCTGGAATCGGTGGTGATCGATCCTAATGCCGAGCGGCCGGTGGCCAGTGCGCGGCCGCATGTCCTCATCATCGACGAGATCAACCGGGCCAATATCTCCAAAGTCTTTGGCGAGCTGATCACGCTGCTCGAAATCGACAAGCGGCTCGGTTGCGAAAACGAAGTCAGAGTTCGGCTGCCCTATTCTGGGACGAGTTTCGGCGTGCCGGCCAACCTGCACATTATCGGCACAATGAACACCGCGGATCGTTCGATTGCGCTGCTCGATACCGCCTTGCGTCGCCGGTTCACCTTCCGTGAGCTGATGCCCGACGTTGAAGAACTGCGGCGGGCTCTGGCGGCGCGGCAGCTTGATGCCGCAAATCTCGACGGGGTCGATCTGTGCAAGCTTCTGCGCACCCTCAACGAGCGGATCGAGTATCTTTTCGATCGGGAACACCAGATCGGCCATGCTTACTTCACCGGTTGCACGACCCGCGCCGATTTGGATGACGTCATGCGCCACAAGGTCATCCCGCTGTTGGCGGAGTACTTTTACGAGGACTGGTCAAAGGTTGCCGCAGTTCTCGGCGACGGTGATGGTGCCAACGGCTCCCGCTTCCTCGAGTCCAGACGGTTGGCGGCGCCAGTCGGCTTCGCCGATGATGATCTCGGCGGAGACAAGCGGCGTTGGAGCGTGAAGACCAGCTTTGATTTCTCGGAGTTCGCAGCCTGATGCCCGCCTACACGGTTCGTGAATGGGAAAAGCTCGCGTATGGCGAGGCAGAGGGTCAGATCGCGGTGCACCATGCCGACCGCCTGGCGGGGCTGGCGGCCCGATCGGCCTTCGCCGGACGCGGCGGTAGTGGGGTGTTCGAGCATGGCAGGAACGCGTTGCGTGCCCGCGGCGTAGTCGGGATTCTGGCAGCGGGCGATGCAAGCCTAGAGATCCTGCCAAAGATCGATGTGGCGTCCGGTGAAACACCCGATCAAGAGAACGCCGCGATTCGGAAACGCCTAGTGCATATGCTCGCCGTAGCGCTTGATCTCAGGATCGACCTCGGTGTCATTACCGATCTCGCCTGGCAGCGCGAAACGCTCTTGGAAATCTTGATCCGCATCTTTTGCGACAAGCTGACCGAGGCTCTGCGTAAGGGCATGCCGCGCCGTTATGTCGGGCGCGAAGAAGACCTGCCGACTTTGTGTGGCCAGCTCGACGTGAACCGTCAGTTCACCCGTCATGCGGTCAATCCTTCACGCCTCGCCTGCCGTTTCGATCTTCTATCGGAAGACACGCCGCTCAACCGGATCATGAAGGCGGCAGTGGTTCACCTGTTTCGCCTCTCGCGGCGCAGCGCCAACCAGAACCGCCTGCGAGAGCTGGCGTTTGTTTACGCCGACATCGCCGATGTTCCGGTTCCGGCTCTGCGATGGGACGAGGTCGTCATCGACAGGACCAACCGGTCCTGGCGAGAGCTGTTCGCCATGGCGCGTCTCTTCCTGCATGACCGCTACCAGACGACGACAGGCGGAACGGGTGAGGGAACCGCGATGCTGTTCGAGATGAACGCACTGTTCGAAGAATATGTCGGACGGCTGATCGCTCGCGCACTGGCGGGAACTGGACTTACCGTTTCGCTCCAAGGTGGACGCCTGTTCTGCCTACGTGCGCAGGACAGCGAACGTGGGCTGTTCCAAACCAAGCCCGACATCCTGATCCGCAGGGGTGGTACCGTAACCCATGTCATCGATACTAAGTGGAAGCGGATATCCTCGCGGATTGATGATCCCAAGCAAGGCGTCTCGCAGGCCGACGTCTATCAGATGATGGCCTATGCGCAGCTCTATCTCGCTCCCCGCTTAACGCTGCTCTATCCCCATCACCCCGGCCTCGGAACCGAAGACGTTGTTCACGCCCGCCATCGCATCACCGGGCATCCCACGATTCTTGAGACCGCCAGCATAGACGTGGCGAACAGTGAAAAAATACTTGATCGCATCCGACGACTACTTATCGGCGATGAGGCCATAGTCGAAGCCACTGGCTGACCAAGCTAGAGCTGCTTTGCAGCACAAGTTTGGCATCGTGAAAGGCGGGTGGGCGTGCCGAAGTTGCCCGGCCTCCGGCACGCCCCGATGAAACGCAGCCGCATGCACGGCCACGCGGCCGGCGAAAACTCGAGCCGGCCTGGTGGGCTCCGAGCGGGATCGCCGCCATCCCCACCGCCGCGCTTGATCCGGCCCACAGTCCGGCGTCTCCCGCGGTCCCCGCGCTTATCGGGTCCGGGTCCCCATCATTGGCCGACGGGCCGCTACTCGGCCTCGGCAGCCTCTGCCGGCGTGATCTCGGTGATGGTCTGAAACTCGCCGAGGAACTCGGGATGGTTCTGCGCCAAATAGCGCACGACCCGGGCGTTCCCGAGCAACTTGCCGACATACCCCTTGATCACGGTCAGGTGCAGATGATCCTGGCCGTAGGTGTCCTGGATCGAAGCGATCCCCTCCTGCAGACGGGCCAGCTCCTGTTCCATCCGCGCCATTGCCTCGGGCGTGATGCCCTTCACCTTCTTTGGCTTGGAAGACTCGACCAGCTGCGCCTGTGGTGTGCCGGCGAGGATCGCCTTCACGTAGGCGACGGAGTAGTTGTTGGCGTTGACCAGCAGTTCGGCCGCCTCGATCTGGCGCATGGTCTTCATTCTGCGGAGCGCGTCGAACACGGCGTTCGTGCAGGGCTTGTCTTTCAGGATCGCGACGGCTTCTTCGCAGATGCCGTCCAACAGGCGCGCCTTGCGCCGGATGCTGCTCATGTTGAGATCGAGGGCGAGCGCGATCTTCTCTTCGGGGACGCCGCGCTCGATCGCCTTGCGGATCATCTTGTGTTCCTGGATCGGCGCGAGGCGGCTGACCTGCCGATTGTAGGTGAATGCCTCGTCGTCAGTGGAAACGAGACATTCCACCTCGCTCTCGCCGGCGTCCTTCAGCGCCTCGATGCGCAGGTGGCCGTCCAGCAGCAACCAGGTCGCGGACTTGTCCGGATTTCGGACGACGACGGGCGGCTCGACGATCCCGATCTGGGAGATTGAGGCCACGATCTGCCGGTACTTCCGGCTGGATTTCGCGGACTTGCCGAGGGCACGGAGCGGCAGGATCGCGTCGATGGGGAGGGTGATGCAGTCGTCCTCGAACCCGAGCGTGACGTTCTTCGGGGCGTCGCGAGCGTCGCGTTTCATGCCGGTGCCCCGTCAGTCACGGCCCGCGCGAGATCGGCGGGCATTGACTCCAGTCCCTCGGCCCTGAGCAGCGTCATGAAGTGGGCGTCTGCGCAGAGCTTGCGGAAGGCCTCGCGCACAAACATCAGCCGGCTTTGCGTCAGCTCGGCCTTCTTGATCAGAAGCTTCTGGCGCGTGGCCTCCTGCTGATACGCCCGGACAAGGCCCTCGCTCGTCAGCGCCCGTTTCGGAGGCTTGCGTCCGAGTTGGTTGCTGTGGAGCTGCGGGCCGCGCAGTTCGCGCTGCTGGATCAGGCGGCGCACGAGCGCCAGCTTCCGGCCCCGCAGCTTGTTCTGGGTATAGGCGTCCATCAGCGCCTTCTGCGCGCCCTTCGCGTCTGTCTTGGAGATCTGGATGGCGAGGTTCAGCGGAAGGACGCCGGTTTCCACGGCTGAGACCAGGCGTTCCTCGCCCTTCTCCAACAGCCCGGCGATCATGTTTACATATTCGGTCGAGACCCCGATTTTCTCCCCAATCTGGCGGTCGTTGTAGCCGCGCTGGCGGAGCGCGCCGATCTCGCGCATCAGGTCGATGGGGTTGTGCTGCCGCCGCGCGCAGTTTTCGACGAGGCTCATGACGAGGCAATCGCTTTCGTCGGCCTCGATCACGATGGCCGGGATGCGGTCCTGCTTCAGTTCGATGAAGGCCTCGAGGCGGCCCTGTCCGCAGACGAGGTCATATTCCTGCGGGTCGGTCCCGGCACGCGGCGCCACGGTGATCGGCCGCTTCAGGCCGATGCGCGCAATGTTCTCCACCATCGCCTCGAAGGTGCGCCGGTTGCGGACGCGGGGATTGAGGACCCGAACCCTGTCGGTCGGGATCAGGGTCACCTGCTTCTGGCTGGCCGGTTCCATGTCGTCGGGCATCACGCCACCTCCGCGATCCTGGCTCGCGAGGCGAGCGCGTAGAAGAAATCGAGCGTGTCGAACCGGTACGCATCCAGCGCGAGGCCGTTCTGCTCGGCGAATTTCAGTTTCTCGAAAGTCATGTCGATGCTGGGCAGCACATAATAGTCGCGCGGCGCCTCGTTCACCTCGTCCATGCGCAAGGCGATGGTGATGTCCGGCACCAGGCCAGTGTCGAGGCGGATGCGCCAGCGCAGCGACCCGGCCGCCGTCGCGGTGCAGCGGGCGAGCACGATCGACACGGTAAACTCGTCGTTGACGCGAACCAGACCGGTGTCTGGGTCCTGCACGGCCGACCCGCCGTGCCGGGTGATGCCGGCGATGATTTCGGCCACGAGCTGCGGATGGGCCTGCCGCAAGGCGCGGTTGACCTCGATGAAGCTGTAGTCGCGGTCCGGCTCGTAGCCGATCAGCCGGTAGGCGCGCAGGAGACTGCCGAAGCGGCTGCGAGAGGCGCTGGAGGACGGAAGATCATCCTCCTCGTCGATGATCAACCCCGACAGCATGCCCTGCCGTTTCAGGATCGCGCGCAAGGCATCGAGCAGTTCCTCATCCGAGAAATGGCGGCTGCGCGCATCCACGAGCTCCCGTGCCCGCAGGAACAGCGCCTGATCGACGATGGCGGGATAGGCGCCCTCTGCGCGGATCCACATCTCGCGCGGGTTCACCACGCGGCGCTGCTTCAGCTTGAAGGACACCTTCGCGAAGACATTGTTCCCGATGTATTTTTCGTTGGTCAGAACCTGATGGACGGTCGCTCGCGTCCATTGCCGGTTCAGATCGGTGCGGTGTCCTTCGGCGTTCAGGGCCTCCGCGATCTCGCGCTCGGAGCGCCCCTCGTTGACGAACATCTCGTACATGCGCTGAACGACCCGCTGCTCCTCCTCGGGGCCGGGCACTAGGATCACGCGGTCGGTCTGCAGGCTCTTCTGCTCGCCGCGGGACAGTTCGCCCTTGGGGTTGCCCTGCTCGTCGATCAGCACCCGGCGCAGCCCGTAGCCGGCGGCGCCGCCCTGGCGATAGCCCAACTCGACGAGACGGCATTGCCCGGCGAAGACTTTCACCGACAGCTCCCGGCTATATTCTCCGGCCATCACGCGCTTGACGGTCTTCAGAAGGTTCGAGCCGATGCTGCCGTCGTTCTCGAACTGCTCGCCGCAGTAGTGGACCCGAATGCCGGTTCGGGAACAGACGTGCTCGTGGTAAGCGCCTTCGTCGGCATCCTGAAACCGGCCCCAACGGCTGACGTCGTAGACGAGGATGGCCTTGAAGTCGGCCTGGCCTGATTGAACTTCGCCCATCAGGTTCTGCAGCGCCTCGCGACCATCGAGGCGGAGGCCGGAACGCCCAGAGTCCTCGAAAACGCGCAGGATCTGCAGGCCGCGGGCGACGGCATAGCTGCGGATGACGTCCAGCTGGTTCTC